>Ga0213866_10000870_pt1 | contig 23496 bp, 19 predicted proteins | sample PICome_11_FD_160079 | JGI IMG/M metagenome (GOLD analysis project Ga0213866, IMG submission 160079) | Coastal seawater microbial communities near Pivers Island, North Carolina, United States - PICO284 | ecosystem: Environmental > Aquatic > Marine > Coastal | place: USA: North Carolina...
TCGAAAGCATTGCTGTTGCGCCGACCATTTGCCGTCGCGGGGCAAGCTGGTTTGCCGGTCTGGGGCGTGAAGGCAATTCCGGAACCAAGCTGTTTTGCATTTCCGGTCATGTTAATAATCCGTGCAATGTCGAAGAAGAAATGGGTATTCCGCTGCGCGAATTGCTGGAGCGTCATGCCGGTGGCGTGCGCGGTGGTTGGGATAATTTGCTGGCCGTTATTCCCGGCGGCTCATCCGTGCCGCTTTTGCCGAAAGAGATTTGCGACACGGTGCTGATGGATTTTGACAGTCTGAAAGAAGTGCAATCCGGCCTTGGCACGGCGGCGGTGATTGTGATGGATAAATCCACCGATATCATCAAGGCGATTGCGCGGATTTCGCATTTTTACAAGCATGAAAGCTGCGGCCAATGTACACCCTGTCGGGAAGGCACGGGCTGGATGTGGCGCGTGCTGGAGCGCATGGCGGCAGGGCGCGCGCAATCGCAGGAGATTGATATGCTGCTGAAAGTCTCCAAGCAGATTGAGGGGCATACAATTTGCGCTTTGGGCGATGCGGCGGCTTGGCCGGTGCAGGGGCTTATCCGCCATTTCCGTCCGGTGATTGAGGCGCGTTTGGCCGACGGCCCGACCGCGCCCGCGCAGGAGGCCGCCGAATGAGCGACAGCACAGACAATAATATGAAAGTCACTGTCGATGGCGTGACCGTTGAGGTTGCGCCCGGCACAACGATTTTGCAGGCTTGCGAAGAAGCCGGGGCGGAAATCCCGCGCTTTTGCTATCATGAGCGCCTGTCGGTTGCCGGCAATTGCCGCATGTGTCTGGTGGAAGTCGCCAAAGCGCCCAAGCCGGTCGCCTCTTGCGCCATGCCGGTCGCGCCGGATATGGAAGTGTTCACCAAGACCGACAGTGTGAAAGCGGCGCGTGAAGGGGTGATGGAGTTTCTGCTGATAAATCACCCATTGGATTGCCCGATTTGCGACCAAGGCGGCGAGTGCGATTTGCAGGATCAGGCGCTTGGCTATGGTGTTGACGCCAGCCGCTTTGAGGATAATAAGCGCGCCGTTGAAAACAAGGAAATGGGGCCGCTAGTTAAAACCATTATGACGCGGTGTATTCATTGCACGCGCTGTGTGCGCTTTGCGACCGAAGTGGCCGGTGTGCCGGAGATTGGCGCGATTGGCCGTGGTGAGGATATGGAAATCACCACCTATCTTGAAGCGTCGCTGGACAGTGAATTATCCGGCAATGTGATTGATTTATGTCCGGTCGGCGCGCTGACATCCAAGCCTTACGCTTACAAGGCGCGACCTTGGGAGTTACGCAAGACTGAAACCATTGATGTGATGGACGCGCTGGGCAGCAATATCCGGGTTGATATGCGCGGGCGCGAAGCCATGCGTATCCTGCCGCGCAATCATGATGATGTGAATGAGGAATGGCTGTCGGATAAATCGCGCTTTGTTTGGGACGGGTTGAACACGCAACGGCTTGACCGACCCTATATACGCCGCAATGGCAAGCTGGAACCGGCAAGCTGGGATGCTGCTTTTGAGGCGATTGGCGAGAAAATCTCCGGCAAGGGCGACGGGCTGGCGGCTATTGCCGGTGATTTAGTGTGCGCTGAAGGCCAATTCGCCCTGAAAGGGTTGATGGATGCGTTGGGCAGTCCGCATATTGATTGCCGACAAGATGGTGCCAAATTAAGCGGCCCGCGCGGCAATTATCTGTTCAATTCGACCATTGCCGGTATTGAGGAGGCCGACGCGCTGCTGATTATCGGCGCCAATCCGCGGCTTGAGGCGGCGGTTTTGAATGCGCGGATTCGCAAAGCATGGCGGGAAAATGGTTTGGCTATTGGCCTTGTCGGCGAGGCTGCTGACCTGACTTATCCTTATGCATTTATCGGTGCCGGGCCAGAAAGCCTGACGGCACTGAGCAAGGGCAAAAATGGCTTTGCCGATGTGCTGAAAAAGGCGGAGCGCCCGATGGTGATTGTCGGGCAGGGCGCTTTGGCGCGTGACGATGGTGATGCGGTGCTGGCCGAAGCGATTGGTCTGGCCGAAGCGGTCGGGGCGATTGGCACGGACTGGAACGGGTTTAATGTGCTGCATACAGCCGCCGCGCGCGTGGCTGGTCTGGATTTGGGGCTGTTGCCGGGTGATGGTGGCCGCGATGTCGCTGCCATGCTGGAAGGCGCCAAATCCGGTGAAGTCGAGACCGTTATCCTTTACGGTGCTGACGAGATTGCCGCCGATGCGCTGGGCGCGGCTTTTGTGATTTACATTGGCAGCCATGGCGACAGGGGCGCGCATCGCGCCGATATTATTCTGCCTGCGGCGGCCTATACCGAAAAGCAGGCTATTTATGTCAATACGGAAGGGCGTCCGCAAATGACTGAGCGCGCCGCTTTCCCGCCCGGCGAAGCGCGCGAGGATTGGAAGATATTCCGTGCGCTGTCTGAAAAACTCGGCGTGACGCTGGCTTATGACACGCTGGCGCAATTGCGCCAAGCGATGTTTGAACAAGCACCGCATTTGGCGTCTTTGGACAGTGTTGCCAAAGCCGACGCGCCAGTTGCCCCTGAAACCTGCAAGATGGAAGCCGCACCCTTTACCGCCGCCGTGCAGGATTTTTATTTCACCAATCCAATCGCCCGCGCCTCGGCCATTATGGCTGATTGTGCGCGCAGCAAAGAAGCGCGCACCCAAGCCACCGACATTACCGGAACGGATGGCTAGCAATGGATAACGCCTTTTTCGACACTTATATTTGGCCGGCGCTGATTGTGACGGCTCATTCGCTGGCAATTATTTTGGTATTGCTGGTGTCGCTGGCCTTTTTCATGTATGCCGACCGCAAAATCTGGGCGGCGGTGCAATTACGGCGCGGCCCCAATGTGGTTGGGCCTTTCGGCCTGTTGCAAAGTTTTGCCGATATCCTGAAATATCTGTTCAAGGAAATCGTCATTCCGACGACCAGCAATAAGTTTATTTTTCTGCTGGCGCCTTTCCTGACCATGTTTTTGGCGCTTAGTGCCTGGGCGGTGATACCGGTCAATGAGGGTTGGGCGGTGGCCGATATCAATGTCGGCATATTATATATTTTCGCAATTTCCTCGCTTGGCGTTTATGGCGTTATTATGGGCGGCTGGGCATCCAACTCCAAATATCCGTTTCTCGGCGCGCTGCGCTCGGCGGCGCAAATGGTGTCTTATGAAGTCTCTATCGGGCTGGTTATCATCACCGTGCTGTTATGCGTCGGCTCGCTCAACTTGACCGATATTGTCAATGCCCAAAAGACCGTTTGGTTTGCCGTGCCGCTATTTCCGATGTTTGTGGTGTTTTTTATCTCGGCGCTGGCCGAGACCAATCGCCCGCCTTTTGACCTGCCTGAGGCCGAGTCGGAGCTGGTGGCCGGTTTTATGACCGAGTATTCCTCAACCCCCTATGTGGTATTTATGATTGGCGAATTGGCCAATATCATTTTGATGTGCGCCATGACGGTGATTTTGTTCCTTGGCGGTTGGCTGCCGCCGGTCGATATTGCGCCGTTTAACTGGCTGCCGGGTGTGTTCTGGTTTGTCCTCAAGCTGGGATTTGTGTTTTTCATGTTCGCCATGGTAAAGGCGATGGTACCGCGCTACCGCTATGACCAGCTTATGCGCTTGGGCTGGAAAGTGTTTTTGCCACTCACGCTTGTCTGGGTGGTATTGACCGCGTCCGTTATTCAGTATTTCGGACTGGCGGCGTGAAGGGGGCGATATGGCTTGGCTAGATAAAACCGCGCGCGGGCTTTTCCTGACTGAATTCGTCAAGGCTTTCGTTTTGGCCTTGCGCTATTTCTTCGGGCCGAAAGCGACGGTTAATTACCCTTATGAAAAAGGCCCGCTTAGCCCGCGCTTTCGCGGTGAACATGCGCTGCGCCGCTATCCGAATGGCGAGGAACGCTGCATTGCCTGTAAGCTGTGCGAGGCGGTTTGTCCGGCACAAGCCATTACCATTGAGGCGGGGCCGCGCAATAATGATGGCACACGGCGCACTGTGCGCTACGACATTGATATGGTAAAATGTATTTATTGCGGCTTTTGTCAGGAAGCGTGTCCGGTCGATGCGATTGTCGAAGGGCCGAATTTTGAGTTTGCCACCGAAACCCGCGAGGAGCTGATTTACGATAAGGAAAAACTGCTTTCCAATGGCGATCGCTGGGAAATTGAAATCGCCAAAAACATTGAGCTTGACGCCCCCTATCGATAGAAACGCCCCATGACCCTCTCCGCCCTTGCCTTTTATCTGTTCAGCACGGTATCCGTGGCCAGCGCCTTTATGGTGATTGCCGCGCGCAATCCGGTCTATTCGGTGCTGTTTCTTATTCTGACTTTTTTCAATTCAGCCGGATTATTTGTCCTGATGGGGGCGGAGTTTCTGGCGCTGATTTTGGTTGTGGTCTATGTCGGCGCGGTGGCGGTGCTGTTTTTGTTTGTCGTGATGATGCTGGATATTGATTTCGCCGAACTGAGCGAAGGATTTCTTCAATATCTGCCAATCGGCGCGACTGTCGGGCTGATTTTGCTGCTTGAATTGCTGCTGATTTTCGGCGCGTCCTCAATGCTGGTGGATGATACGGCATTGCCGCGCGCCACGCCGGAAGGCATGACCAATGCCGAGGCTTTGGGGCGGGTGCTTTACACTGAATATGTCTATTTCTTCCAGGCAGCGGGTGCGGTTTTGCTGGTCGCTATGATTGGCGCGATTGTGTTGACGCTGGTGAAATCGGAAAATCCGCGCCGCCAGAGCATTACAGAGCAAAATGCCCGCACCAAGGAGGATGGCGTCGCGCTGGTTGATGTCAAGCCGGGGCAGGGGTTGAAGTCATGATGATTGGACTGACACATTATCTGACGCTGGCGGCGATTTTGTTCACGATTGGCGTGTTCGGTATTTTTCTGAACCGCAAAAATGTGATTGTCATTTTAATGTCGATTGAGCTGATGTTGCTGGCGGTGAACATTAACCTTGTTGCTTTTTCCGCCTTTCTTGGCGATTTGGCCGGACAGGTTTTCGCGCTTTTGGTGTTAACGGTTGCGGCCGGTGAGGCGGCGATTGGCTTGGCCATTTTGGTTGTTTATTTCCGCAATCGCGGCGGCATTGCGGTTGAAGATGTCAGCCAGATGAAAGGATAGGGAATGTATCAGGCAATCGTCTTTTTCCCGCTTTTGGGCGCGCTTATTGCCGGTCTGTTTGGCCGGATTATCGGCGACCGCCCGGCTGAACTCATCACGACCAGCCTGCTGGTGCTGTCGGCCATGCTGTCTTGCATTGGTTTTGTGGAAGTGGCGTTGCATGGCGGAAGCGAAACCGTGCATGTGCTGACATGGATGCAATCGGGCAAGCTGGAAATAAGCTGGGCGCTGCGGATTGATACGCTGACCTCGGTGATGCTGGTGGTTGTCACCGGCGTATCGGCTTTGGTGCATATTTATTCCATTGGCTATATGAGCCATGACCCGTCGCGGGCGCGGTTTTTTGCCTATTTGTCACTGTTTACCTTCACCATGTTGATGCTGGTAACAGCTGATAATTTCCTGCAATTATTCTTCGGCTGGGAAGGCGTCGGGCTGGCCTCTTATTTGCTGATTGGCTTCTGGTTCAAAAAAGCCTCGGCCAATGATGCCTCCATCAAAGCGTTTGTGGTCAATCGGGTCGGTGATTTCGGTCTGATTTTGGGCATGGCGGCGATTTATTTCTCGGTCGGCTCGTTGCAATTTGACGCTGTCTTTGCTGCCGCCGGGGCTTTGGCTGAAGGCCAGTTCGACTTTCTTGGCATGACCGTGCCGACACTGACCACGATTTGCCTGCTTTTATTTATGGGCGCGATGGGCAAATCGGCTCAATTTATTTTGCACACTTGGCTGCCCGATGCGATGGAAGGCCCGACACCGGTTTCGGCTTTGATTCATGCCGCGACTATGGTGACAGCCGGTGTGTTTTTGGTGGCGCGCTGTTCGCCGCTATTTGAATTGTCACAAACCGCCTTGTCGGTCGTGGTGGTGTTTGGTGCGATTACCGCCTTTTTCGCCGCCACTGTCGGTCTTGTGCAAAATGACATTAAGCGGGTAATTGCCTATTCCACTTGCTCACAGCTCGGCTATATGTTTGTTGCGCTCGGCGTCGGTGCTTATCAGGTCGCCATGTTCCATTTGTTCACCCATGCGTTTTTCAAGGCGCTTTTATTCCTTGGCGCCGGCTCAGTTATCCATGCCATGCAGGATGAACAGGATATGCGTAAAATGGGCGGGTTGCGCCAGCTCATACCGGCAAGCTGGTTCATGATGCTGATTGGCACGCTGGCGCTGACCGGTTTCCCGCTGACGGCAGGGTTTTTCTCGAAAGATGCAGTCATTGAAGCGGCCTTTGCCGCCCAAAGCGGGCCGCATATGTTCGGCTTCGCGCTGCTGGTTGTGTCGGCCTTGCTGACCTCTTTTTACAGCTGGCGGCTGATGTTCCTGACATTTCACGGCACGGCGCGCTGCTCCAATGAGACGCTCAGCCATGTCCATGAAAGCCCGCCGGTTATGCTGTTTCCGCTTATTGTGCTGGCGGCGGGTGCGTTGCTGGCCGGTCTGGCCTTTGCCGGATTATTTATCGGTGACGGGCAAATGGCGTTCTGGAGTGGCAGTATTTTTACCGCCGCCGATAATCATGTGTTGCATGAATTACACAATGTGCCGGGCTGGGTGAAACTGACCCCGCCAGTGATGATGCTGACCGGTTTCTTTATCGCCTATCTTTTATACATCCGGCGTCCCGAATGGCCGTCGCGCATCGCTGCAGAGCATGATTTGATTTATAATTTCCTGCTTAACAAATGGTATTTTGACGAGATTTACCGGTTTATTTTTGTCCGTCCAATGGGCTGGCTGGCGCGGCTGTTGTGGAAGGGCGGCGACGGCTTTGTGATTGACGGTTTCGGGCCGGATGGTGTCGCGTCAACTGTGCAGCGCATGACACGCGGCATTGTCACTTTGCAGACCGGCTATGTGTATCACTATGCCTTTGTCATGCTGCTGGGCGTGGCGGGGCTGGTCAGCTGGTTCATGCTGGCAGGCACAAATTAGGGGATTTGGCGTGATAGACTGGCCGATACTTTCAACCATTACTTTCCTGCCCTTGCTTGGCGCATTGTTTATTTTGCTGGCGCGCGGCGATGAGCAGGTAATTGCCGCCAATGCCCGCGCTGTCGCCTTGTGGACAACCACGGTGACGCTGTTTTTGTCGATTTTCATGTTCGCTCAATTTGACAGCAACGCCACCTCATTCCAATTTGTCGAGCGTTTTGTCTGGCTGGGCGGCGGCATTGATTACGCTATGGGTGTGGACGGCATATCCGTGTTGTTTGTGCTGCTGACCACCTCGCTAATGCCTCTTTGCATTGTGGCGAGCTGGACATCGGTCAAAACCCGTGTGCGTGAATATATGGTCGCCTTTCTGGTGCTTGAAACGCTGATGATTGGCGTGTTCTGCGCTATGGATTTGATATTGTTCTATCTGTTCTTTGAGGGCGGCCTGATACCGATGTTTCTGATTATCGGCATTTGGGGCGGCGCGCGGCGCATATATGCAAGTTTCAAATTCTTCCTCTATACGCTTGTCGGCTCAGTGCTGATGCTATTGGCTATATTGGCTATGTATTGGCATGTCGGCACAACATTTATTCCGGAAATGACCGAGACCGGTTTTCCGGCGGCGTGGCAGACATGGTTATGGCTGGCGTTTTTTGCCAGTTTTGCGGTCAAAATGCCGATGTGGCCGGTGCATACATGGCTACCGGACGCGCATGTGGAAGCGCCGACCGCCGGTTCGGTTATTCTGGCCGGTGTGCTGTTGAAAATGGGCGGCTATGGCTTTATCCGCTTTTCCCTGCCCATGTTCCCGATTGCTTCCGACATGTTTGCGCCATTGGTTTTTGCGCTCAGTGCCATCGCCATTGTCTATACCTCGCTGGTCGCTTTCGCGCAGGAAGATATGAAAAAGCTGATTGCCTATTCCTCCGTCGCGCATATGGGGTTTGTTACAATGGGTCTGTTCACCATGACCGAACAGGGTGTGCAGGGCGCGGTGTTTCAAATGCTGTCGCATGGCTGGATTTCGGCGGCGCTGTTTTTATGCGTCGGGGTGATTTATGATCGCATGCATACGCGCGAAATAAGCGCTTATGGGGGGCTGGCCAATCGTATGCCGGTCTATGCGGCGGCGTTTTTGCTGTTCACAATGGCAAATATCGGTCTGCCCGGCACATCCGGTTTTGTTGGCGAGTTTCTGACGATTATCGGCACCTTCCAGGTCAGCACATGGACGGCGGTGTTTGCCGCCAGTGGCGTGATTTTCTCAGCCTGTTACGGGCTGGTTTTGTATCGCCGCGTCAGCCTTGGGCGCATTGAGCATGAAGGTTTGCAGCAAATCAGTGATATGAACCGGCGTGAGATTGTCATCATGGCGCCCTTGGTTGTGGCGACATTGCTGTTCGGGTTCTGGCCGATGCCCATTCTTGATGTCACTGCCCCGGCGGTGGATGTGCTGGTCACCGGCTATCGTGAGGCATTGGCCACCCATTTTGCCGCTTTGGTGACACCGTAACCGGCGTTCGTGAACCGGCAGGAAAGACAGGAAAACCAAGATGATTGCTGATTTAACCGTCATTCTTCCCGAATTTGTGCTGTTTTTGGGCGCAATGGGGCTGTTGATGATAGGCGCGTTTTCAGCCGGTGATACAACCAAGACGGCTGATTATGGCGCGGTCGGCCTGCTCGGCGTCGCGGCGATTGCCGCCATGTTGCAAAGTGGCGCGCCGCCTGTGACCGCTTTTAATGACGCCTTTATCGTCAATAATTTTACCGCGCTGATGAAATTGCTGACATTCGGCGCGACAGCGGTGGCGATATTGATGTCGCGTCATTTCATGCAGCAGGAAAATCTGGCGCGTTATGAATATCCGGTTTTGCTGCTGCTGGCCGCGACCGGTATGGGCATGATGATTTCGGCCAATGATTTGATTGCGCTATATATGGGCATTGAATTGCAAAGTTTGGCGCTTTATATCGTCGCTTCCATCAACAGGACAAGCCTGCGCTCCACCGAAGCCGGGCTGAAGTATTTTGTGCTGGGCGCTTTGTCATCGGGCATGTTGCTGTATGGCGCGTCACTGGTTTACGGCTTTTCGGGTGCTACGAATTTTGGCGATATCGCGCTTGCCTTCCAGCCGCAAGATGGCGTGCTGCCTTTGGCGCAGACATTGGGATTGGTGTTTTTGATAGCAGGGCTGGCTTTCAAAGTTTCGGCTGTGCCGTTTCACATGTGGACGCCGGATGTCTATGAGGGCGCGCCAACTGCCGTGACCGCATTTTTTGCCGCTGCACCGAAACTGGCCGGCATGGCGATATTCCTGCGTATTATGACGACAGCCTTTCCCGATGCGATTGTCGCTTGGCAGCAAATTATCATATTCATTTCCGTTGCTAGCATGGCGCTGGGGGCGTTTGCCGCGATTGGTCAGAACAATATCAAACGCCTGATGGCCTATTCCTCAATCGGGCATATGGGGTTTGCGCTGGTTGGATTTGCCGCCGGAACCTCGGCAGGCGCGGCCAGCGTGGTGCTTTACATGACGCTTTATGTGGCTATGACGCTTGGCACTTTTGCCTGCATATTGTCGATGCAAAGTGATAATGTGCCGGTAGAGAATATCAATCATCTGGCCGGTTTGAGCCGCAGCCGCCCCTTCATGGCGGCTTGTCTGGCGATATTGATGTTTTCGCTGGCCGGTATTCCGCCCTTGGCCGGTTTCTTTGGCAAGCTCTATGTGTTCCGCGCCGCGATTGATGCCGGCCTGTTCGGCTTGAGTATTTTGGGCGTTTTGTCCAGCGTGGTCGGCGCTTATTATTATTTGCGGATTGTCAAAGTCATGTATCTCGACGCACCGGCCGAAACAGTGAATGACCCAATGCCGTCAGAATTGTCCGTAATCGCCGGTGCGCTGGCCGGATTTGCGCTTTTGTTCTTTGTCTATCCCTCGCCAATTATCGAATTGTCGGAGCAGGCCGCGTCGGCCTTGTTCACCAATCTGCCTGATATGATCGTAACGGTGGAGCCAGGAGTTTCAGGCAATTTAACCGATGCGGCAACCGGCATATTGGCCGGTAATTGACCCAAATGTCGGCAGATTTCGACTTCCTGCATTTGCCGGAAATTGACAGCACAAACAGCGAAGCACGGCGGCAGGCCGAAGCCGGTGCGGACGCGCCGCTTTGGATAATTGCCGACAGTCAAACCGCTGGACGCGGGCGGCGCGGGCGGCAATGGCAATCGCCGGTTGGCAATCTCATGACGACATTATTATTGCCGGGGGCGGCGGCTCCGGCCAGCTCGGTGCAGGCCGGTCAATTGGCTTTTGTCGCCGGTCTCGCGCTGCACGCCACTATCGCGCATTATCTGGCCGGTCAGGAGATTGAGGTCAGTTTGAAATGGCCGAATGATGTGCTTGTCGAGGGAGCCAAAATATCCGGCATTTTGCTGGAGACCGCCTCGACCGGGCAGGGCAGGCCGGATTGGCTGGCTATTGGGCTGGGGTTGAATCTGGCGCATCACCCGAAAGACACGCCCTATCCGGCGACCAGCCTGGCCGCGCATTTGAGCCAAGTGCCGGATAATTTGGCCGCTTTGGGAAAATTGGCCGAACATTTTGACCGCTATTTCAAAATATGGCAGCAGCAGGGCTTTCCCGCCATTGCTGATGCGTGGCGGCAGCAAGCACGAAATCTTGGGGCGGCAATCGAAGTGCGACTGGAAAATCGGACGCTAAAGGGTATTTTTGAAGATATTGACGCGCAGGGTGCGCTTATTTTGCGGCTGGATGACGGCGCGACGCAGGTCATCGCAACCGGTGATGTCTTCTTTCCGACTGAGGACAAAAATGACTGAACAGGAAGAAAGTCTGGTTTTTCTGCCCTTGGGCGGCACGGGCGAGATTGGGATGAATTGCAATCTTTACGGCTATGGCCGCCCCGGTGCGCGCGACTGGATTATGGTCGATTTGGGCGTGACATTCGGCAAGGCGGATACGCCGGGCATTGACCTGATTACGGCAGATACCAGCTTTATTGAAAAGCAGAGTAAAAACCTGCTGGCACTGATATTGACGCATGGTCATGAAGACCATATTGGCGCGGTGGCGCATTTATGGCCGCGCCTGCGCTGCCCGGTCTATGCAACGCCGTTTACGACGGCGCTGGTCAAAGACAAGCTGGCAGAAGCCGGTCTGTTGGAAGATGTGCCATTGCATATTATCGGGCTGGACGCGCACTTGCAGCTTGACCCTTTTACGGTTGATTTTATCGGCCTGACCCATTCGATTGCTGAGCCGAGCGCGCTGGCGATAAGATGTGGTGAGGCGCGCGTGCTGCATACGGGGGATTGGAAAATTGACCCTGACCCGGTGATTGGCAAAACCACCGAAGAAGCCAGGTTGAAAGCCTTTGGCGATGAGGGCATTGACGCGATTATCTGCGACAGCACCAATGTTTTGACGCCCGGTCGCTCCGGCTCCGAGGCGGATGTCGCCCGCGCTCTGAAAGATATGGTGGCCGACAGCACCGGACGGGTGATTGTCACCACATTTGCCTCAAATGTGGCGCGGCTGAGCAGTATTGCCGCCGCCGCGCAGGCTTGCGACCGGCATGTCTGTCTGGCCGGGCGAGGCATGCACCGTGTTTTTCGTGTGGCGCGTGAATGTGGTTATTTGCAGTCCTTCCCCGAACCGGTTGATGAGGCCGATGCCGGTTATTTGCCGCCCGATAAATTGCTGGTGGTATGCACGGGCAGCCAAGGCGAACGCAATGCCGCGCTTAGCCGCATGGCCGCCGGCACGCATCCGCATCTGACTTTGGAGGCCGGCGACAAGGTGGTGTTTTCCTCGAAAATGATACCGGGCAATGAGGCCGATATTCTGGCTCTGCAAAACCGGCTGGCGCAAATTGATGTCGAGATTGTCACGCCCTCCGGCGATGATTTGCATGTGTCGGGGCATCCGTGCCGCGATGAATTGGTCGATATGTATCATTGGGCGCGCCCGCGCGCTGCCGTGCCGGTGCATGGCGAACACCGGCATTTGATTGAACATGCAGCACTGGCCGCCGAGCTTGGTGTGCCGGAGCCGATGCGGATACATAATGGCGACATGGTGCGCCTGTATCCGGCGCCCTGCGCGCAAATTGATGTCGTGCCAAGCGGGCGCTATCATCTTGACGGGCGCGTCTTTCTTGAGGCCGGGTCAGAAACGGTGCGCGAGCGCGTCCGTATGGGGTTTGGCGGTATTGTTTTTGTGGCCGTGCCATTGGATGCGGCTGACAGGCTGTGCGGCAAGCCGGAAATCGCCTTGAGTGGTGTGCCGGAAAGCGATGGCATGATTGCTCTGTCGGATTGGGTGATGGATGCGGTGGAGCGCGCCATTCCGTCCAATGGCCGCTTGTCGCCGCCGCGTGCCGAAAATGAAATTCAGCGCTTTGTGCGCGGCGAGCTGGCGCGGCGTTGGGGGAAAAAGCCGAAAGTCATGGTGCGCTTCGTGCGCGTCTGAGGCCGCGTCAAAAGCAGGGGAAAGAAGGCAGGATATGATTGAGATAAGTATGATTTTCGGGCTGGCGATATATGGCATTGTCTGGTTTTTGACGCTTTTCATTGTTCTGCCCTTTGGGGTGGTGGCACAAAATGAAGCTGATAATGACGCCGTGCCGGGATCAGCCGAAAGCGCGCCGACCAATCCAATGATAGGACGCAAATTGCTGATAACGACAGCTTTGGCAAGCCTATTATATGGGCTGGTATATTGGCTTTTGACCAGCGGCATAATGGCGGCGATTGACCTGCCGTTTTTTCCGGAAATAAATGACGGACGGGGATAAAAAAATAGCGGAACCCGAAGGTTCCGCTATATGCGTGACCCGAACAGATACAAACCCGAAGGCAGTCCCCGTCGGAAGGTTCCTCCCAAAACCCGAGGCGTGCGACGCCTCATCGACTGTTAAAAGTTAGGCCAAGTGTGACGCTTTGTCATCACCAGATATGGCCAAAAGCAATTTTTATGACATTTTTGCGAAGCCATTTGCTGTTTGTAGCAAAAATGCAACAGTTTACCCAAAGCCCCCAAAACAAGGCGGCTTGCACTGCGCCAATTGCGTGCTATGACTGTTGCAGACGTCGAATCAAAAAGGCTTTCCCATGCGCTTGTCGCAGTATTTTTTGCCCACTTTGAAAGAAAACCCTGCCGAAGCGCAGATTGTTTCGCACCGGCTGATGCTGCGCGCCGGTATGGTGCGCCAGAGTGCGGCGGGGATTTATAGCTGGCTGCCGCTAGGGTTGAAAGTCTTGCGGAAAATTGAGGCGATTGTGCGCGATGAACAAAACCGCGCCGGTGCGCTGGAAGTGCTGATGCCGACGCTGCAACCGGCCGATATTTGGCGCGAGTCGGGTCGTTATGATGATTATGGCAAGGAAATGCTGCGTATCACTGACCGGCATGAGCGCAATCTTGTTTACGGGCCGACCAATGAGGAGCTGATTACCCAGATTTTCCGAGACAATGTGAAAAGCTATAAGGATTTGCCGCGCAATCTGTATCACATTCAATGGAAGTTCCGCGATGAGATTCGCCCGCGTTTCGGGGTGATGCGCGGGCGCGAATTTCTGATGAAAGATGCTTATAGTTTCGACCTTGACGAGGCTGGCGCACGCCGAGCCTATCAAAAAATGTTTGTCGCTTATTTACGCAGCTTCGCCCGTATGGGGCTGAAAGCGCTGCCGGTCGCAGCTGATACCGGCCCGATAGGTGGCGATTTGAGCCATGAGTTTATTATTCTGGCCGAGACCGGTGAGTCGGAGATTTTCGCCCATGCCGATTTGTTTGATTTGCCCGTGCCGGCTGATGATTATGACAGTGATTTAAGCGGGATTATCGACCAATATACCGCCCATTATGCGCGCAGCGATGAAAAGCATGATGTGGCACTGTTTGAGGCCGAAGTGCCGGAGGCGCGGCGCGTGCAGGCGCGCGGCATTGAGGTGGGGCATATTTTCTATTTCGGGCAGAAATACGCCGAGCCGATGAAATGCTTTGTTGCCGGGCCGGACGGTCACGATGTTGCCGTTCACAGCGGCTCTTACGGGATTGGCGTGTCGCGTCTGGTTGGCGGCATTATTGAGGCCAGCCATGATGAACATGGCATTGTCTGGCCTTGGTCAGTGGCACCATTTGAGGTCGGGCTGATAAATCTGAAACCGGGCGATGGCGAGACCGACGCGCTGTGTGACAAACTCTATGAGACCTTGCGCGGGCAGGGGCTTGATGTGCTGCTCGATGACCGAGATGAGCGCGCCGGTGCCAAGTTTTCGACCATGGATTTGATTGGGCTGCCTTGGCAGGCCGTAATCGGGCCGCGCGGCGCGGCAGCCGGTGAGGTTGAGATTAAAAACCGGCGCAGTGGTGAAAAGCAAACACTGTCATTTGACGCGGCGGTGGCCGCGCTGTCGCAGGCACCATAGGAGGGCGGGGTGTCGGGCGCTTTTTCCAGGCTTGAGTGGCAAATTGCCGGGCGTTATTTGCGAACAAGACGCCGCGAGAGTTTCATCTCGGTGATAGCCGGTATTTCCTTTATCGGCATTATGCTAGGCGTCGCCACGCTGATTGTTGTTATGGCGGTGATGACCGGTTTTCGGGCTGATTTGCTCGACCGTATTCTCGGCGTCAACGGCCATGCCATTATTCGCCCCTTATCGGGTGATTTTACCGACCGCGACGCGCTGTCGGAAAATTTAGCGGCGCAACCCGGCGTGACATTTTCAACCCCGCTGGTCGATGGTCAGGCGATGCTGTCGCTGAATGAGGCAGTGCGCGGCGTTTTGGTGCGCGGACTGCCGGAAGGTAAGCTGAAGCAATTGCCGGGCATTGCCGAAACATTGGAAGCCGGCACGCTAGACGGGATTGACGAAAAAGACGGTGTCGCCATTGGTGTGCGGCTGGCCGAGCGTTTTGGCTTTACGATTGGCGACCGGTTAACGCTGATTGCACCGCGCGGCACGGTGACGCCTTTCGGCACAACGCCTTTGGTGCGTAGCTATGAGGTGGCAGCGATATTCCGTATCGGCCTGTCGGAATATGATTTGAATTTCATTTTCATGTCGATTGAGGACGCTTCCGGCTTTTTCGGCTTTGGCCGTCAGCAAGGCGCGATTGAGCTGCGGGTTGATGACCCGGATGCGATAAATGATTATCGCCCCGCGCTAACGCAAGCGATAGGGGATGATAATTATCTGGTGGATTGGAAGCAAAGCAACAGCACTTTGGCAGGCGCGCTGGAGGTAGAGCGCAATGTCATGTTCCTGATTTTGACCATGATATTGCTGGTGGCGGCGCTGAACATTGTGTCCGGTTTGGTGATGCTGGTGCGCGATAAGGGGCGCGATATTGCCGTTTTGCGCTCAATGGGCGCCAGCCGTGGCATGGTTTTGCGGATTTTCTTTATCACCGGTGCGTCTATCGGCGTGTGCGGCACGCTGGCCGGTGTGGGGTTGGGGACGCTGTTTTGCGCCTATATTGAGGAAGTGCGGCAATTTCTGGTCTGGCTGACCGGTGCCGAACTATTCCCCTCGGAAGTCTATTTTCTTGAGCAAATGCCAGCAGAGTTGGTGGCTGGCGATGTCATGCGGATTGTTACGATGGCGCTTGGCCTGTCTTTTCTGTCCACCCTTTATCCGGCTTGGCGCGCTGCCTCGCTCGACCCGGTGGAGGCGTTACGCAATGAGTAGCAATTTCACCCTGCGCGATATTCATCAGAGCTTTCAGCAGGCCGACCGCGATTTACATGTCTTGCGCGGTGTTAACCTTGACATTCAGGCGGGAGAAATCGTCGCCTTGCTTGGCCCGTCCGGTTCTGGCAAATCCTGCTTGCTGCATATTTCCGGCCTGCTCGAAAAACCGCAATCCGGTGAAGTTGAAATTGCCGGTGAGCAAGTTGACCAGAATGATGAAAGCCGGCGCACCGCTTTGCGCCGCGCCCATATTGGATTTGTCTATCAGTTTCATAATTTGCTGCCGGAGTTTACCGCGCTTGAAAATGTCGCCATGCCGGCGCGCATTGCTGGTCAAGCGGCGGGGCAGGCTTTACCGGCGGCGCAAGAATTACTGGAAACGCTCGGCCTGTCCGACCGGCTGACGCATTTACCGGCGCAATTGTCCGGCGGTGAGCAGCAGCGTGTGGCGATTGCCCGTGCGCTGATAAACCGCCCGGCCATTGTGCTGGCCGATGAGCCGACCGGTAATCTTGACGGTGATACGGGCGATAAGGTTGCCGATATATTGGTCAATCTGGCGCGCCGTCAGGGGGCGGGGGTGTTGTTGGCAACGCATGATATGGAGCTGGCCGCGCGCGCCGACCGGATTATCCGTCTGGCGGACGGCCAAATTGCTCCGCAATCCTGAATAACCTGTTGATTTAATTAAAAATAAAAAATAATTGTAGCTTATATTGACAAAAGAACAAAAAGTGAACATATTGTTCCGGATTTGATGTTTAAGAGGGAGACGCCCGATGAGCCGCAATATGAAAAACTGGATTGAAGATATATTTTCAGCCGCCACTTTGCTGGGGCTTGGCTATGCTTTGTTGGTCTGGGGAACAATTGGCGAGGCGCTGGCTGGCCTCTAACAGCCAGCTTGCTGTGATACTTACCCCCGCCTTAATGGGCTGATGGGCGGCGGCATCTGCAATTGGTGGGTGACAGAATCAGTGCGGATTTTACAATAGGCAGGTAACCCGCTTGAGGAGGCCTGTATGTCGGACACGCAATCTGTGTCCCCGTTGGAAACGGTGCAAGATGAATTGGTGAAACCCAAATTCATCCATTTGCGTGTGCATAGCGCCTATTCGCTGCTGGAAGGGGCGTTGCCGCTGAAAACAATTGGCCATTTTGCGTTAAGCGGCAATATGCCTGCCATTGCTGTGACCGATCGCAATAATCTGTTTGGTGCGTTGGAATTTGCCGATATGGCGGTCGCACTGGGGGTGCAGCCAATCATCGGCACGAGTTTATGCGTGACAGATGGCGAGGATGCAAAACCGGGCTGGTTGGCGCTTTATGCCAAGGATGCAACCGGCTATGGCAATTTGATGGCGCTGGTCAGTGCGGCGCATCTCGACAGTGATAGCGCATCACGCCCTGCCGTGACTTGGGAAGTTCTGGCGGCGCATACGGACGGGTTGATATGTTTGAGTGGCGGGCCAGATGGGCCGGCCAATGGATTGCTGCAAAATGGTCAGACGCAAGCCGGTCTGGATGTGTTGACCCGTCTCAATACGCTGTTTGCCGGTCATTTTTATATTGAGCTGCAACGCTACGCCGATATGCCTTTACACCATAGCGCGCAAGGCAGCGAAAATGACACGGAAGCGGTGCTGGTTGATTTTGCCTATGATAATGAAATCCCGCTGGTGGCGACCAATCAGGCTTATTTTGCCTCGGAAGACGATTACCGCGCCCATGATGCGCTGATATGTATCGCCGAAGGGCGCTATTTGAACGAGGAAGACCGTCGCCGTCTGACGCCAGACCATAGGCTGAAAAGCGCCGAAGAAATGTGCGCCTTGTTTGCCGATTTACCCGAAGCGATAGAAAATACGGTCGAGATTGCCCGGCGCTGCGCTTTCCGCCCAACCGAACATGCGCCGATTTTGCCGGCCTTTGGCACGGGCGATGAATTGCAGCAATTGACCGAGCAGGCGCATGAGGGCTTAACGGCGCGGCTGGCCGAGACGGACATGGCGGCCAGCGAGGAAGATTATCGCGCAAGGCTGGCGTTTGAATTATCCATTATCGGCAAAATGGGGTTTCCCGGCTATTTCCTGATTGTGGCCGATTTCATCAAATGGGCCAAGCAGCAGGGCATTGCGGTCGGGCCGGGTCGCGGGTCAGGTGCTGGTTCAGTAGTCGCTTGGGCGTTGACCATTACCGATTTGGATCCGCTGCGCTTCAATTTGCTGTTTGAACGGTTTTTGAACCCGGAGCGCGTGTCCATGCCGGATTTCGATATTGATTTCTGCCAGTCGCGCCGCGACGAGGTGATAAGCTATGTGCAGGAGAAATATGGCCGCGAGCAAGTGGCGCAAATCATCACTTTCGGAAAATTGCAGGCGCGCGCCGTGCTGCGCGATGTCGGGCGGGTGTTGCAAATGCCCTATGGGCAGGTTGACCGGCTGTGCAAAATGGTGCCGAACAATCCGGCCAATCCGGTGACTTTGCAGCAAGCGATTGATGAAGAGCCAAGGCTGCAAGCCGAGCGCGACAGCGACCCGCAAGTCGCCGAGCTTATTGATATCAGCCTGAGGCTGGAAGGGCTTTACCGCCACGCCTCAACCCATGCGGCGGGTGTGGTGATTGGTGACCGCCCGCTTGACGAGCTGGTCGCCTTATATCGTGACCCGAAATCAGACATGCCGGTGACGCAGTTCAATATGAAATGGGTGGAAAAAGCCGGTCTGGTGAAATTCGATTTTCTTGGCCTGAAGACGCTGACTGTGCTGGAAAAAGCGGTCGAGCTGTTAAAGGGCAGGGGCATTGATATTGACATCAATAATCTGTCTTTGGATGACCGCGCGACTTTTGAGTTGCTGGGGCGCGGCGACACAATTGGTGTGTTCCAGCTTGAAAGCGCCGGTATGCGCGATGTGCTGCGTAAAATGAAGCCGGATGCGTTTGAGGATATTATTGCGCTGGTGGCACTTTACCGACCGGGGCCGATGGATAATATACCGCGTTATATTGCCTGCAAAAAAGGCGAGGAAGAACCCGATTATCTGCATGAGACGCTGCAACCGATTTTGCAGGAAACTTATGGGGTGATGATTTATCAGGAACAAGTGATGCAAATCGCGCAAACCCTGTCGGGCTATTCGCTTGGCGAGGCGGATTTGCTGCGCCGCGCGATGGGTAAGAAAATCAAGGCGGAAATGGACGCGCAAAAAGCCCGCTTCATTGACGGGGCGCTGGACAATCAGGTGAACAAGGCCAAGGCGGCGCAAATCTTTGAACAGGTCAATGCGTTTGCCGGTTATGGCTTTAATAAAAGCCATGCGGCGGGTTATGCGCTGATTGCCTATCAGACCGCTTGGTTGAAGGCCAATCATCCGGTCGCCTTTTATGCAGCCTCCATGTCACTGGACTTTGAGCGCACCGAAAAACTTAATGTTTTCAAGCAGGATGCGGCAAAAAATGAAATCACTGTCTTAACACCTGATGTCAATCGCTCGCAGGTGCAATTCGCCATTGAAGACAATCGGATTTTCTATGCGCTGGCCGCTATCCGCAATGTCGGCACGCAAGCTATGGCGGCACTGGTGGCCGAGCGCGACGCCAATGGCGCGTTCAGCGATATGTTTGATTTCGCCCGCCGCACCGCGTCGATTGGCCTGAACCGGCGATTGCTGGAACATATGATTGCGGCGGGTGCGTTTGACAGTCTGGAGCCGGATCGGGCGCGGCTGATGGCAGGTATTGATATGTTGATGGGTGAGGCCAGCATTGCCCAAGCCGATGCGGCGTCGCAGCAGGAAAATCTATTTGGCGAGGCCGATGTGGCGGCCAGTGCCGTGCTGCCCGGAGCCGCGCCGTGGTCGGCAATGGACAGGCTGGCGCGCGAGCATGACGCGCTTGGCTTTTTCCTGTCCGGTCATCCGCTGGATGATTATGGCAAAGTGCTGAAACGGCTGCGCGTTGTGCCAGTGGCGGAATTGGAATCGCGGGTTGAAAAAGAAGTGCTGGTCGCCGGGGCAGTTTTGCAGGTTGATGAGCGCAAATCCAAGCGCGGCAATCCGTTCGCCTTTGTCACTTTGTCCGACACAAGCGGCCAGTTTGAAACAACGGTTTTTTCCGAAGCGCTGAATGTCGCGCGTGAGCATTTGCAAGTGGGTGCTTTGCTGGTCTGCACGGTCAAAATTGAACGCCAAGAAGACCAAATCAGGCTGATGGCACAAAGCCTGCGCCCGATTGATGATGTTGTGGCCGGTGCGGCTGAGGGATTGCGCGTATTTATCGACAGGCCGGAAGCCTGTGGCGGGCTGAAAACGCGGCTTGACGAGGTAAAGCTGAAGCCGCATCAGCGTGGCGGCGAGGTTTCGGTTATTATCATGGGCAGCACCCGCGAGGTAGAATTGCGCCTGCCGGATAAATATGGCGTCAATCCGCGTATTGCCGGCGCGATTAAGGCCGTGCCGGGCGTTGTGCATGTCGAAGAATTATAGTTTTGGGGCTTGCTAAGCGGGCTGTTTTTACCTATACCACGCTCATTACTCACGCAGGGATGCCCGTGCCGGGCGCTCTTCGTGTCGGGTCAGGTGACCCGATGACACCCTGCGGCGGATTAACGAGAGAAAGGAAGGCACGCTATGGCTTTGCCCGATTTTAACATGCGCCAATTGCTGGAGGCCGGCGTTCACTTTGGCCACCAGACCCACCGTTGGAACCCGAAAATGGCTCCGTTCATCTTTGGCGACCGCAACGGCATTCACATAATTGATTTGTCCCAGACCGTGCCGCTTTTGCATCAAGCCTTGGTTGCCGTGCGCGATTGCGTCGCCGGTGGCGGCCGTGTGCTGTTTGTCGGCACCAAGCGCCAAGCGACCGAGCCGGTCGCGCGTCATGCGTCGCAATGCGCCCAATATTACATGAATTCGCGCTGGCTTGGCGGCACGTTGACCAATTGGCAGACAATTTCCAATTCCATTAAGCGTTTGCGCGATTTGGAAGGCCGTTTGGACGGCGAGGGTGCGGCAGGCCTGACCAAAAAGGAAATACTGAACCTGACCCGTGAGCGCGACAAGCTTGAGCGCGCGCTGGGCGGCATTAAGGATATGGGCGGTGTGCCGGAGCTGATGTTTGTGGTCGATACCAATAAAGAGTCGATTGCCATTGCCGAAGCCAAAACGCTGGGCATTCCGGTGGTCGCCATTGTTGACAGCAACTCCAATCCTGACGGCATTGATTTCCCGATTCCGGGCAATGATGACGCCTCGCGGGCGATTGATTTATATTGCAATCTAATTGAGAAAGCCGTGATTGCAGGCATTGAGGAAAGCGGCATTTCCGCCGGTGTTGACCTTGGTGCATCGGAAGAACTAATCATGGAGCCGGTTTTGGAGGCTGAAGAAGCTGCCGTCGAAACGCCAGCAGAAAACGCGGAAGAAGTTGCCGAAGAAGCGGCTGAAGAAGCGGCTGAAGAAGCGGCTGAAGAAGCGGCTGAAGAAGCGGCTGAAGAAGCGGTTGAAGAAGCCGTTGAGGCCGCCCCTACCGAAGCTGATGCAGAAGGCGAGGGCGCGCAAGCCGGGGCGTGAGGCACTGGTTTCCCCCGTTTCATTTGACTGACATAAGGCTGCTCTCCCGCAGCTTGAAAAATTGGAGATTATGATGAGCACGATTACCGCCGCTATGGTGAAAGAATTACGCGAAGTATCCGGCGCAGGGATGATGGATTGCAAAACCGCGTTGAACGAAAATAATGGCGATATGGACGCCGCTATTGATTGGTTGCGGACAAAGGGTCTTGCCAAAGCCGCCAAAAAAGCCGGTCGCGTGGCCGCTGACGGTCTGGTTGGTGTTGTCTCCGAAGGCACGACAGGGGCGGTGGTTGAGGTCAATTCGGAAACCGATTTTGTGGCGCGCAATGAAACCTTTCAGCAAATGGTCGGCGATATTTCCAAAGTAGCGCTTGGCGCGGCTGATTATGATGCGCTGCTGGCGGCGGATTATCCGGGCGCAGGTAAATCGGTCGGTGACCATGTGCAGGAAATGGTTGGCACGATTGGCGAGAATATGAATGTGCGCCGGTCGCAGCGTTTGAGTGTCGAGAATGGCGTTGTTGCCAGCTATGTCCATAATCAAATTGTTGATGGGCTTGGCAAAATCGGCGTTTTGGTGGCGCTTGAGTCCACCGGTGATGCTGACAAGCTGAATGCATTGGGGCGTCAATTGGCTATGCATGTCGCCGCGACCAGCCCGCTTGCCGCCACGGTGGAAGAGCTGGATGCCGAAGATATTGAGCGCGAGCGCGCTGTGCTGATTGCCGAAGCCAAGGAAAGCGGCAAGCCGGACGAGATTATCGAGAAAATGGTCGAAGGCCGCTTGCGGAAATTCTATGAGGAAGTTGTGCTGACCTCACAGGTTTTTGTGATTGACGGCGAAACCCGGATTTCCAAAGTGCTTGAAAATGCTGCCGGTGATGTTGGCGGCGAGGTCAAATTGACCGGTTTTGTGCGCTTTGAGCTTGGTCAAGGCATTGACAAGGGCGAAGAAGCCGATTTTGCAGCTGAAGTGGCAGCGGCGGTTAGCGGCAATTAATCTGTCCCGCCTCGTCGCTTGTCACGGGTGGGTATCTTCATCCACTAAAATCGGTGGGCGCTGGCGGGTTTTGTTGTCATCCGGCAATGGAATCGGCGCATGATTACCGGATTATTGCCCTGCTCCCAATACTGAAAGAGATGCCGATGAGTAAGCAGCCAGACAGCGAAAAAACCGGTCAAAACCGGTTCCAGCGCGTTCTGCTGAAAGTTTCCGGCGAAGCCCTAATGGGCAACGGCCAATATGGCATTGACGTCGCCACTGTTGACCGAATTGCCAAAGAGGTGAAAGAAGTTGTCACCAGCGGCGTAGAAGTTTGTCTGGTTATCGGGGGCGGCAATATCTTTCGTGGTCTGTCGGGCGCGGCTGACGGCATGGATCGCTCCAGCGCCGATTATATGGGCATGATGGCGACGGTGATGAATGCGCTGGCCATGCAAAACGGGCTGGAGCGTCAGGGCGTGCCAACCCGCGTTCTTTCGGCGATCCCCATGACCAGCGTGTGCGAACCCTATATTCGCCGCCGCGCAACACGCCATCTTGAAAAAGGTCGAGTGGTGATATTCGCCGCCGGCACCGGCAATCCTTATTTCACCACCGATACGGCGGCTGCCTTGCGCGCTGCCGAAATGAATTGCGATGCGTTGATGAAGGGAACCAATGTTGATGGCGTTTACAGCGCCGACCCGAAAACCGATGCTTCGGCTGAGCTCTATGACACGCTCAGCTATATGGAAGTGCTATCGCGTGATTTGAAAGTCATGGATGCCTCGGCGGTTTCGCTGTCGCGCGAAAACGGTATCCCGATTATTGTGTTTTCAATCCGCCAATCGGGCGGTTTTATGAATGTCTTGAAGGGTGAGGGCGCCTGCACCATAGTGGAAGGCTGAAGCGTCAACAAGTGAGGGAAAAATGAGCGTTGATTTGAACGATATTGAGCGCCGCATGGAAGGCGCAGTGGCGACATTGAAAACCGAGCTGAACGGGTTACGCACAGGGCGTGCCAGCGCTAATCTGTTGGAACCGATTATGGTGGAAGCCTATGGTCAGCAAATGCCCTTGGTGCA
>Ga0213866_10000872_pt1 | contig 23444 bp, 27 predicted proteins | sample PICome_11_FD_160079 | JGI IMG/M metagenome (GOLD analysis project Ga0213866, IMG submission 160079) | Coastal seawater microbial communities near Pivers Island, North Carolina, United States - PICO284 | ecosystem: Environmental > Aquatic > Marine > Coastal | place: USA: North Carolina...
AAGACGTGGAGACAAATGCGTGCTGTTGGTCACAAACCAGTGCCCAAACAAGATAACGCTCTCAAAGAGGTATGTGTCAAGTTTAATAGCACATACCATGCTAACCTTAACTACGAAAAAATCAACTCTGAACAATGACTATTTCTGAAGTAATGCTCGACCGCTGGCTCCTGGATCAGATTGAAGAAGAGTACGACGTGATCGAAGTGGAGAAGGACATGCCAATTGAGGAACTGTCCTATGAGACCTTGGAACTGCTCTCCTAGACCCTATACTAAGTTCATCAACGCAAGAGACCATGACCGTCCAAACCGTGAAGCACTCCTTCTACCGCATTGAGATCGACTTCCCTGAGACCCCTCAGCACCCCATCGTGTATTTCCGCAAGGAAGGCAAGTGCAAGACTGCTAAGGGCATGGAGCGTCAGATGAACCGCGTCACCAATGAGTCTTGTGATGCCTGGAGAGACTACAACTTCCGTCGCCTGACGGTCTCCCGTGTGCCAGCGAGCGAAGTGGCATGATCAGTCTCCCAAACCCCACCAAGACCCTTTATACTGACATCAGTTCAGACAACGACATGACCGCCACCATCACCAAGTCCGAATCCTTTGCTGACTTCTGTGCCACTGCTGACGCTCGCAACACTCTCGAACTGAATGTTCGTAAGTGGTGCCTGATGCTGTGTGATGCACTGGAGCAGAACTTCGTTGAAGAGAGCGTCAAGCGCCAGAAGTTCTTCGCTGCTAGTGGTAATGCAGACTACCACAATGCTCGCATCGAAGCATTGAAGAACGGTGAGGACGCTTACAAGTTCATCATCGAGTCTGGTCGCAAGTATCACAAGATCATCATGGTTACTGAGTCTGGTTCTCGCTCTGTCCATGCATTTGTTGATAAGAAGACTGGCGAACTTTACAAGTCTGCATCATTCAAGGCACCTGCTAAGGGAGTTCGTTTCGATCTTCGCATCATCAAAGATCGCGAGTTTGTCCTTGAAAACTGTGACTGGGCAGGTGGATATCTCTATAAGAGTTGACAACGCTCTTCATACATACTATACTGTCACTCCAAGATTCTTTCACTCCCATGTTCTACCTCGTTGCTGCTGGTAATGCCTACGCGATGGATCATTCAAGTGATACCATGTATGGCATGACGTGTTATGATGATCAAACAGTCGATATTGACGATTGTTATGACATCGCCTATGATGAAGTTGATGAAGAAGAGCAAGAATATCTTGCTCACATCGCATACCATCTTCAGCAGATTGCTAAACTGACTGAAGAACACCGCAAAATTAATGAGGTATTTGTCAAATGAATCTGCTACAAGATCACATCCGCGAGTTCATCAACCCATATCCTAACAGATACACTCGTGGTGCGTGGGAGATCCGTATTCTTCCGCACGAAGATCTAGATTATGATGGTGTTCAGAAGTTCTGGCGTCTCTTCAAGAAGTTTCCTAACGATTTTGCTGCTGCCGCTGTCTCTCTACTCCCTGATGATGTAGAATTCATCCAGTACGACCACCTCAACAACGTTCTCTTCGCTAACAAACTATGAGCACTGATACCGAACGCCTGTCCTACCAGCGTGATCTTGTTTATGATTACTGCTGTGAGCGTTTTAAGGAACATATGGCAGCAGATGATCATGACTCTGCATTGGCACTTGCTGATGAATTCTTTGAGTGGTTAGACCCTGAGCAACTGGAAGATGAAGAAACACTGTACTACAATGAAGAAGAACTCCTCCAACTCTACGCCCAACGCATATCCGATCAGTGATGAAATGCGTGATCTCATTGTGCGTTACATGGAAGCATGTAACAAAGGTGAGACTAAACAAGCAGATGCTCTATTGACTCAAATTAAAAATGAAAGCAACAATTCTACCTCTCCTGACAGCAATTAGTCTAGGAACAGCGCATGTAGCACTTGCCAATGAGGACAAGATCACCAAAGGTTTCTATTCTTATGATGCCATGGGATGTATGCTCATGCGTGAGTGTAAGAAAGATGTGGATGAAGTGTTCAGCATGTTAGACATTAGTTCTAACTATGAGAACATGGAAGCATTCACACCAGTAACACAAGAGTTCAATAATATGCTCATGACACTCAATCAAATTGGTGTCAAAGTATATCTTGCTGATGAGAGATACTTTCCAGCAGGGCATCGTGGTGTCTATCACACTGTGAGCAATGCATTCTTCTTGAACAAAGCATTTATGGGTCGCCCATCTACATTGATGAGTGTAATGCGTCATGAAGGATGGCATGTAGCACAAGATTGTATGGCAGGTAGTATTAAGAATAGCATGATTGCTATCATTTTACCTGAAGAGGACGTGCCACCTCTGTGGAGAGAAATGGTAGAGCGTACCTACCCACCGTCTGCTGTGCCATGGGAGGCAGAGGCAACATGGGCAGGAAAGACCGCTGGAATGACCCAGAAGGCACTCCAAGCGTGTGCTGAGGGTAGCATGTGGGAGACCTATGAGCCAACCCCTCTCACGCGCCAATGGTTGGAGGAAGAGGGTTTCATCAAATGAGCACGGTGTTCATTTTTGCATTTGTTATTCTACTTACCATTACACTTGAATTGACATGGGGTATCAAAAAGAACAAATTATAGATGCATTGGTCAAAGAGTATGAGTGGTTATGCCATGATGACTTTGACCCTGATAATGATCCCACACCAGAAGAATACCTTGACAGCATCAAGGATCTATCCTATGATGAACTGGTAGAAGAGACACAGACTGACGACATCTTCACCCTTGATCAATTCATGAGGACATATTCATGACCTACGAAGCAGAAGTTCAATTCAAGTTTGATGCTACCTTCACTCCCACCTATGGTACATCATCCTGGACTGATGATGACTTTATCCCTGAAGAGCATTACCTGATCACTGCACCTGCTGCTGATCTCAGCTGCAAACAGTATTTTAAGTTATTTGAGAAGTTCATGCTATGTGTAGGCATGGACCCACAATCTATTCGCAGTGGTGCTATGTCATTGGTATTCAATGACTGTGTGCGTGAGGAAGATCAGCGTAAGGTGTGCAGTGAGTATGAACTCGTTATGTATGAAGACCTGGAGAAGAAATACCAGGAGTGGAAAGAGCGTGATGCTCAATGGGCAAAGATGAATGCTCAATATGAAAAGAACTTTGGTGAGGCACAACAATGAGTATCCCTGATTTTCAAACTGAAGAGCACCAACAAGAGTTTGAGGCACTATTTGAGCAGAAAGCAACCACCTACATCAATCTGATGAACAAGGTAAAGGACATGATGTATGGCACTGGTGCTGGTAATTATGCTAATCTACCAGGCACATGTCAAGAAGTTCTCAGAGACATTACACAATCATTGATGTATGATACTGAGTATGCATTCAAGGATGCTCACCCAGAGTATAAGAACTCAGAGGATGAACTGTTCATTCCTTATCGTTCATTCAAGGAGAATGTGACAGAGGCACTTAAAGAAGCAATGCCATGTGCTCTCGAACAACACAATCAAGAAGTTCTTGCTAAATTAGCATGTGCGGACCATTTGACCAATGATTAAAGTAACACAAGATGGCGAGAACAAATTCACAATCGAGTGGGACGAAAACGACCCCAACGAAAAGATGTTCAACAACTGGACAGAAGAAGACTTCATCAACGCAATCCAAGACAAACTCCAATCTCTCGAAGAACTTGGAGTGCTTGACAACGCAACCGAAGCAATCAACCAAATCAACGACCACATCGAAGACACCACGCTCCACGAGTTCATCGACCAAACAGCAGAAGAACTCTTCGAAGACATCAGTAACGCGGAGAAAATCCACGACTGGTACTCAGTCAAAGAAGAAGCAATCCGAGAGTATCAAAGTGATGAACTCTCGCAAGGTGGAGATGTTCCCCCACCACCCAACTTTCCCCTATTTCCTTGAGGATCAAAGTGAAAATAAGAAATGCTGGTTCACCTGTGAAGAACATGCCCGAAAGTACATCGAACGATACAATCCAAAATACAAACTATACTGTTACACTGGAGGAGGACGGTGATGATTGTATTCTCCCCCTACCACAACAACTTCTTAATGAATTAGGTTGGCAAGAAGGTGACATGCTAGAATGGATTATAAATGATGATGACACCATTACGATTAAAAAAGAACAATGAATCAACGTCAATGGCAAGAAGTGGAGTCAATCGTTCGTAAAGAACAACAACGTGCTCTCCAACACTTAAACAATGCTCGTTACTATGAGTTAGCACCAATCCTTGATCATCTCTACAAACTAGCACATACACAAGAATGATCGTCCCATTATTCTCTTCACCCCTATATCAAACAATCGTCCCAGTAGATCAACACGACATTGATCTTGTAACTAACACTCAATACAATAGGTCTGAAGGGAATAATGGTTATATCTCTATCAACCAACAACTAATAAACAAAACACTAGAAGATAAGTTAGATCCACATATCTCCCATTACATACACAACGAACTACAAATACAACAGTCATTCACTATCATCAACAGTTGGTGTAATAAACACATCAAAGGAGATTATCTACCATCACACTCACATGCTAACTCTATCTTCACTGGCATATATTACATCCAAGTTCCCCCACAATCAGGTAACATACTCTCATTACATCAATCACCATTCATACCATCATTTGTACCAGGAACAATAATACCAACAGTTAATCAGTCAAACATATACAACTCTAAATCAATAGACATTCATCTAGAAGAAGGAACATTACTACTATTCCCATCACATATTGAACACTCAGCACCACAATCACAATCAGATCAAGTAAGATACGCTATCTCTTTTAATATATTCTTACACGGTGACTTTGGTGATTCAACTAATAGATTATCCATATCATGTCACAATACTCACATGGTGGATTAAAACCATCATCAATTAATATACTACGTCTATTGTCTGAACTAGAAGGAGCATACCAATTAACCAAGTATATGGCATTTGATGATGATAACAAACTACTCACACAAATGAAGAACAAATACTATAAACTGTACTATAAGACAGTAAAAGAAGAACGTAATGCAATTGATTCTCAATAGCAATAAATCTTATGTTGTCAAGGTGCATCCGCGTCAATGATACCAAGGGTTCTCAATAAGCATACACTATTGAGAATGAATAATTAAAAAAGGTTAATTAAATACCCCTAGGTAGCTCGGTAGATACTGTGAAGTGTCTCAGAAGGTGCTCTGAGGATGTTGGCTTAGCACGCAACCTATCGAAAGTCAAGAAAGCATGTGACAGGTCTCAAAGTGGCACAGAACCCCTCCCAGGCACCTCAGAAGGGTTTATAATAATCTCAAGAACACAGAAATCTCACTTTTTGAGTTTTTTGAGTTTTTGAGAAATCTTAAAAAGTCATTTTTTTAAGATTTTGAGTTTTTTCCATTTTTTAACTTTTTAATGTTTGTGAAAACCTACGAAAACCTTAATAGTTCAGCTATTAATACACTTAAAGTTAATAAAGAGAGTGTATATGTAGTGTATAATAGTAATATTGACAAAGAATACGAGTTTAAGTGTGATAATACACAAGAATTCGATGATAAAGTGTCAAAAACTCTAGAGAACAAAGAATCACTTGGCAAACTGTTGAATTCTTGTATTAAACAGCAAGAACTAGTTGCTGTTACTAAATAATCACACAGTTTGAGTAAAGAATCACTCTAAATCAATGAGCAAACGTTTTAATCAGTCTTCCGACAGTAAGTATCAACAATTCGATGATGACTTTGAAGACTTTGGATATGAAGTAAAGAATATTCGCAGACAGACCAAAAAGAAAGTTACCAAATTCAAGCGTGAAGTCGATGAGTATGGTGACACTTATTGAACTGTCCATAATCACTTGATTTTCTATCCCGATCGTGTATTCTATACATGTTCGGGATTTTTTTATGTCTGATCAACTCGAAATGCTCATGGCGAGAGAACAATTAATGGAGGATATCATCTCCATTGTTGAATCTCAACTGCCTGATCAAAATGTTGGTCAATTGGAACAATTGCTCTGTGATGCTGTATGTAACCATTTCCCTGCTAAGTGATACAAACTGGTCAGCCGCCCAACCAGTTGGCAAAGTGGCACACTAGAGGTCGCGATCTGCCAGACCCTGTGCTTATAATAGGTGCATGAAAACAAAAACCCTTCTCTCCTCTCCTCAGACCCTGCAAGACCTGCAGGATTTCATGTTCGATACCATGTGCTCTGCTGATATGGCAGTCGATTGGTTCTGCGATCGTTTCGATGTTAATGCAACGGATGAAGTGATCGATTTTGTTGTTGATGCCCACTTCGGAATGTTTGCTGATCAGTGATGCTTTACTCTGAAATTCTCAAAGTTTGGAATAGCGAAACGCCTGACGATTTCGCTATCTTCAATGACTTCTACTATCAAATGTTCGGGGAAGATTTTGATATCCCCTACAACATGCCAATCGACAAGGTGGCACAAGACTGACCCCAAACGGTCTGACCCTGTGCCTATAATGACTTCAGTTCAACCAAACCGCTTTCATTCTCATGCGTAAGATCGAACGACTCATGAACGATGCCATCACTGAGGGCAAAGATTTCTACAAAGATAACACTCGTGTCTGGACAGTTAACGGTGTTTCTTATGTCTCTCTGCATGGCAATCTGATTGCCGAAGTTGATGACAATGGCATCAAACTTTACGACGGTGGTTGGCAATCTAACACCACTAAGTCTCGCCTGAATGCTATTCTGACTGAGCATGGAATTGCAGGCGAAGGTGTATTCCAGAAAGACTATCAGTGGTTCATTCGTTTGTACAATGGCACTGAATTCTTTGTGACTGAGTTTCGCTCTGGTATGCGATTGGGTGCTCTCGCTATCACTGACCTGCTGGTCTGAGTTACACTTAGTCCCAACAATCATCACATCATCATGATCACTAACAAGGACACATCTGCACTGGTTGATAACTACGTCAACCACATTATCGATGGCATGGATATGGATTGCCTGCTGCAAATGTGCCATGATTTGTTAACACGAGAGTATGAGAAGTTGTCATGGGATGAGATCACTGAAGAGATCGTAGATCTCTATGATGAAGATACATTGATCGATCTAATCCCTGACGCAAACTAAACACAATGGCACACTTTACCATGCCTTACCTGCCAACCATTGGTCAGGGTCCAGTGAGCAGACTGTCCACCTACGTCGCCATTGGCAAGGGTCTTGCCTCTATAATTAGATCAATCAAACGAAACGCATGACCAACGCCATCGCAGTTCAACCCACAGCATGGGGCAAGTTCGATCCTAACGGGTGCGACTGGGCGACCGATATGAACCACGCTTTTAAGATCGGCAAGGCATGGGGTGAGGAGTGCATGATCTGGATGTGCCCTCCTAACGGTGACCCCATCCGCTGGTGTCGCACCGATGCTAACACCAACGCCATCGCTGATCTGGTGTTCGGTTGCTGAACTGCACACCATCACCCCCAGACTGCGCCCCTGACCCTGTAGAATCAAAGCATGATCAAACAACACAACGGAATGTTTCTCGTCAATGAGACCGCTGCAAACGACCCCATCTGCCAGCAGGTCATGGCATCCTACATTGCAGAACTGAAAGCAGAGACCGCTAGGCGTGATCGCATCCGTCAGGGTCTGGAGGCAGCACCCGAAGGACAGTGGGGGAACTGGTCTATCAGTGACCGCCACTGAGGCACAGACCGCCTAGGATACACACAACAAACAAACACACACAACACACCATGAACGGTTGGGCAAACTACGAAACTTGGAACGCTGCCCTGTGGATCGGCAACGATGAGTTTCTCTACAACACTGCTAAGGCATGTGTGACCTATAGAGAGGCAGGCATTGAGACCCCTTGGGAGAAGTTCGTGCGCTGCATGACTGACGGGCAGATCGGTCGCCACCTCGTCAAGACTGGCGACGGTGTGCGTTGGGATGATCCTGCAATTGATGCAGACGAGATGAACGAAATGCTGTGGGATCTTTGATCATGAACATCAGAAAGTATCGCAAGATTGTCGACACCATCATGGCAGAGAATGACTTCTACATTCATGACGAATCCAAACACTTAAAATACAAACACAGAAAACTAGGTATCATTCAGACATGCTCAAAGACACCTAGTGATAACTATGCCATCGCACAGATTAAGCGCCAAGTGAGACGCTCACTGGCAACAGTTAAGTAACACTGAGGGGCAGTTAATTTGCCCCCTTATTTGTTAGTTAAGGTCGCCAAGCGGTTTCCAAAAACGCATGACTCCCCTAACCTACAAAAGTATCCAGACGATCGATAAATATTTTACGAAATTGGTTTTTCAAAACCTTGAATTCTAAAAAAATTTCCCAGCAAAAAAATGACCGAAAAACCCGACTTTGAGAACTTCGATAGTATCTTAGAAAACTTCGACAAGTTCTGTGATGAGTTTGAGACACGCGCCGCTGAGGCATTTATGAGAGGAGACCAGAATAATGGAAAAGTCGTTAGAGCAGCAACAGAAAAACTTGGAGGAGAAACTCCTAGTGCTGTTGCAGAGATTGGAGAGTCTGGAGCAGAGGGTGGGGAACCTGGAGAGACCGACGATAGCGTATAGACGCCCCACAGGGAAAGACTACGAAACACTGTCAGACACTTTAGATTATCTTCACAATAATGTAGAAGGAATTAAACAAGATTTGTTAAAAGTAGCACAATCAGTCTAATGGCAGTACCCTGGATAAATTTCTTAGCACCATCGATGGGCGGTATAGGACCCATTGAGTTATCGGACCAACCGAAACTCGATGAACTTACCAAGAAGAACAACATACCATTCTATGCTGGGAGATTTTATCCAAAGGACTCGCAGGCAATTATTGATGGTACTCTCCAACTTGGATTAATTTCTCAGACACCACCATGGCTTACGTGGGAGGAGATCGAGAGCACTCAGATTTGGATGATTCCGATCTTTGAGGATGAGAGGGTAGTCTCTACGGTAACTACTATAGAGAGGGTTGATTTATGGCCTAGAGACCCTGAGGAGGGTCTTCCAGAGTGGGAGCAGACATTTTATGATGAGCAGATCCAAAGCGAGGCATGGGGATGGGGAGGAGGTCTTGTAGGCGTCAATATCGACCCAGGTCTTGTAGTCACTCAGAATGTTGTACCACCAGTTTTGTTTCTGGGATATGTAGGTATTTCTGCCATCAGTGGGAGGATCACCGAGTATGCGTTTTATGATCAGGAGATGACGTATATCAAAGCACCTCAGTATAACATGCCAGGGTTAGCGGGAGGTGACTATGAGTACACCGAGATTACTAGAGTAAGGGGTGATGGTATATGGCAGCAAGTTCCTGCAGATTTACCAGAAGCGGGCGAACCATTTGAGATTGAAGAGAATGGAGGGTATCCAGGAAACTTTACTCACCTAACGCCGAACAGTGGGTATTCACAATGGGCAATGAGTTCTAATATAGCGGAAGCGCGAACATGGGGTAATGAGACATGGGATGCGCTGACAAAGTTTAATGATGATGGCAAACCTCAAATTGGTACATTCCAAGAATTTAAGACGAGTGAATTAGACACTGTTGTATTTACGATCAAGGTATCTGCAATAACTGTTGTTGTACCTGATGAACCATTCCCCGATGATGTTGCAACAGGATTAGCAGATTATGCACAAATCGCGTTAGAGACCCTTGGTTCTAACTTATCGAATAATATTTGGTATTTCTATCTTCCAGTGAGATATAACGGAGAAATCCCTGCTGAGAGGATACAGTACCTTCTAAATAGAGCAGCAATCAACCAACCTGACGCATGAAACCAATTGGATTGCTTGGTGCTTATAGTAACCACGATATACATCCAGTTCCCGTGCCGAAACCAGCACCCGTAGGTGTTTCTGCAAATGTCTATATTAACGGCAGAGCAGCACATCATGCAGGGAATACATTTGTGGAGCATACTATTCCTATGATTCCTCCACCACCATTGCATAGTGATATAATTATATCAGGGCATCCTACTGTATGGATCAATGGTGCCCCTGCAGCGATGCAAATCGAGAGTGAGATAGTTGCACTACCTCCTGGCATTGGAGTGGGGTCTCTGATCCTTACAGGGTCGCATACGGTCTTCATGGGGGATGCAGCACCATTGGTTGGTACAATCTCTGATGAAGAAGTTTCTTTTCCAGAACCAGAACCACCTGCTACCCCACCAGCAGCATAATATGCTATAATATTAGAGTCAATTGATAAAACACTATGGCACGAGCAAAAGTCGGACTGAGCGGCAAGAAAGTTATTGAGACTCAACCTAAGAATACTCGTCAAGGTATGGGAAAGAATACAAAGTATGCTGCAACTTCACGTAACAAAGCACGTAAAAAGTATCGCGGTCAAGGTCGATGAATTTAATCTGCAACCTTCCCGCTGAGAAAGTCTGGGTACGTAAAGAATATTTACGAGATCATCAAGATGGTCATGGGGAGTTTGTAGAGGGCGTCTGGGTATGTGCAAAAAGCATACCTGGACGTGCTTTTTATTTTGAGACGTACCTACCAGAGTATGGTGCAATGTATGACAAACTTCCTATTAGTGCGTTTGTACGATCCCCCGAAACCCCAGTCATAGACATGAGTTTGGAGAATCTACAATTTTGGAATTGCATGGACTATGGTGTTGCATGTATGAACAAAGGTTTTATATCATCCATGGATTGTGAAATCTTTACTAGAGATCATGGACTGATGAAAGGTCAGTATTTGTTCACTCTTGACAACTATCATGCAAATCCAGATGTGATAGATAATAATGTAAGTGAAGTGCCACAAGAGCATAAGTCTCATAATTGTATTGCTTTAGAGAATGGTCAATATGCTTTGTATCCTAATAACAGGATGCGTCTGTATGACCTCTCTATCACCCCTGAGAACCCCCAATTCCCCGATTTCAAGGTATCTACCATAGAATATCAAGTAGAGGCAGGAATCGACTGGGGACGCCTTGGAGACACTGATGATTATTTCTGGCAAACACCAAAGGAGAAAAACGATGGGCAACAGCAGAGTTGATAAAGGACAAAACTTTATTGATGAAGGAATGACTCTTATCACTGAAGTTGAGAGTGATAAGTATCTAAGGAAAGTAGGTAAAAGAAAGACTGTCAAGGAAGGTGAAATCTTTGATAATCAAGAGGAGTGGGCGGACGGATTCTGTGGTAAGTGATAAATAGAAACAGCCTACTGTTGTGTCTAAATGCCAACCTTTCAGACATTCAAAGATTTGAGTGTTACGTTTAAGAAGCATCCTGTTACCGATGATTTGGTAACAGTGAAAGATAAGGCAGCTATTGTGCAGTCTATTTCTAATTTGCTTCTTACAAATAAAGGCGAAAGACCATTTCAACCAGATCTAGGGTGCGGACTACGAAATGTATTATTCGAACCACTAGATTTTGCTTCTGCTGGTATTATTCGTTCAGAAGTTACGGATACACTTAAAAAGTATGAACCAAGAATTGTGGTTAATACAATTCGTGTTTATCCTGATGAAATGAATAATGGATATGATGTTGAAATTTCTTACACCATTGTTGGTAGAGATGATGCACCAGTAACTATAGACATCTTTCTAGAGCGTACACGATAATGCCTTATACTCAGGTTGCAAACTTAGATTTTGATGATATCAAATCTGCTCTAAAAGACTACCTTAGAGCACAGTCAGATTTTACTGACTATGACTTCGAGGGTTCGGTATTATCAACATTGATTGATACTCTTGCCTATAACACCTACTACACGGCGTTTAACACCAATATGGTGGTCAATGAACTATTCATTGATTCAGCGACCCTTAGGGACAACGTAGTAGCGATTGCGAAGCAATTAGGTTATAGACCCAAGAGTATCACTTCACCTACAGCCCAGATTTCATTTACTGCATCATATACAAATCCAACACTAGATACTGAATTAATTCTAAAAAGAGGAACAGGATTTATTGCCAATTATGACAATACAATCTATCAGTATGTTACTATCGAGGATACTAAAGCACAAGTAGCAAATGATAGAGCAGTATTTACGGATGTAGAAATTAAAGAAGGAACTATAGTTGTTAATAATTTTACTGTTGATAATTCACTATCTTCACAGAGATTTATTCTTGACAACCAAAACATTGATGTTAATACTATCAGAGTAAAGGTTTATCCAACTGGAGGAACGTTTAACGAACCTTATCTGTTAGCAGAAAATATTCTCGGTATAGATGGAAACTCGAAGATCTTCTTCTTAGAAGAAACCGAAGATGATAGATACGAGATGATATTTGGCGATGGAGTTTTAGGTAAGGCACTAGAGAATGGTGCGAGAATAGAAGTGTCTTACCTAACTACTTCTGGACCAGACTCAAATGGAGTTAAGAGTTTTGTATTCACTGGAGTATTAGAAAATCCAAGTGGAGTTTCTCCAAGTGCTATTAGTGTAGATATTAATTCAAGTGTTTCATCTTCTGGTGGAGAGTTACCAGAGTCTGTAAAGAGTATTAAATTCAATGCTCCAAAGATATATGGAACTCAGGATCGTGCAGTTACATCTGAAGACTATGCTGCTATCGTTCGCAAGATTTATCCATCAGTTAGTGACATTATTACATTTGGTGGAGAAGATCAAGATCCACCAGAATATGGAAAAGTATTCATTGTACTCAAACCAGTTGATGCTTCATATTTGACTTCACTAACAAAAAGACAAATTACGGATGAATTAAAAAAATATGTTGTTGCTTCTGTAGAACCAGTTATTGTTGATCCTTCTATACTCTATGTTGAATTAACAAGTAAGATTTACTATAACGGAAATATTACAGATCAAACACCTTCACAGATTAGAGACAAGGTTATTGGATCTGTGCAAACCTATACTAGAAACTCTGATACAGAAAAGTTCAACGGTAAATTTAGATACAGTAAATTTGTTGGTGTAATTGATGATGCAGATCGTACCATTAACTCCAACTTAACAGAAGTTACAATGAGGAAAGATTTCTATCCTCAGTTGAATTCTACATTCTATTATGAGATATGTTTCCAAAATGCTTTTGATGAGGAATGTGATGGACCAACCCTCTCTAGTACAGGATTTAGAGTAACTGAATATCCTACTTTTGATGTCTATCTTGAAGATAGGGATGGCAAAATTGTCCTATATAGACTAGACACTGTGACTGGCGAAAAAGTTGTTCTCAACAGGGATGTTGGGGACATTGATTATGCTAGAGGCGAACTTAAAATTTATGATCAAACTATCATCAAAGGTAGTTTCTTTGATAATCGTATTTCAGTTAGAGTAAAACCACTGTCTAATGATGTTCAGGCACTCCGTGAGGTTTATCTGGACGTTGATGTAGCGAATTCAAGTTTCACCGCATATAAAGAGTAAGTAAATGGCTGCTGTTAAGACCAAGAGAATTTCAACTCTAATTGAGTCCCAGCTCCCTGAATTCATTACTGATGAATACGAACTATTTTCTAAGTTCGTTCAGAAGTATTATGAAGCACAGGAAGTTCAAGGCGGTGCTTTGGATATCATTAGCAATATCCAAAAATATGCAGACATTGATTTTTATGAAAAGAATTTATTAAAGCAGAACGACATTCTTTCTGCAACCATTTCTGCTACAGATACAACAATTACTGTAAATGATGCGCGTTCATTTCCAGAAAAAAATGGTTACATTAGAATCAATGACGAGATTATTTTTTATGCCACCAGAACAGACACACAGTTTTTAGAGTGCTCTAGAGGTGTAAGTGGTAACACTACACTTGGAGATCTTTACAATACTTCTAATTTTAGCAGCACTGAGGCAAGTTCCCACCAGTCTGGAGAAACAGTATTTAATGTTAGTAATCTTTTCTTATATGCACTTGTAAGGAATTTCGAAAGTCAATATTTAAGTTCTTTTCCAGAGAAGTATCTCAAAGGAGAAATTGACAAGAGAACTTTAATCAAGAATATCCAAAAGTTCTATAAGGCAAAGGGAACACAAAGTTCAATTAAATTTATTTTCAATACTATTGTCGCTAAAGATATTGAAAATAAACCAGAGGTTTATAACCCAAAAGACTTTACATATAAAGCATCTAAGTCTGATTGGACTAATGTTTTTGCTATCAAGGCAAAAGTAGTTACTGGAGATCCAAAAAATCTTATTGGAAAGCAAATTGTTCAGCAACCAACTGATGAGTATGGATATGCCTCTGCAACAATTGATAATGTATATGCAGAAGGAACCAGTGATGGAGAACAAATCTGGAATCTAGTTGTTGCCCCAGAGACTGTCAATGGTATCTTTGAGATCTCAACTAAGACTAAACTAGAGAATGAACTTCCTTCGACTTATGGTGCTGGAAAAAGAGTTGATGTATTTTCAACAATTGGTTGGGACACCACGGGATCATTCCTAATTGGAGATGAAGTTATTGAATTTGATGATAAAAATGTAACTCAATTCATCATTAAAGAAAGAGGTGACATCCCCACTACTTATGCAGCAGGATCTTCTGTATATAAACCAGTAACTATTGAGGGATCTGGAGTAACGTTACTAACATTTGGTGTAGTATATGGTCTTGCTCCAGTTGCAAGAAACCCATACTCATCAGTAGGTGATCAAATTCAAGTATCAAATCCTGGATTTGAGACAACTGATCCAAAAATTATAAAGACTGGATTAAATCAGACTAGATGGTTGCTTTCGCAAGGTGCTTCTGTCAATTCTCCAACTGTCCCATATGTTGCAACCGCATTAGATCAAGTTTCTACTAACGTTTCTGCTATTTTTGCAGATGAACAATATTACTATATTACCAGTTCTTCTTTTCCATCTTACAAAATCCTAGATGGTTCTATCACTACAGATACTGTTGCTGATCAGAAGATTCTAAGAATTATTAGACAGAAAGCAACTAATACTACAGAAATCTATAAAACACCAAAACGTGACGTAGGCATCCTACTGAACGGTGTTCCAATTTATGGATATAAAGATCCCGAAAGCGTTAGGTATGGCAAATTAGAAAAAATTGATGTTAATACTCAAGGTAATGGATATGCAAAACCCCCATTTGTCCTTATTGATGATCTACCAAACAAAGCAAGAGCATTTCTTGCTGGTCAGGTAGTTGATAGTATTGAAGTAACTACTGAAGAGACATTCATTTCAACTCCAAAAATTACAATTACTTCAGGAAGAAATGCTAAAGTCAGAGCAGTTGTAACAGGAGGAAAAGTTACTAGTCTAGTAATTGACGACCCTGGAGAGTTTTATTCATCTCCACCAATCGTCAATATCAGAGATAATTTAGGAAGAGGAAGATTTGCTAATTATCAAGCAGTTGTTAATAGTGCAGGTGAGATTACTGGATTTGAAAAAATTGAAGAAGGCAACTTCTATAATCAAAATTCTGTAGTTGTAGATATTATTCCTGTTGGGTCAAACGCTACTGGAACTCCTTCTCTTAAAGAGTGGAACTTTAATAGATTCCAAAAGTTATCTAACAACTTGGATACTGATTATGGTCATCTATTTGAGAACTATAATCCTGCTAATGACTATGGATATGGTCATGTTGGAAATCCAAAAACTCTTCGTATTAGTCTTAGCGACAATATCGACAATGCTGGATCAGAACCAACTGTAAAAACGCACTCTCCAATCATTGGTTTTGCTTATGATGGCAATCCAATTTATGGTCCCTTTGGATATGAAAATCCACTAAATCCACAATCTTCAATTGTGAGAATGACTTCCAGTTATTCTCTTAATGGTACTAGATCTGGTGGTCCCTCAACTAGAGAATATGCATTAGGAACGTTTGTAAATGATTACACCTATGCTCACAAAAGCGGTTCTTTAGACGAAAATAATGGAAGATTCTGTGTCACTCCAGATTTCCCAGAAGGAACTTATGCTTATTTCCTTACTATTAATAGCAATCAAATACCACAATTCCCATATTTTCTAGGTGACAACTATTATTCACTGCCAGTAGATAGCAATTACAATTCTAGCATAAATCAAAACGATGTTCCAAAAAATGCAAAAAGATTTTATCTTCCAGGAATGTCACGAAATGGCGAGGGTCTTATCGCTACAGTCTCGGAAGTAAAATCTGGAACAGTTGATGGCATTTTACTTGATAGATCATCAAGCAACTTCTCAGTCAATTCTAAATTATACTTTGATGAAAAAGGTACAGACGGATCTGGTGCAGAAGCATCTGTATCTTCTGTTAAGGGAAAATCTGTAAGTTATCTAGAAAGTAAAGAAGATAAGGTTGTAAAACTTACAACAATTCAGAACGCATACTTATTTGCAGATGATACTCTAAGACAACCAGCGTCTGGAGCTTCTGGTGACATTGTTGGTACTGTACAGAATGACAATGTGATTGTTTTAAGAAATGTCATTGGCACTTTTAATAATACTGGTACTTTCTCTGCAGATATCAAAACCTTTACTCTTTTCTTAGATAAGAATAGCACATATACTGAGGGAGCAACTCTTTCTCTGACTGATGGTATTAATCCACCAATTGCAACAGCAGAAGTATTAGATGGATCTAATAATCAGAATATTATTAGAATCAAAGTTCTAACAGGAACCTGGATTATTGATGATGATTATTTCTTGCAATCAAGTGACTTGTTCAATACCTCAGGAACAAAGATTGTAAATCTTACATCTCTTAGTGATAACCTAGAACCATTTGATGTAAATCAAAATGTAGCATTAATTGAGACTGCTGAGAATCATGGTTTGGGTATTGGTGATAATGTAATCGTTGATATAAATCCCGACGATAATACAAAAACCAAAACATATTATCTAAGAAAGAGATTATATCAAGAAGTTGTTTTTAGAACTCCTGTATTTGACACTACAATTGACTTTACTGGAATTGGTAAATTTACGATTCTAAATGGTGGAGCAGACTATGCACCAGGACAATACCAAGATGTGCCATTGACTGGCGGATCAGGGTCTGGTGCTACAGCAAGCATCACTGTATCTGATGCTGGATTAGTATCCAGCATTCAGATTCAATCTCTTGGTGAAGATTACAGGAGAGGAGATTACTTGTCTGTAGATGATGAAAGTCTATCAAGGTCTTTAGCATCACTAAGCACAGCAAGATTTACTGTATATGTTGATCATGTTGGATTTGCAGCAGGATCTAGTAAAGTTATTGTCAAAGACGCAAAGGGATATGCAGAAGGTGATTTAATACAGATAGGAGAAGAAGTTGTAGAAATTTCTTCTATCAATGGTACAGAACTTACTGTTATTAGAGCAAGAGAGAATACGAAGGATGTAGATCACTTTGATGGACAAAGAGTATCTCTCTACAATGGAAGATATAACTTTACCGATAATTATCAAGTACAATCTGGTATTGGAACTGGTTATATTAAAACATATGATCCATCTACACAAACTGCTACGATTGTGTTTGATTATGGAACGCTGAAGAGCACTGCAAACCCAGTTGCTCTTAGCACTACATTTTTTGATTCGAGTAATCCTAATAGACTTGTAACTGTAGTATCAGTCAGCGATGTAGATTACAAATTTGAGTTCTCTGAAGATAATCAAACATTTGATCCCAATCCTAACATTGATTTACAGGAATATTATCGTTATCTTTTCGATACTTCACACTCATCTCTAACTGGAACTTTCTTTGATGTAAGTCCAAGTGGAAGATTCAATCTAATAACATTAGAAAAACTTTCCAGTTCTGTTCTACCAGGAAACCCAGGAGCATTTACTGATCTTAAATTTGGTTTTGGATCTAGATTAGAAGGTAATACGTATCAAGAAAAAGTAGGAACTAATTTTACAAATTTCTACTACTTTGACAAAAATGGTATTGTAAATGCTGAAGGAAAGTACTTTAAGATTGTACAAGATCCTTTGCAAGGAGCAAAGACTGTAAATTATGTAACACCAAACAGATTTGTTTATGACTTAACAACTGTTCCACTTTGGGATGGATCTGGAAGCATTACATACACTACATCTGGACAATTTGCTGTTGGCGAGATCAATTCTATTAACGTCTCGAATTTGGGTCTGAATTATAAAAAGGTTCCTATTGTTTTAGGTTGTGATCTAAGTTCCAATTTTATCGCTAAAGCAACGGTATTGTTTGATACATCTACTCAAACAATAACTGGTGTGAATATTGATAATAAAGGATCTAATTATGTAAATCCAAAAGTTGTTATTATTGATGGAGATGGTTCTGATGCAACATTTAATGTTGTTGCAAGAAATGGTGAGATCTTCTCCATCACTGTAGATAATCCTGGAAGAGGATATACTTACGCTCCAGTAATTCAAATCATTGAATCTGATGTAGAAGCATATGTTGATAGTAATACTATTGGAAATCCACAGAGTATTAACATCTTTAGAAATGGTGGAGCATACCATTTAGACAAAACCGTATCTTCTACCTTTACGACAAAATACGTAATCTCATTAAAAGATTTTAATGGAAATTTCTTAAAAGGAGAGACGGTATCTCAATCTATTAATGGCGTTAAAGTATTTACTGCTAAGGTTGCAGAATGGAGATTTGGATCTAATTTACTCAAATTAGAAAACACTGTAGGAAGTATAAGAAATACAGTTCCTTTTGTAGGAAAGATTTCTAATGCTTCTGGAATGCTTAGAGCAGTATATGTAACTTCTCTTGCAGAAGAGATTACATCATTCTATGACAATATTGGATCTTATCAGTCTGATAGAGGAAAAATTGGTGTTGCTAATCAAAAACTAACTGACAGTTTCTTCTATCAAGATTATTCATATGTTGTAAAATCTAAGACTCCAATTGATCAATGGAGAGACCTGATTAAATCTACAACTCATCCAGCTGGATTCAAGTTGTTTGGTCAAGTTGATATTGAAACTGACGCTGAGACCAGAATGCCAGCGCAGTCTCCAAAGTCTGATAATTTTTCTATTATACAACTTTGGGATCCAGAAAAAAATAAAATTACTGTAGAAAGCACCAGAAGAATTGTAACTCAAACTATAACCAGCACAAAGAGCAGTAAAGAAATTAAAGGTGTTGGTTCTGCCCATGCATCAGAATTTAATTTTTCTGAGACAAGAGCATTTGAGGTTACTCTTGCTGCTCCTTTTGACGGAGTTAATGGTGTAGATGCAACAGCTGGATATACTGGTGGAGCAGAGAATGTTGGAACAAAAATTTTCCAACTTCTGGATGATGAAGGCAATCCTTTCACTCCAGTCAGTGCGAAAAACCTTATTATTACATTAAATGGTATTTTACAAGAACCAGAAGTTTCTTATACAGTATCAGGTGATAAAATTATCTTCTCCCAAGCACCTTTGGGTCCATCATCTAAATTAACTGGAACAAATCTTTCAGATTTAACTTCGTATGATGGCACAAAGTTTTATGGAAGATATATTGAGTTTAAGGATAATCAATATAATACACAGTATTTCAAGAAACTAAGAAACATCTTCCAAAGAAATGGAAGGTGGTTAGATGCTGCAAATCAGATTCAGAGAAACAGAGAATTTATTGTCGAAGAATCTGTAGGATATGGCAGAGAGAAATATCCAAATTTAGATTGGAGCACCAAGATTGATGATTATCTAGAAGATGTTGGTCATATCATCGATGCATATGAGCACGATGTACGTTTTGGTGGAAATGTTAAAACTGTAGATTATCTTTCAATATTCAGTTCAGATGATGATTATGATTACATAACAACAAATAAAACCGAATCTTTAGATATATTTAAGTATGCTACAAACCTTTCTAAGTTATCAGTTAGGAACTGGGATGTTGTAGAAGAAAATGTTTCATACATTCAAGGATCTAGACAAGTAACAGTTGCTGATACTAATAATCTAGCTATTGGAATGTTTATTAGTTCTGGTACTGCATTTGCATCTGGAACTAAAATTGTTTCTATTGATAGTAATACACAAATTACTCTAAACAATGCTGCTCTAGCAAACTCTGGTGGAGCAGGTGGTGCTGCAGCAGGAGTTACTGATCTAAATGGATCAACAGGAGGCAGTGATTTTATCATGCCTACAAGTACAGGTGCAGTTCAACCAGGAAATCAGTATGCTGTTGATCCTGGTGATGTTTTACAAGCACCCATTTCATTCTCTGCTTCTGATAGTGCAACTTTCTATTTCAGTGGCATCAATAATGGAACTTTCTGGGATGCATCAGATTTAATTGCTGGCAATAAAGAATATTTCAAGGAAGAAATTGCTGGATGGTTTGCTGCACAATATCCTAATATTACCTGGACGGATCTAGAAAAAGACATAGACATTTATACTGATGCTACTGTTTATCATTTAAGATTTGGTGGAAATGAAAAAGTAGTTGATCATGCACAACTATACTATGAGAGAAATCTATATCCATATCCAGAGCAATTAAAAGCAGGTGTAAGTCCTGCGGAATTTGCTGCTGCATACAATCAATTAAAAGTTCTTATGGTCGATGCCATGAGAAATGCTTTAGGAGCAGGAACATATACTTCCATTCCTCCATTCACAGATAGTAATGTAGCAACAGATACTTCTTTCCCATACTGTGCTCAGGTAGAAAGTGCTCTTAATAATTTCTATAGCATAATCTATACTATATTGAATGAAGGTAAAGGTTTGATTGAAAAGACCAGTATTAATGCAAACTATGCTGGAAACTGGAGTAGAACCTTAACATATTCTAATTATAACATAATTCCCGATCCTCTCTTGTCATCACAGGAGTGCAACGATGTTATTTCATCTATAGATTCATTGTTTGACAATGTAAATGATATTCTTAATAACACTAGTGTTACTAGATCTACTCCAGACTTCTTGGATGGAGAAACCACTACTTTTGATATGTATTGGGATGATGACACAGCAGTTAATACTGAAGAAGATGAAGATCTATTCCTAACATTAAATGCTGTCTTACAGAGACCAAAATACACTCCATCATATCCACTTTCTGATGCATACTATATTGACAGAACAACTATTCCAAACAAATTAGTATTTGATGTTGCTCCCATTTGGGATCAAGATTTTAGTGCTAAGAGCATTGGAGAACCAACAGCAGTAGAATTAGTTGCTGGTATTGGAGTAGGAAACTATAAGAGATTGACTATTGATTTTGCATTAGTAGATGAAGTCAGAGGTGGTCCTTTCCTAATCCTAGACGTTGAGGACAACACATCACAAGAAATTGAGCAGCAAGATTACTTGTTTGTATTCTTGGATGGAGTTTTACAGAGAAGAGAATATTCTTATACTATAGCAGGATCTACAATTTCTTTCAACGTTCCGATTAAGAAAGATACTAAAATTGATATGAGATATCTCTATGGAAGAGATTTAGATCAAATTATCAATTTCCATGATTTTGTTCAGGATGCGTTCTATGCACAGGGTTTAGTAACATTTGATGTTGCCTCTGGAGCAACTGAGTTGTTAAACTGGATTGGTCTAAACACTGCAGAGACTTTCCATGCATGGCAAGTCAATCCCAATGGATCTTTTAACGTTATTGGAAAACTTACAAATCCTTTACAATCTTCTAATTTAGTATCTTTTACTCTTGAAGGTCAGAAATGCGATTTAATTCAAGGTGTTGATGTTGTAGTAGCAACTAAAGGAAATTATTCTAATAATAGAATTATTTCATTGAACTCTTCTGGATCTAGCATATCTTATGTCACTGATGAAGAAGGAAGACTTGAACTTGGATATCCACAATCAGAAAATGCTTGGCGTGGAACATTTATTAGAAAGTTCTATAAAGATCCTTTTGTTTCTTTATCAGATGGAGACTATGTAAAAATTGAGGGAGAGAGTGACTTTAGAAGAGTTAAGAAAGCACCCGAAAAAACAACCTCTAAAGAACATAGAAATCAAGGATATGTCACGGGTTCCAATTTTGGTATTGCTCAAGTAGAAGCATATAATGGCGTAACTAGAGGCGAAGGACTAAGCATCGTCGCCAAGATTGAAAACGGATCAGTTGTAAGTCTTGAGTGGAATCAGCGTAGTTATGATCCTTTGACTCAACCAACTGCATATCAATATTATACACCACCAGTATTACATTTTATTCCAAAAAATGGAAATGGTGGCGGTGCTAAAGCAGTAGTTCTTGTAAGTAAAGGTCAAGTTATCAGTGTTGATCTTCTTGATGGTGGATCTGGATATACAGAAGCACCAAGAGTTGTTGTTGCAAGAAGATATGACATCTTGCAAGGAAGAGGATTTGGTGTATCTGCTATTGGTGGTGGAATTAATTCTATTCTACCAGCATTTACCATGTCATCAACTTCATTAGTTGATGTTGTTGGAAACCAAGTTCCTGGTGTATCCACATTCACTACAGTTCTTTTTGATAGTCCTTTCGAGATTAATAGAAAGATTGAAGCTGAGATTCAATTAATAAAGAACGTTGGAGATGGTCTCATTTGTGGTGTTGATGCTGTTACAGTCACCTCGGGTGGTGTAGGTACAATCGTTACTGTTGAGGCAACAACAGCACCAAATGAATACTTATCTATTATATCTGGTCGTATTGATGACATTATTTCTACTTCTGTTCTTGTTTCTTCTAGACAACTTACTTCTATAGTAACTAACGAGATTGACAATACTGATATCAGTGCTGGTCATTACCATGCTGTTGGTGCATTCTTGTCTATTGATTTGGATCCAACCGACAATATTGTATTTGTTCCTGACATTTCTAGGTTTAGTTCCAATGGATACTTACAAATTGGAACAGAGGTAGTTAGATACTATCGTAAATCTTTTGGAAGATTCTTAAATGTCCAAAGAGGTCAAGAGGGAACAACCGCGCAGTTCCATCCAGCAGGAACATTTGTTGTACAGATTCCAGATCCAGTATCTGTAGCATACGGCGGTATCTCTAGAATTGAATCTGAGTCTCAAATTGTTACTCTGAAAGGAGGAGCAGATGTAGGCAGAACTGAGAAAGTTGCTATTATTCAATCGGTTTCTCCTGGTGTAACAATACAAAACATCCATAGAGATGTAATTACTGAAGTACAAGCACAATTAAGTATTCAGTCCATATCTAATGTTAATACTGTAATCAACTATGAGGTAGAAACTAAATTATTTAATGTAAAATCTTTTAATACAACACATAAGGAAACTACAGTCGAGGGCGAAATTCAATTACAAATTGAAAATTCATCCGAATTGAAGATTGAACAAACAAT
>Ga0213866_10000873_pt1 | contig 23440 bp, 17 predicted proteins | sample PICome_11_FD_160079 | JGI IMG/M metagenome (GOLD analysis project Ga0213866, IMG submission 160079) | Coastal seawater microbial communities near Pivers Island, North Carolina, United States - PICO284 | ecosystem: Environmental > Aquatic > Marine > Coastal | place: USA: North Carolina...
TCTGCCCGAACAGCTGGTACTGCGGTGGCAGGCCGACGCCTGAGGCACCCGACACAAGGAAGAACTGCGAGCCGTTGGTGTTCGGACCAGCGTTGGCCATGGCAACCGAGCCGATTTGGTACTCGCCCGGTTTAGGCAGCTCGTCTTCGAAGCGGTAGCCGGGGCCGCCGCGTCCGGTACCAGTCGGGTCCCCACCTTGGCACATAAAGCTGTTGATGATGCGGTGGAAAATGACGCCGTCGTAGTAGTGGTGCAGCGCAAGGAACACGAAGTTGTTGACAGTCTTGGGCGCCTTGATGGCGTCAAGGGCGATAACGATTTCACCAAGGGTCGTGTCGAGGGTCGCGGTGTACCGTTTCGACGGATCGATGCCCATCTCCGGAGGTTCGGAAAACTGCTGGGTCTTGGGGGAGGATCCATCAAAGGGCGGGAAAGCGGTAGCCATGGCCCGGCAGGGTATCGGCGGACGACCGAGGTACGCCCGCCGAGCATCTGCATGACCAAGGGACCCCATGCACGTATTTATCCCAAGCGGGGCTCCACACAAACATTGAGAGAAGTCAGTTGCATCGGTTGTCAGTTGAGTCGGTTGTACGTCTCGATGAGCACGTCCGCTTTGGCGACTGCGTCGTCAAGGAGCGCTTGCAGGGCGACATCGTTGACCGATGGGTCTTGGTAGATCGTGGCGATGAGGTCGGCGACCACCTGACGCACCTCGCGCTGCGGGCCGAGCGCAGGACCGGCTGCGTTGATCGAACCGGTCGGTGCTACGAGCTGGTCATACGACACACGGAAACGCGGGTCGGTCTCGAAGAGCGTCGCGATCGGGTCGAGCTCGACAGCGTCGGATCGCATCGGCACGTAGCCGGTACTTGCGGCCCACGTCGACTGTGTCTGAGCGCTCGTCAGAAACTCGATGTAACGCCAAGCTGCGGCGATTTCAACGTCACCGCCACCGACCGGGATCCACAGCGACGCACCACCCACTTGAGCGGCGATGGAACCATCAGGTCCGGGGAGAGAGCCGACGCCCACATCCTCAATCGTGAGATCGGGAGCGATGCCACCGCCCAGCGCGTCAAGCACCTGCACGATGCCGGCCGAGGTCGCCACGGTCATCGCTCCCGGCTCAGCGGGATCGATCAGCTTGAGAAACGCATCGAGCCCTCCGGCGTTGGTCCCGACGTTGAACGACAGCTCATCGGCGCGCATATCGCGCAAGTAGCGCAGAATGTTGAGGCCAGCCTCGGAGCCAAACAGCACCTCCGTGGCCCGAGCCTCTCGGCCGTTGCCACCGTCCACGTACGGCTCCTCGAGTTGACCGAACCACTGCTCAATCCGAGCACCCGCTGAGTCACGGGCGACGTCGACGACTTCGCCGTAGGCGCTTACACCTGAGCTCACGAGCGCTTCCGACACCGTGCGCATCTCCTCAAACGATGTGGGTGGCGATTCAGGGTCGAGGCCAGCCGCTTCGAAACGAGGCTTCAGGTAATACAGAATCGGCGACGACACGTTGAACGGCACGCCCCACTGCACTTCGTCATAGCTGTAGGCGGTCAGTCCCCGTTCAAGCAACGTCGAGGTATCGGTACCGGCGGCTTCGAAGCATGCCCCGATCGGCACGAACGACTCGGACTCGACAAAGGTCTGCACGATGAATTCGGGAACGAGCATGACCTCGGGCCGATTCGACACGCCAAGGTTGAGATAGTTATCGATTGTGGTCTCGTAGTCGGTCTGGTTTTCAATCGACACGGCGACATCGCTCTGCGAGGCGTTGAACTCTTCGGTCAGTTCCTGCAACACGCCCGCAAGCTGGTCGGCGAGACCAAACCACATCGTGATCTCCACCGGACCGGCAGATCCGGCATTCTCGAGCGCGTCGACTGGGCAATCGGGCAAACCCTCGAGGGCTGGATTCTGAGCGCCCGGATCAGACTTGACGGCAGCATTGACATCTGAGATCTGACCCGAGTCGGTCACGGCCGACGATGGCTCGGGTGACTCGTAGTCGCCACCGTCGTCGACTTCAGCTGCGTTGGTAGCAGGCTCGGGCTCACCGTCGAGGCCGGCCTGGAGAGCGGAATCACCGCCGCCGCAGGAAGAAGCGCTCAGCGCGCCAACCATCAGAACTGCGGCGATTTGGGTTGTAAGACGGGGGCTGGCAGGGCGCATCGGTGTCATCCTTTCACGGCACCCGCAGTGAGACCGCTGACAAGTTGACGTTGGAAGAAAATCAAGACGACCATGATCGGGATCGCGGCGATGACGGTGCCGGCCATCACCAGATTCGGGCGGTTGAACGACGACTCGCCGAGCAAACGAAGCCCTGACTGGACCGTGTGCATGTCGTCATCGGTGATGATCTGCCGAGGCCACAAGTACTGGTTCCACGTCGAAAGGAACGCAAACAACCCGAGCGCCCCAAGGGCTGGGCGCAGCAGGGGGAGGGCGACGTGCCGGATGTAACCCAAGTGGCCGAGCCCGTCGAGCCGGGCGGCGTCTCGTAGTTCAAGGGGGAGGCTCAGCATTGCCTGCCGCACGAGAAACGTACCGACCGCGGTGGCGAGAAACGGTAGCGCAAGTGCCTGAAGCGAGTTCACGCCGCCGAGCCACGATGACCAATTACCCAGCGACTCGACCGTGCGGATGTTGACGACCACGGTGGCTTCGAAGGGAACGAGCAACGTTGAGAGGAAAATGACGAACACGACGTTGCGTCCCGGGAATCGGAGGTGTGCGAACGCATAGCCCGACAGCAGCGAGGTCGCGATCTGAAAGGCGGTCACAAGCATCGCAACGATCGTCGAGTTGAACAGATAACGGCCAAGGCGGCCTTCGTTCCACGCGTCACGGAGGGGTGCAAAGGTAATTGACTTCGGAATGAGGCTGCCGTCGAGCACGCGCTCTGACGGCGAGAGTGCAGCGAGCACTGTGGTGTAAATCGGGAACAGCACGACGCATGCGATGACGGTTAACAACGCGTAGCGGCCGAGCCGCCGGAGCCCGGTCGGCCGGTCCCAGCCACGGCCAACGGTCCGCACGGCACAGGCGCGTCGTTCCTTTGTCGGCGGTGACGCTCCGGTGTGGGCTTCGACGACGGTCACGACGCGCCTCCACCGAGCGTCGAGCGGCGTCCAAGTCCACGGACCTGGATAGCCGACAACCCGAGCAGCACCAAAAACAGGAGCACCGCGCCGTTGGCGCGCAATCCAGCGTCATCCTTCAGGATCGTGTCGCCATACACAAGGTAGGCGAGGGTCGTCGTTGGGTCGTCAGGCGCAGGCCCCCCGTCTGTCAGTAAATCGACCTCGCCGAACGCCTGGAAGGCGCGGGCGGTAAGCACGACGATGACGAACACGATCGTCGGGCCGATCATCGGCACAGTGATCTTCCAGAACCGCCTCGCCCCCGACGCTCCATCGACGGCAGCAGCCTCGTGGAGTTCGTCGGGGATCGACTGCAGGGATGCCGACACGAGGATGAAGGTGAACCCGAGCCCAGCCCACATGCTTGAAAGCGCAACGGCGAAGAGCGCCGTTCCTGAGTCGTTCAACCATCCCGGGTTTTTGACCGACGGGAACAACGCCTCAAACCACCCTGCGTTAGACAGCGCCCCAACCGATGGCTGAAGTAGAAACAACCACATCAGGCTGGCCACCGCGACCGACGTAGCGATGGTCGACGAGAACGCCGTCCGGAAGAACGCCATTCCGCGGAGGTGTTTGTCAGCCAGCACCGCGAGCCCCACACCGAACACGAGCCCAAATGGCACCGAGATGAGCGCGAACTTGGCCGTGACGAGCAGCGAATCCTGGAACTCTCTTGACCAGAACACGTCGATGTATTGATTCCACCCAGTGTCGATGCAGCGGTCGCCGCGGGCGTTGCACCGCTGGGTTCCCTGCCCGACGGCCTTTACCAACGGGTACACGATGAAGGCGCCGAGCACCAGCGTGGATGGCACGAGGAACAGCACAGCGAAACCGGTATCCCGCCAGGTCCACGTTCGCTTCACCGCCACGTTCCCGACGTTACGGGGCGCCGCGCCAGCTACGAGGTGAACATTCAGCAAAAGCTGGCTGCCATGCGTATTCCCGATCGGGCCGTGAAACTTGACCGATGTCAGAACGACGCACGACCGGACGTTGTCGACGCGCGCCGGTAGTGTTGGTATGAGAGCTTTACTGAACCTTCCCTGCTGGTGCGAGGTGCGGCAAAGCGCAAGGAACGAAAGGCCTACTGATGTTTGAACGCTTCACCGACCGGGCCCGGCGGGTGGTCGTGCTCGCACAAGAAGAAGCGCGTCTTCTCAATCACTCCTACATCGGCACCGAGCACATCCTCCTCGGCCTGATCCACGAGGGTGAGGGAGTTGCGGCGAAGGCGCTCGAATCGCTGGGGATCAGCCTTGAGGCGGTACGCAGTCAGGTCGAGGAGATCATCGGCCAAGGCGGCTCATCACCGTCGGGCCACATCCCGTTCACGCCACGGGCTAAGAAGGTCCTGGAGTTGTCCCTACGCGAGGCTCTCCAGCTCGGCCACAACTACATCGGCACCGAGCACATCCTGCTCGGCCTTATCCGCGAAGGTGAAGGTGTCGCCGCGCAGGTGCTGGTGAAGTTGGGCGCCGACCTCTCTCGGGTTCGTCAGCAGGTCATCCAGCTACTGTCTGGTTACCAGGGCCCGTCAGGCTCGCAGGATGGCTCGTCGTCTGGTGGCTCCGGTGCAGGCCGCCAGGAGGCGGCGGCCGGTGTCGGCAAGGGCTCGCCCGAGGGCGACGAGAAAGGCGGCAACAGCCAGATTCTCGATCAATTCGGCCGCAACCTGACCCAGGCCGCCCGCGATGGTGAGCTTGACCCGGTGATCGGCCGATCGCGCGAACTCGAACGCACAATGCAGATCCTGAGCCGACGCACCAAGAACAATCCGGTGCTTATCGGAGAGCCGGGCGTCGGCAAGACGGCGATCGTCGAAGGCCTCGCCCAGAAGATCGTCAACAACGACGTGCCCGACACGCTTGCCAACAAGCAGTTGTACACGCTCGACCTTGGGTCGCTCGTCGCCGGCAGCCGCTACCGGGGCGACTTCGAAGAGCGCCTGAAGAAGGTGCTGAAGGAGATCAAGACGCGCGGAGACATCCTGCTGTTCATTGACGAGATCCACACCCTCGTCGGTGCCGGTGCGGCCGAGGGCGCCATCGACGCTGCCTCGATCCTGAAGCCGATGCTCGCCCGTGGCGAGCTGCAGACCGTCGGGGCCACCACGCTCGACGAGTACCGCAAGCACGTCGAGAAAGACGCGGCGCTCGAGCGCCGCTTCCAACCAGTCAAAGTCGACGAGCCGACGCTCGCTCACACGATCGAGATCCTTAAGGGCATCCGCGACCAGTACGAGTCACACCACCGGGTGACCATCACGGACCAGGCACTCGTGGCAGCAGCCAACCTCGCTGATCGCTACATCTCTGATCGTCATCTGCCTGACAAAGCGATCGACCTGATCGATGAAGCTGGCTCACGGCTGCGGATCAAGCGCATGGCCACGCCCCCCGACCTCCGCGAGCTTGAGACGAAGCTCAACGAGGTGCAGGAAGCGAAGAAGCGCGCCGTCGAAGACCAGCAGTTCGAGGAGGCCGGTCGACTGCGTGACGAGGAGAAGAAGCTCCTCGAAGAAAAGTCCGAGAAAGAGACCGAAGTTAAGGCCGAAGGTGTCGATCTCTTCGACGAGGTAGATGAAGAGGCCGTCGCCGAGGTCCTCTCGCTATGGACCGGCATACCGGTCTACAAGCTCACCGAGGAGGAGACCGAGCGCCTTCTTAAGATGGAAGATGAGCTGCATAAGCGGATAATCGGCCAGCACGGCGCCATTCAGTCGGTGTCGCAGTCGATCCGTCGCACCCGCGCCGGGCTGAAGGACCCGAAACGTCCTTCAGGGTCTTTCATTTTCCTGGGCCCCACAGGTGTCGGCAAGACTGAGCTCGCTAAGACCCTCACCGAATTCCTGTTCGGCGACGACCAGGCGCTCATTACGCTTGATATGTCGGAGTACATGGAGCCGCACGCGGTGTCGCGCCTCGTCGGCTCACCGCCCGGATACGTCGGCTACGAAGAGGGCGGCCAGCTCACAGAGGCCGTGCGTCGCAAACCGTTCTCGGTCGTGCTCTTCGACGAGATCGAGAAGGCCCACCCTGACGTCTTCAACACTTTGCTGCAGATCCTTGAAGAGGGCCGTCTGACCGACTCGCAGGGTCGCTCGGTCGACTTCCGCAACACCGTGTTGATCATGACATCAAACCTTGGCACCCAGGATCTCCGCAAGGCCAACGTCGGCTTCACTACCGACGATTCCGCCATGAGCTACGAGCGCATGAAGGAGAAGGTCAACGACTCGCTGAAGCAACACTTCCGGCCCGAGTTCCTCAACCGCGTTGATGAGGTCATCGTGTTCCACGAGCTCGCCCGCGGCGAGGTGCTCGAAATGGTCGATCTGCAGACCAAGCGACTGGTCGATCAGCTCGAAGCTCAGGGACTCGGCATCGAGATCAAGACCGCAGCTAAGGAGTTGCTCGCTGATCTGGGGTACGACCCGCAGCTCGGCGGTCGCCCGCTGCGTCGTGCGATCCAGCGCCACATAGAAGACCCACTGTCCGAGAAGATCCTCTACAAGGAGTTTTCGGCCGGCGAGATCATCGTGGTCGACGCCGAAGACGATCCCGAGAATCAAGGCAAGCAGCGCTTCACGTTCACTGCAGTGGAGGGATTCGTGCCCCCTTCGGCGGTCGAGCTCGAGGTCACTGCGGCCGGCGAGGGCACCGCTGCCGAGTCTGGAGGCGAGCTGCCCCCACCCGAGGCCGAATGATCGTGGTAGCTGGTGTCTGACACCAGCTACCACCCATGTCTGCCGTTCTGGCGGCTCGGCAGACATACTGGGCGGTGGTGCGCCTCTCTGGTTCGAAGTTAGTGACTCGTCGCGTCGCTTATCTGCTCGTCGGCGCACTCGTACTCACCGGCTGCCAGCTTGATCTCGAACTAGACGTTCAGGTCGCGCCTGATGGCACGGGCACGATTACCTTCGTTGCCACCGCTGACGCCGGACTGGTCAAACGTGTTCCCGACCTCGCGAACGCATTGGTGCTCGACGACATCGCAGCCGCCGGCTGGCAGATCACGGGGCCAACTCCGACCGAGTCGGGCGGCCTAGCCATCAACATCACACACGACTTCAAGAGCGCCGCTGAGGCGACCAATCTTCTACGAAGTCTCGGGCCACCGTACAACGAACCCGAACTCGGCCGAGGCGACACCGGCGACACCACAAACAACAGGTTCACCGGGAGTTTCGGCCTACCGGGCGGATTCGAGGCATTCGCCGACGACGACCTAATCGCTGCGGTCGGCAATGTCCCCTTCGCCGACGAGTTAGCCGAAAACGGCGCGACGCCGTCCAACTCGATGTCCTCGGTTTTCCGGCTCCAGCTGCCCGGCGAGATAATCGATGACGAGACCAACCCGACCGAGGTCCTTGACGACGGCACCATGGTTTGGCAGGTGCCGCTCGACGGAATCAGCGTGCTTGAGGTTTCAGCCCGCAGCGAGCAGGCCCCGGCTGGGGGTAACGCCTGGGCTCGGCCGCTGTCGATCGTCGCTCTGACCCTGCTCCTCGTGTGGGTCGGCTTCATGACTATCTTTATCCTCTACGTCGTGGCGGCGCGATACAACCGAGCCCGGCAGTACCAGCGCCGCAACCCCCACGACCTCCCCGAATGGGACGCCAGCTGACCGTCGCTGCCGGCGTCTGACACCGGCAGCCACAGGCATGTGTGCAAGCGTAAGGAGATGGGAAGCGCTCACGTCTGCCCGACAGTCATCGACTTTCACTTCGACGTCATGTGCCCGTTTGCGTATCAGACGTCAAAGTGGATACGTCAGGTCCGGTCACTCCTCCCTGAACGCGGCGAGACGCTCCAGATCAACTGGAAGTTCTTCAGCCTCGAGGAGATCAACCGAATCGACGGCAAAAAGCACCCCTGGGAACGGGAGTGGTCGTACGGCTGGTCGATGATGCGCATAGGGGCACTGCTCCGGCGGACATCGATGGCTGATTGCGACCGCTGGTACGAGCGCTCTGGTCGAGCGCTGCACGAAGAGGGCCACAAGCCCCACGAACCCGGAGTAGCAAAGCATCTCCTCACCGAGTTAGGCCTCGACCCGTCGGTTGTCGACGAGGCGATCGCCGATGAGACCACCCACGACGAGGTCCGCGCCGAACACGAACGGGTGGTGAAGGCGCAGGGCTTCGGCGTGCCTACTCTATTCTTCCCCGAGTTCCTCAACGGACAAGGCGAGCCTGAGTGCTTCTTCGGCCCCGTCGTGATCGACCCGCCAACTGGCGACGCCGCCCTTCGACTGTGGGACGCAACCGTCGCGTGGCTTGAGTTCCCCAACCTGTTCGAGTTGCAGCGCCCAAAAAACGGTGCCCACGGTGCAGTGATTGCCGATTCGTTCCGTCCATACCTCGAAGCACGCGACTGGGTGTCGATCGACCGCGGCGAGGTGGTCGACCTCAACACCGGTAAACGCACCAAGGCCACCTGACTGATGTTGCCGATTCACCGTTGAACGCAGCGCGTCCGGGGGTGTCTGGCACCGTCATGTCAACGTGGAAACACAGCGGCTGTGGCACCCCTGTGTGCAGCATCTGATAATGGCTGGCAAAAACAAGACGGTTTTCTGCTGCACCGAGTGCGGAGCGCAAACGCCCCGGTGGGCGGGGCGGTGTACGGGGTGTGGCGAGTGGAATACCCTCGTCGAGGAGTTGGCCGACAACGCCGTGGCTGAGGTGGTGCACCTCGCTCCTTCGACCCGTTCAGGGCCGACCCGTATCGGCGAGATCGGCGCCTCCACTGGCCGCCCGCTGACGACCGGCATCGATGAACTCGATGGCGTGCTGGGCGGTGGGCTCGTGGCCGGCTCGGTCACGCTGCTCGGCGGCGAACCCGGCATCGGCAAGAGCACGCTGCTCCTCCAGCTACTTGCCGCTCGAACCGGCACCACGCTCTACGTGAGCGCTGAGGAATCGGCCCAGCAGGTTCGCCTGCGAGCCGAACGCCTCAACGCAATCGATGACGACTTGTGGCTCCACGCGGAAACGTCGCTCCCCCACATCATTAAGGCGATCGACGACACGTCACCCGAGCTGGTCGTGATCGACTCGATCCAGACGGTGCACGATCCCGAGATGTCGTCGCCGCCCGGCAGCGTCGGACAGGTTCGTGGCTGCGCTCACCGCTTGGTCACCGAGGCGAAAGACCGCAGCATCGCCGTCGTACTCGTCGGTCATGTCACGAAGGAAGGCAGCCTTGCAGGACCGCGTGTGCTCGAGCACATCGTCGACACGGTGCTCCAGTTTGAGGGGGATCGCCATCACGCCCTCCGCCTCCTCCGGGCCGCGAAGCACAGGTACGGGCCGACCAACGAGCTCGGCCTGTTCGAAATGACGGGCGCAGGCCTCATCGCAGTGCCCGATCCGTCGACGATGTTCCTCGCCGACCGCCGCAGCAGTGTTCCTGGCTCGGCGATTGTGCCCACCATAGAGGGGCGGCGACCGATCGTGGTCGAACTCCAGGCGCTTACCAACGAGGCAGCTCCTGACGTGCCCTGCCGACGCAGTGCGCAGGGCCTTGACTCAGGTCGCCTATCGATGCTCATGGCGGTGCTCGGCCGGCGAGGACGGCTGCCCGTCGGGCAGAGCGACGTCTACGCGTCTGCTGCCGGCGGTGCTCGACTCAGCGAACCGGGCCTCGACCTCGGGCTATGCCTCGCCGTCGCAAGCGCCCTAAACGACACCCCACTCGCACCTGACGTAGCCGTGTTCGGCGAGGTCGGCCTTGGAGGCGAGGTACGCCAGGTCGGGCACGCCCAACGACGAATGACCGAGGCTGCTCGGCTGGGATTCCACCACCTCATCGTTCCCGCCTCCTCGCCCGAGCCTGAGCCCGATGTTGCGAACTCGATCCGACTCACCAGGGTCTCCACGATCGGTCAGGCGCTTCGTCTCGTCGGCGTTGGCGCCGCCACCGACTCGCTGCGAGCGGTCTGAATCTCGCCGTGCTGTACATGGCGCCCGCAACCCACAGCTCGCCCTACTTCCCGCCACTTCTGCCTCCTATCATCAACTCCGTGACTGCACGGCTCGGGAGGGCGAACGATGAGATGCGCACCGCTCTCTCCCGCGTCGCCCCTGGGACGCCGGTGCGCGAAGGCATCGACCGAGTCGTCCGGGCCAAGGCGGGTGCGCTGATTGTCCTTGGCGACAGCCCCGAGGTGCTCTCGATCTGCACCGGCGGGTTCCTCGTCGACGCACCGTTCAGCCCGCAACGTCTGTCGGAGTTGGCGAAAATGGACGGTGCCATCATCGTGTCAAGCGACGGTGGCCGTATCGCTCGGGCAAATGTCCACCTCGTACCGGATCCGACCGAGTTCACCTCCGAGACCGGCACCCGCCATCGCACAGCCGAGCGAGTGAGTCGTTCGCTCAACGTCCCCGTGGTGTCCGCCAGTGAAGAGATGGGCGTTATCAACGTCTACGCCGGCGGCGCCAAGCGTGAGCTACAGGAGACCAGCCGCCTTCTCGACCGGGCGAACCAGGCGTTACAGACGCTCGGCCGGTACAAGACCAAGCTCGACGAGTCGGTCGCCGAACTCACCGCCGCCGAACTCCAAGATCTTGCCACCTTGCGAGATGTCGCTCGGGTCGTTCAGCGCGGCGACCTCGTGCATCGCATCGCTGACGAGATCGAGACAATGATCATCGAACTCGGTGTCGACGCACGGCTCCTCCGCATGCAACTCGACGAGCTGTACGCTGAAATTGACGACGAACTCGAACTGGTCATCGCCGATCACGTAACGCCAGAGCGTGAAGTGATCCAGGTCCTTCAGAACATGGCGGATCAGTCGGACAGCGAGGTTCGCAAGTTGAACACTGCGGTTCGTTCGCTCGGCCTGGTAAGCGACGACGATGAAGCGAACCTGGGCGACAAGGTTCGCCCGCGCGGCCTCCGCATCCTTCGACGCGTGAACAAAATGGCGCCCAACGCAGCCCAGGCAATCACGGCACAGTTCGGCAATCTGGCCGAGGTACAGCGGGCGAGCCTCGAACAACTGACCTCTGTCGAAGGCATCGACGACGACCTAGCCGCCAACGTTCGGGAGACGCTGTCACGCCTTACTGAATCGGCCATCCTCGAGCAGTACTCCTGACCGATGGCCGCAGCGCTGCTCGTCGACATGGACGGCACGCTCGTCGACACCGAGCCGTATTGGATGGAGGCCGAGCGTGCGCTCGTCGCCAAGTTCGGCGGCTCCTGGTCAGAGACCGACGCCCGTTCGATCGTTGGATTCGACCTGCTGCAAGCTGCCGATGCACTCCGTGTTCGCGGCGGGGTCACGATGAGCCGCGAAGACGCCGTCTACTGGATGCTCAACAGGGTCATCGAGCGATGCAGCGTCAAGCTGCCTTGGCGACCCGGCGCGCGTGAGCTTCTGCTCGACTGCAAGGAGCGTGGAGTTCCCGTGGTGTTGGTGACGATGTCGTGGCGAATCCTCGCTAATGCAGTTCTCAATGTCGCGCCGCAGGGTACGTTCACCGATTCTGTGACGGGCGACGAGGTGAGCCGAGGAAAGCCCGATCCCGAGCCCTACCTCACGGCGTGCAACCTGGTCGACGTCGCCCCCGACGACTGCATTGCAATTGAGGACTCACCGACTGGCGTTCTGTCGGCGTGGCGCGCCGGCTGCCAGACGATCTGCGTCCCGCACCTGGTGCAATTCGACCCACCGGACGGCGTGAAGAAGATCAACACACTCGCAGGTCGAAAGCTCCCCGATCTGGAAGCCCTCACGCACTAGCAGAGGCTGCCGGGCTCATACTCCGCGGAAGCGGGTGATGTTCTCTTCGCCGATGCGGTCGCGCTTCTCGGGATCGTCGATGCCCTGACCTTCTTCAGGAGCGAGGCACAGCACGCCTAACTTGCCCTCGGCCTGGTTGTGGTGCATGGCGAGGGTGGCCTCGCCGACGTCTTCGAGGGCGTAGGTCTTCGACAACAGCGGGTGGATCTTGCCCTGATCGATGAGGCGATTCGCGGCGTACGCCTCCGCATAGTTGGCGAAGTGCGACGACACGAGCTGCTTCAGCTTCATCCAGAAGTGGCGGTTATCGAATTCAACCATGTAGCCCGACGTGGCTGCGCAGGTGACCACAGTCCCACCACGTTTGACTGCAAAGATCGAGGCGCCCATGGTCTGCCGGCCGGGGTGCTCAAAGACGATATCGACATCTTCACCACCGTTGAGCGCACGGATGTCCTTGCCAAAGCGGCGCCATTCCGACTCGTCTTGGGTGTGGGTGTCGGACCAGAACTGGTAGTCCGCGACCTTGCGGTCGAGCACCGCCTCACAGCCCATATCGTTGAGCACTTTGGCCCGCTCGGGCGACGAGACCACGCCGACCGGCGTGCCGCCACCGTTAAGCACGTACTGGACGGCGTAGCCGCCGATGCCGCCGGTTGCGCCCCATATGAGAACCGAGTCGCCCTGTTTCATTCGGGCACCGTTTTCGGACACAAGCATGCGGTACGAGGTCGAATTGCACAGCGCGTTGACCGACGCCTCTTCCCACGTGAGGTGGGTGGGCTTCGGCATCAACTGGTTGGCCTTGACGATGGTCAAGTCGGCGAGGCCGCCGAAGTTGGTCTCGAAGCCCCAGATCCGCTGGTTGGCCGCAAGCATCGAGTCGTCGTGCGACGAGTGATCTTGGTCGTCGACGTGATTGCAGTGCACCGTGACGCGGTCGCCGGGCTTCCAGTTGCGCACGGCCGCACCAACCCGGAGCACCACTCCCGAAGCGTCGGAGCCGACGATGTGCTCGTCGCGCTGGTGGCGGGCTGCATACTCACTTTCGCGGGCAAGGCGGTCCAGAAACCCGAAGGTGGGAAGCGGCTCGAAGATCGACGTCCAAACTGTATTGAAGTTGATACTGGAGGCCATGACAGCGAGGTACACCTCGTCGGGCGCCAGCTCGGGCGTACGCACCTCGTCAACGTGGAGGCTCTTGCGCGGGTCCTTGTCCCACGAGTCGACGCCTTCCCACATGTCCGATTCATCACGCTGTACGAATGCAGCACGGTAGCTCTCGGGGATTGGCAGATTCGCGAACTCGTCACCGCTCGCCCCCGCTTGGATGGCTTCGAGAATATGCTCCATACCGCAACGTTACCGATGGGTAATCTTGCTAGAGAAATTCGCTTCCACCGTTGATTACTTTGCGTGACGGGAAAGCACTTGTTACCCATCGGTAACATCATGTACCTTCGCGCCATGACTTCTTACATCGTCGCTGGCGCTCGCACCCCAATCGGAAAGATGAGCGGCGCGCTCGCGTCGTTTGCCGCCGCCGACCTCGGCGGCTTCGCGATCTCTGAGGCGCTGGCTCAAGCCGGGGTCGCACCCGACGAGGTCGACCACGTCATCATGGGCCAGGTACTCATGGCGGGTCAGGGTCAGGTGCCCTCACGTCAGGCGGCAGTCAAGGCCGGTATCCCGATGAGTGTCCCGGCACTCAATATCAACAAGGTCTGCTTGTCAGGCCTCAACTCCATCTACCTCGCGCACCAAATGGTGGCGACGGGCGACGCCGATATCGTGGTCGCCGGCGGCATGGAATCGATGACCAATGCGCCTTACCTTGCGGATGGGGCACGCGGCGGCTTCCGCTACGGAAACACCGAGCTGCGTGACGCCATCATTGCCGATGGCCTGTGGTGCGCCTTCGACGCCTGCCTAATGGGCGCCGGCACCGAGGCCTACACCAGTTCGTCGATCAGCCGCTCCGAGCAAGACGAATTTGCCGCGCGCTCGAACGAGCTAGCCGCAAACGCGATCAAGGAAGGTCGGCTCGCCGACGAGATCGTCAACGTTGAGGTGCCACGACGCACGGGCGACCCGATCCTCGTCGAACACGATGAGGGTGTGCGCCCCGGCACCACCGTCGAGACCCTGGCGAAAATGCGTCCAGCGTTCGACCCGGAGGGCAACATCACCGCCGCAAACGCCTCGCAGCTGTCCGATGGCGGCTCGGCTGTGGTGGTCATGTCGAAAGCCGAAGTCAAGCGTCGCGGCATCGAACCGCTCGGTGAGTTCGTGTCATACGGCATGGTGTCGGGCCCCGACAACGCATCACTGCTCCTCCAGCCAAGCCGGGCGATCATGCAGGCTGCCAACAAGGCTGGCATCGCCACGAGCGACCTCGATCTACTCGAGATCAACGAGGCGTTCGCCGCAGTGGGCATCGCGTCTGTGAACGAGCTGAACGTGGACATCGACAAGGTGAACGTGAATGGCGGCGCCATTGCGCTAGGTCACCCGATCGGCATGAGCGGCAACCGCCTTGCCCTCACCCTGCTCCACGAACTGCGTCGCCGTGGCGGCAGCATCGGCGCCGCTGGCCTCTGTGGCGGCGGCGGCCAAGGCGACGCCCTCATCCTCAGGACCGTCTGAGCCCCAAGGTCAACGCGTTCAGTCAAGGTCGAAACGAAGGCGTTGCGCCCGGTCGGAAACGACCGACGCGTCGCCTTCTTGAATCGGTAGCGGACGGACGGGCCGGTTTGCGTTGGCAGTGCCCCGGCGAACGTCGACGACATCTGCTGGCGGCTGCGGACCGAACGCCGGCTCTTCGACCCAACGGAGCCTCGAAATCACGTGTCGTCGACGGAACGTCGACCTTCCAGAGCCCGACCGAGAGTGAGTTCGTCGGCGTACTCAAGGTCACCACCCACTGGCAGGCCGCTAGCGATACGAGTAATCGTGACACCAAGCGGCTTCAGCAACCGTGCGAGGTACATCGCCGTCACCTCACCCTCAGTGTTCGGATTCGTGCAAAGGATGATTTCCTCAATGTCCTCGCTCCCCAACCGGGTTACCAGCTCCCGCACCTTGAGCTGTTCAGGCCCGATGCCGTCGAGCGGGCTCATCGCACCAAGCAACACGTGGTAACGCCCACGGAACTCACCCGTCTTCTCGAGAGCCACGATGTCGCGCGACTCTTCGACGACGCACACGACGGTCGAATCACGGTTCGGATCTGCACAGATTGGGCACAGAGGATCTTCGGCAACGTTGAAGCATCGCTCGCAGAACCGGACGCGCTGTTTCGCGTCGGTGATGGCAGCCGCCAGACGGGCGACGTCTTCGGCGGGGACCTTCAAGAGATGGAAAGCGATCCGCTGCGCTGACTTTGGCCCGACGCCGGGGAGGCGCCCGAGCTCGTCGATGAGCGTCTGGACAGGGGCGGTATACGTGCTGGCCATGAGACCAGAGACGCTACGTCAGCAACCGGCCCTGAGCTTGGAATCTACGGAATGATCGTCGGACGGCTGTGTCAGCAGTCGTCGTCGATGAGTTCGGAACCCGGAAATGCTTCGGCCAGCCGGTCCATCGGGGTCTTGACCGCTTCGGGTGGCGCGTCGACTAGGCCATCGAGGTCGACATCTTCGTCGGCGGGCAGTTCGGCATACGCAACCGTGTCGACCACGACAGGGTCGTCATCGGGGTCGGGCACGTCGCCGACACGAGCCGCATCGGCAATCGCGCGACCCGAGGTGGGAGTCTCGCCTACGGCGTCGGGAGCCGGTGCGGGCACCGACTGCAGGCGCGGAATCTCGTCGGCGTCATCAGCGAGCTGCGCCGCCACCGACGCAACCGCGGCAGCTCGACCGGCGGATATGGTCTGACTCGCCGCCCCCGACAGCGACGCCTGCTCGGTGGCCGGTTCGACCTGAGCAGGACGGCCAGCGGATGCGCTAGCCCCGCCCGAGCCAGCGCCGCCGCCACCAGGTCCGTCACCGTCGCGGGTGATGAGGACGAGAGCCACCGGACCGCCGATCGCTTCGGAGAGAGCCCGCTCGACAGAGGAACGGTGCTGTTCGCACTTTTGACGATGGGTGTTGTTGGGAAGTCGCAGCGTGATCGAACCGGGTTCGGAGCCGACCATCTCAGCCGGGGAGAACACCGCTCGCGCCATGCCCTTGAGTCCGGTGCAAACCTGATCCCACTGGTCAACTGTCGGTGCGACCTTGTTCGCTAGCGCCGCCGGGTCTGATTCGTTCGCCAGCTCCGGCACAGAAGCTGGCTCGTCGGTCGATGCAGGGAGAGCGGCCGGAGATTCCTCGATGCGAGCGGTAACGGGCTCAGCAGCAGGCGCCTGTACCGGCGGGGCTTCGGGCTCAGGACTCGCAGCCGGAGCGTTAGCTTCGGTCCGCTTGACGCGACCGCCAAGCGCCTTTCGACCGGTCGCCGGGTCAGCCGGTGCTGGTTCGGCGTCGGCCGCAGCCGCAGTAGTCCTCGGGGACGCACCAGCGGCACCGCCGACAGGCGATGCTGGGGCGGCGGCGCCGTCGGCTACCTTGCGCTCAAGACGTGCGAGTCGATCGGCGAGGGCCTCAACATCACCAGCTGCCTCTTCGGAGGTGAGTTGCACGATCGCCACGTCGAGTAACACCCGCGGGTCAGGCGCGTGGCGCATATCGGTGAGCGCAGCGCCCAAACGTTCGATGCCGCGCACCAGTGCGGGTGGACCGAGACGTCGAGCCTGATCGGTGAGCGACTCGAGCCGGCCCGGTGGCACGTGCACCACGTCAGGGGCCATGAGCGCTAGAAAGCCGTTGCGTAACTCACCGATCAGCTGCTCGGTGAGTGTCCTTGGATCGCGGCCTCGGCTGATCGCTTGCGCTGCCATGGTGAGCGCCCGGCCCGGGTCGTGCTCGATCATCGCTTCAATCAGCTCATCGAGAGCCACCACCTCGTTGGCGTCGCCACCGGTGTTCACGATCAACTCGAGAGCGGAGAGCGTGTCGCGTGCCGACCCGCCACCTTGCGCAAGTACCTGTGCGATACCGGCATCGGTCACGGCGAGGCCGGCCTCTGAGGCAACCCACTTGACGTGCGCTTCAAGCGTGTCGGCCGGTAAGAGGTGAAAATGAAGATGCTGGGTCCGACTCCGGATCGTGTCAGACATCCGCTGCGGATCGGTCGTGGCCAACACGAACACCACGTGCGGCGGCGGCTCCTCGAGGGTCTTCAGGAGCGCCGCCTCGGCACCCTTCGAGAGCATGTGAACCTCGTCGAGGATGTACACCTTGTGGCGACCGGGCGTACCTAGCGCCGCCTTCTCGATGAGGTCGCGCATCGCGTCGACACCATTGTTCGACGCTGCATCGAGTTCATGGACGTCGTAGCTCGTGCCCCGCTCGACCGAGAGACACGAGTCGCACTCGCAGCACGGCTCACCATCTTGTGGGTTCTCACAGTTGAGGACCTTGGCCAGGATCCGCGCCGACGTTGTCTTACCTGTGCCACGAGGACCAGAAAATAGATACGCCTGACCTTCACGTCCTTCGGCGACCGAGGTGCGAAGCGCTCGGACGACATGGTCCTGACCCTTGAGCTCAGAAAATCGACGCGGCCGGTATCGACGGTAGAGCGACTGCGTTGCCATCGCTCGCAACCCTACCCAGGCCAACCCGACCGACCCGCGGTCGGCCGGTACTCTGCGCGCAACAGTTGAGCGCTCTACTCTGACACCGTGGACTTCGGGCCGACGATCCGACTCACTCGACGTTGCGTTCAGCGCGCGACCGTATCCAGCGGTGCGTTGGCGTTCGCGGCTGCGTCGATACTCATCGGTGGCTGCGCCTCAGACAACGCTGCCTCGGGCAATGCGCTTAACGTCGAGCAAGCTACCGAGCGGCTAGCCGCCACCTGCGTCGCCGCCAACCAGCGGCTCTCCCAACTCCCTCAACCTACCGACGTACCAGGACAGGCGGTGTGGGCCGGCGACATCGCCGACGTGCTCGACGACCACGCCGCCGAGGTGCGAGCGCTCGTGCTGCTCGACGAAGAGCAGCGGGTCGACGTTCGGGCGTTCGCCGATAACACCACCGAACAGGCAAGCGCCTGGAGGGCCCTGAGTGAACTCCTCGAATCCGACGCTGTCCTCTCAGCCAACACCGAGGTAAGCGATCTCACCACAGAGATCACCGAACTCTCGCTCGGGCGTGACGACTTGAGCGACGAACTCGGTGTCGCAGCATGCCGACGCGTGTGAGGTCATGTGCGGCGTCCACTGCATTACCCCTCCGCCCTAGTCAACGAACTGGCTACTAGCCTCGGGCGATCGTGAACGTCCAGCATGTCGCAACGACGACGCCGATACGTCAGGCACCCGGCGGCTCGCACGCGTCTCCGGGCGGATGGGTGATGCGACTATTCGCACTCTTCGTCGCCATCATCTCGATCACTGGATTTTCGGCCGGCGTGTCGGCCACAACGACCGAGCCCAATACCATCGTGTCGTCGTCCCCTGCCGACGGGTCGGTGCTTGATGCCGCACCGATTGCAATCATCCTTAACTTCGCCCAGGAAATCGGTGAGGCGACGACGGTCGCCCTCAACTGCGACGCCGAGATCGTCACGCTGCCAGCGCCCTCGTTTGCCGACGACGACCTCTCGCTCACGATCGACCTCAGCGGTGCCGTCATCCCAAGCAGCAGTACTTGTTCGATCCGCTGGACGAGCTTTGGTTCCGACGGCGGGCAGTCGGGTGACGGGATAATCACCTTCAATGTCTCAGTCGGTAGTGCGCCGGCCACCACAGTGGCGACCGGAACCGACATGCCGACGGCCACCGTTCCCCCGACCGGCGTCACGACCTCGACCGAGGCTGCGTCGAGCGATGCTGTCCCGATTAACGACTTCTCCGTGTCGGGCACAGGTGACGGCGCCGTGTGGCTCGGCCGTTTCCTGTCGACCACCAGCATCGCAATTCTCTTCGGTGCACTGGTCGTCATCACCATGGCCTGGCCCGAGGGTGTCGAGTACCTCGTGACCGTCCGGTTCTTGCGGATCGTGTGGCTCGTGGCGATGACCAGCACCTTCCTCTTTACCGCCGCCGCTGCAGGCGCAGTGTCTGGCGACGGCTTCAGCGCCGGGTTGAGTCCCGGCACCTGGGGTGAACTCGTTGACGGCGGCTGGGCTGGCATCGCCGTCCTTGCCCGCATCCTCCTCGTAGCCGCATCAGGGGTGGTGGCGTTCCGCCCCGATTTCGTGATCGACCCCACCACGCAACTTGGCGCCCTCGGCGTTGTTGGCCTTGCCACCGCCACGATCGGTATTTCCCGCACCGTCGGCGAGCTAGCGATCATCGGGATTCTCGTCGGCATCGCCCACGCAATCGCTATGGCGATCTGGATCGGCGGCGTCATCTTCGTCGCCCGCATCGTGCTCGCAGGGCCCGGCGAGGAAGACCTCGTTCACGCTGTACGAGGGTTCAGCCGGATCTCGATGGGGGCGATGATCGTTACCGTCGCCACGGGCGTCGTGCTGTTCCTTCGCCTCGACGGGGGTGAGCTCTTTAGCTCGGGTCATGGCCGCGTCGTGCTGCTCAAAGCAGCCATCGTGGCCATCTTGGTGTTCCTCGCTATCACCGCCCGCCAAGTCGTCGGCCAGCGGCTTAGCCGCGCCCACGAGATGGGTATTCGGGAAGCTGATCGTCTGCGGCGCGCGTTCGGCACCGAGGCCGCCATCGGCACGCTCGTGCTTGCGGTCTCCGCTTGGCTGCTGGCATTTACGCCGAACTCAATAGACGATTCTCCGCAGATCCCGTACGCGGTCAACGCTCCAGTCACAATCGAGGTCGGCGGACAGCAAGCCCTCGATCTCACTGTTCGTCTCACCGACGACCGAGTTGGCTTCATCGGTATGGAAGTCGATGTCCATTCGCCCGATGACGGTCTGTCGAACCTGCAGGTAACCTTCGCTGCGCCGCCGACGGCAACGCGAATCGGCCAGATCATCCAGCCGGTACCCCTCACCGGAAGCGGCACCGCCGTCCGACTCGCAGCGAACGGTCTCCCGTTCGCCGAAGCGGGCGAATGGACGATGCGGATCACGGCCACCACGTCGCTGGGACCAGTCGAGAGCGAGCTCCTCCCGTTCATCGTGTTCGAAGCCGACGGCAGCGCAGCCACCACCACGCTCGCCATTCCGCAGGCGAGCCTCGTCCCGGTCACGACGGCTGGTAGCTGAGGCTCCCCCCTTCGACGGCCAAGTCGAACAGCGTCTCGATCCGAAGTGGCTCGGCCACGTCGAAATTAGTCCTGCGCGCAGTCAATCGGCTCGAGACCGTTTCGGCGGCGAGCCCCGGTACTCGTGATTCAACCGCGGAATGGATGCGTTGCCGGGGCATCAAACTCGAGTCTCTCAGCATCAGTGTCGGGCACACAGATGTTGCACTCAACGACACACCAATCCGGCAGTGGGACGAGCAGAGGCACGACCGACAGCGCGATCGGCAGGGACCACGGATTGCTCGCTTACCCATCCAACCACGTCCTCGGGCACGGCACAGATCAGACGGCTACTTCCACCTGTCCTGCAGCAGAATCGCACGAGATTTCGCAGCAGATCCACCGCAAAGGCCGGCCTCCAAGCATGGCCGGGGTAGCGCCTCGACCCGGCTGAGACTTCGCGCACCGAGCGCATCGCGGGTACGGTTTCCCGCCGTGAGTGACAGCATGCAAGCGCGTATCGACGACCTGGCCGACCGCCGCCAGCAGGCTCTCAGCGCCGGATCCGCGCGTTCGGTCGAGCGGCAGCACGCCAAGGGCAAAATGCTCGCCCGCGAGCGCATCGACTACTTCCTCGACGACGCCTCGTTCCACGAACTCGATCTGCTGGCGCGTCACCGCGCCCACACAAGCGGCCTCGAGGAGCGCCCCTACACCGACGGCGTCATCACAGGGTGGGGGACCGTTGACGGCCGCAAAGTGTTCGTGTTTTCACAAGACTTCACTGTGTTCGGTGGCGCGCTTGGCGAAGTGTTCGCCGAAAAGATCCACAAGCTCATGGACATGGCCGCCAAGGTCGGTGCACCGGTCGTGGGCCTCAACGACGGTGCAGGCGCCCGCATCCAAGAGGGCGTGGTCAGCCTCGCCAGTTACGGTGGAATCTTTCGCCGCAACGTCGCTGCCTCGGGGGTCATTCCACAGATCTCGGTCATCCTCGGCCCCTGCGCCGGCGGCGCCGTCTATAGCCCGGCCATGACTGATTTCGTCTTCATGGTCCGCGAGTCGAGCCACATGTTCATCACCGGGCCGGACGTTGTGAAAACCGTCACCGGTGAAGATGTCACGCTCGAAGAGCTCGGCGGGGCAATGAGCCACTCGTCGAAGTCAGGCGTCGCCAACTTCGTGTCGGCCGATGAGAAGTCGTGCCTCGACGACGTGAGGTACCTGCTGTCGTTCCTCCCCCAGAACAACCTCGAGGAGCCGCCTATCGAACACGTGGGCGATGACGCCGGCCGTGAATGCCCCGAGCTGCGAACGATTCTGCCTGACAGTCCAAACCTGCCCTACGACATGATCGAAGTGATCCGCCACTGTGTCGACGACGGCGAGTTCTTCGAATATCACGCCAACTGGGCGAAGTCGATTGTTTGTGGCTTCGCTCGCATCGACGGGATGCCAGTCGGCGTGGTCGGCAATCAGCCGAAGGTACTCGCCGGCGTGCTTGACATTGAATCGGCCGAGAAGGCCGCCCGGTTCGTGCGCACCTGCGACGCGTTCAATATCCCGCTCGTCACCTTCGTTGACGTTCCAGGCTTTCTCCCCGGGGTCGACCAAGAATACGGCGGCATCATTCGCCACGGCGCCAAACTCCTGTATGCCTACTGCGAAGCGACAGTGCCGCGCATCAGCGTCATCACCCGCAAGGCCTACGGCGGCGCCTACGTAGTGATGGACTCCAAGTCGATCGGTTCCGACCTCGCCTTCGCGTGGCCGTCGGCGGAACTCGCGGTCATGGGCCCTCAGGGCGCGGTCGAGATCGTCTACCGCCGTGAACTCCAGCAAGCTGCCGACCCAGCCGCTCGCCGCGAAGAGCTCGTGGCCGACTACACCGAGAAATACGCCAACCCCTACTCGGCTGCCGAGCGCGGCTACGTCGACGACGTAATCGACCCGGCCGACACGCGACGCAAGTTGGTGGCTGGTCTGCGCATGCTGCGGACAAAGCGTGAAGAGTTACCTCGCCGCAAGCACGGCAACGTGCCTCTCTGACAATGAGAGCTGCCGCCTGAGTCCGACGTGTGTCCAACACCCGTTGAGATGGATGCGGGAGCGGCGCTGCGCGCGCCATAGCATCTCCACTTATGGATGCGACGCCGCTCCCGATCCCGCCCGGTGTCGCTGTATACCCTGCGCCGACCGAGGAGGAAGCGGTGGCCATCATGGTAGCCACCGAAGCGCTGTGGCCGAAGCCATTCTCCGCCGGGCCCACTCGCGATCCCCAGCGGTCGCGCTCATGGCGGTTCTCTGGTCGCTGGTGGAACCGGCCGACCCCGCTCGGCCGCCATCGCCCCTGACGTCCACAACTCACAACCACCTCTATTTCTCTGCCCTAGGCGGAGTGAATATGCAATGATGACTCCATGAGTGACATCCCGCCTGGATCTACCCCACCTGCGGGTGCGACACCCCCGCCGGCCGACGTCCCTCCGCATGCACCGCCACCACCGGCTGGTTACCAACCGCAACCACCCGGCTACGCTCCGCCTGTCGCCCAGCCTCCGCAACCTGGTTACCAGCCCTATCCCGGCACCGGCCAGCTCGGACCCGGCGGCACCACAGCCACCCAGTTCGGCGAACTAGCGACCTTCGGCGTCCGCCTCGGCGGCTGGCTACTCGATGCCCTGCTGTACGGCGTACTTATGGCGGTATTGGCCACCCCCGGCTTAATCCTGTTCTTCAACACGCTCAGCGATGAATGCGTCACGATCGCAAACCAGACGAGATGCTCCGACGACGTCGCTGGCGGAGTCATCGCCAGCATCGCCTTAATGTTTGTTGGGTTCATCATCGTGGCGTTCGTCTACCTCTTCCAGCTGGCCAAGTCTGGGCGCACGTGGGGTCGCAAAATTGTCGGCATCAAGGTCATCAATGAGCAAACTGGCGAGGCCCCTGGATGGGGCAAGGCGATCGGGCGTCAGCTCTTCGCGTCGTTCATCTCCGCCCAGATCATCTACATCGGCTACCTCTGGATGCTGTGGGATGACAAAAAGCAGACCCTGCACGACAAGGTCGCCGGCACCCACGTCATCAAGGTCTGAGCACAGCCGCCACGCCTCGCCACCCGCGTGAACGACCGGCCGATCGACCTCACCACGGTCAGCGACCAGCACGCTGTCGTCCACGTCACACGGGACGACGGCAGCGTCGATGTGCACGTCGAGCGCGGGCTCACCCCTGACGCCGAGTTCACGATCGACATCGGCGATGGTGGCACGGTCGAAGGCCGGACTCTGCCACGGCTTCCGGGCGAACTAC
>Ga0213866_10000874_pt1 | contig 23431 bp, 28 predicted proteins | sample PICome_11_FD_160079 | JGI IMG/M metagenome (GOLD analysis project Ga0213866, IMG submission 160079) | Coastal seawater microbial communities near Pivers Island, North Carolina, United States - PICO284 | ecosystem: Environmental > Aquatic > Marine > Coastal | place: USA: North Carolina...
TAACACAAGATTAGATAATCTTGGCATAAACTTCTTGGAAGTGTTTAAGGATGAGTAACTTAGCCCGGTAGTGTTACAGAGCTCTGTTCTCGTGACTTGCAGATCTTCTATCTGCTTCTGGACCCATAGATTAAAATACATTGTACCTCCGTATTTTTTGTGATTGGGTTATTTGGTTTTCTTGTTCTTCTTTTTGTTGGCTCGATATCGAAGCCTTCTGTAGGTAAATTGATACTCTGGCATCTTTTGGAATCCTCTATCGATAATCTTCCAGAGTTCCTCCGGGCTATCTGAGAAAACTTCGCAGAGGGCTAGATAGGTATCGAGCTTCGGATATCGAACTCCTTTCATATATCCCTTGAGGGTAGTTTCAGAGATTCCGATTTTATCTGCTAAGTGTACTAACTTCCAATCCTTCCTAGCAGCCTCTCGGAATATCCACATTCCGAAATCTGTACAGCCCTTCGGGATTACTTCGTTCTGGCTCATATTAGATCCTCCAATCTTCCCCACCATTGGCATTTATTGGCTCGGTTACAGTGTGGCCATAAGACCGCATGAGGGAGAGAGGGATCGATGGAGAAATAAACCTCTCTCTTACCGCATTGAGGGCAGAGGATATCTCGGGCTACGTTACCGTTTATACTGGCTCCGACCTTCGATGCTATACCCATTCTAAATTCTGGATTATGGAATAATGCTTCTATTCCTACTTTGGCTCCTGGCTTTCTGCTTACCCATCTATGATACCGAGGCTTCTTTTCTTCCTTCGGTATATGGGAGTAATCCAATCGAAGGAACTTAGAGCCCTTATGCGCTTTCGCTGCTTGGAGATGGTTATCTCCCCTTGCTGGAGTAGCGAATCGGTAATACATTCTAGCGCAATCTGTAAGAGCACTAGAATCGGGCTCTCCCTCTCCCACTACCTTATCCCATAGTTGCTTAGCGGCCTGCGCTGCTCTCTTCCAATCGGTAGCGATTACAGGCTTCTCCAGAGGAAGGATTATTCTCCACTTATGGATCTGCTCTGAGTGGGAGAAAGAAGTATGGGCTATGTAATGGTATTCATCCCAGCCTAATCTCCATCCCCAATCCGTACCATCATCGAGATCGAATACTAAGCAAGAGATCTCTATAGCATTGGCTCCACTTCGATTACCAGCAAAAATAGTAGGGCTCCAGAGTGGGAGGCTCTTCTTTTCTCGTACTGGGAAGGGCTTCGAAGGCATCATTAGAGCCTTAGCAAGATTACGAAGGGATACCTCTACTTGCTGAGGCTCTCTTACGTAGTGACTATCGAAGAGAGATATTTTATACTTCGGTTCCATGTTTATCCCTCCTAGAATAGTTTACTCTGCTTCGAGTGCTCTGTATATCTGGCTACTGTTTTCTCGAAGTAATCTTTATCGATCTCCCAAGCATCTAGATCCAATCCAAGATCCCAGCAAGCGCAAGCGATAGAACCCGATCCGAGATGAGTATCGAGTATCTTATCTCCGGGCTTAGCAAACTTCTCTAAGCACCATTTATACAGAGCGATAGGTTTCTGGGTAGGATGGATCTTTCCTCCAGTTCTATTATCGAACTTGAATAGAGGAGCTGGCTTATTAAAAGAAGTCCATCCCATCTCCCAGCCTGAGAAGTTCTCCCAAGGCTGCACCTTATCCCAAGCGATAACGCATCTGGTAGGAGGGAGATCAAAGTAGTTACCTCCCCATACTATCTGCTCTTTGGATACTCGAAAGAGCTCCTCGAAGTACTCCGGGGAAGGTGCTGTATCCCATCTTTGGATCTTATTATCAGTATTGAGAACTCTATTACGGAGTTTACCGCTTCCATGAAAAGTACTATAGCTATCGATTCCATAAGGAGGATCTACGATTGCTAGATCGTACTGGTTATCTTCCATATCTCTCATAGCTTGCAGAGAGCATCCGAGATGGAGATTAATGCTAGGATCTTTACGCATCTTCACTACTCCAAGTATAGATAGAGAAAAGAGTATGGGCTTCTTCATTTGCTCCGCAGTACATATCTTCACAAGAGAGAGATACTACCCGATTATCATCTATCCATATATCGGATTGAGTAATGCAATCGAGCACCATCTTCAGAAGATTATCGATATCGGGCTTCTTTGGCCTCCAGATTCTCCCTGCAGTAAGTTCTCCGGCCTTGAGATATAATCTCTTAGTTCGAGGATGGAGAAAAGAGATCGTAACCTTGAATATCCCATCGAGAGGAACCCAATCCTCACCGCAGGAGGCTCGAAGGTTCTTAACTGCTTCATCCTTGTAACTTCGGGAAGTCTTAGGAGTATAGGCTCTTCCTGTTTTCGTAATCCGAGGCCTCCCCATCGCTACTGGGGGGCCTTGGATAATACCTTGATATGCTAATTTCCACATTAGATGCGCTCCATCTCTACTACTTTCGAGAGTGTAAGATAATGTTCTTCCCACTTAATAGGGTATAACATCTTACATAATCTAAGGAGGCTTGGTACTGTTGGATGGGTATCTCCCGAAATCCACTTAGAGATCCCATTCTTACTAATACCGATAGAGTCTGCGATATCTTCGATTGTGAACTCACTATTAGCGATAGCGGCCTGCATCATAGTAGCGAACCGAGGATTAGAGATAGCCTTAAACTTCTCTTGGCTCCATCGAACTGCTACGAGAGGATCTGGCTCGCAGAACTCTTTACGCAAGATTAATCCGTTCACTTGGCAAGATGCTTCCCAGACCCAAGTACAATAAGTAGGGCTCCAGACCTTGCAGAGCTCTCCGATCTGCTTAACGTAATCGAACTGGTCCAATACAATAGGCTTCGGAGGTGTTCGCTTATTACTCATCTGTCTAAGTTTGTTTCTTCCGTTCTCTTTGATATAGTTTCTTCTTCGTTTATTCATCTTACACCCCCAGCAACCATACAAGGAAAGAATATGCAAGAGGGAAAGAGCAGAACACTACTGCGAAAAGAAGATGGCAGCAGATAGTATGTGTTATAGATTGTTTCATTGTTTGTACCTCTGGTTATTACTCATCATTGAGTATAGATATGTATATCATAGTTTTCTATACTGTGTACAGAAAAAAGAACAATATAAATAAACTTTTTTGTGTTATATTGCTATCGTATCGGAGGCTACGATATGAATACGCAATACAGACTAAGAGAATCCGATCGCTTATGGTTCCAATATGTAGTACCTACCCTTCGAGATCGCTTTCCTGGCCAATGGAAAACCGAGATAGGAACCGATCGAGATCTGAAGTACGGTATCGATTATACCTATACAGAAGGCTCGAAGGAACTCACCGTATCCGCTCGATTATGGAAGTCTAGACCCTGTAGACACTTCGCTCTTAGATGGAAGCGAACCAAGTACCCGGAGATGGGCTTGGAGATTGCTAGTAGGCTCGATGCCATAAAGAACGGAGGAGAGATATCCGATCTGACTATGGAGGGCTTCCTCTATAATGGTAAGGTCTGGATGGCAATAATCGATACTCGAAGGCTCTATACTGCGATCGATGGGATAGTACCTTTCCTCTCAGAGTTTACAGTAGAGAATACAGGGCCCGGAGATCTAACCATCTTCAAGAGAGCATCTTGGGATCTCTTTTCGGATGGGGAGATAGAGAGGATTATCCTACCCGCAAGAACCGAGCCTTAATCTCATCTACTATTTTAGCAATATGCTCTAACTTTGTCTCTAGCATCGTTACCTTACGATCGAGATCGTTTATCTCCGATACCAGTTCTCTCCGCATAGTATCCTCTCGGGCCTGCATATCAGAAATTACCTTATCGTATCGAGCCCGGAGATCTTCCTCTTTCTTATCTTGCTTCTCTTCTCGTTCATCTGCTCGCTTCTGTAGTTCTTTGTTCTGCATATAGAGAAATAAACCGAAGGCAACGTTAGCACCACCGTTTAGAATAAGGTGTAAAAGATTCTCTTCCATTATAAACTCCAAGCAACGATACCAGCAGCGATCGAATCAGCAATAGAACGGAGATGCTCTATTGATAATAGATCTCGATGGGTATCCATGAAAAGGGGCTCGCAGCAGATCGCTACTGGTTTTCCTACTCCTCGTATTGTGTACCACGCGTTCTTAGTCCAGTCCTCACTACTGGCAACCTTCGGAAGGCATCTAGATAATCCGGGTAACTGCTTATCTCTTAATCTATCGCAGATCGAACTCGCTAAGGAGGCTCCTCCTGCGCTACCCATATGGAAAAAACTAGCATAGTCACCATCTCCACAATTCAGATGAAGAGAGAGATATACTTGCTTCTCTTGGAACCGCTTAGAGTATTCGTTTACTCGCTTATGCCTATCGGTATATTTACCATCGGAGATAGGCATAACCTTAACACCATGCTCGATTAGTTTCTCCTCAATCATAATGGAGAGATACCCGGTATAGATTGCCTCCATCCCATTACCAAAAGCAGGAGTAGGCATAACGGAAGCCCCTCGATCTTGGATCTTATCTGGCTTCCCTGCATGTTGTCTATCTAAGAATACTATCATAAGGCTACTATACTCCGATTCGATGAGAAAAAGGGGAAAGTTTACTCTCGGATGGTTACGAGAGGGTTATCTTCGATATGGAGTACGTATCTCCAGCGGTTATCGTTCCAAGATTTCGATACTATTTGGCATTTATGCTCTGTTAATCCGACTGTATCCGAAGAGATAGCAATAACATCTCCGAGATCTAGATATCCATACTTCGGAGCAGCAGAGATCTCGATAGCATAGTTCCCTAGAGCATGGGCTCTAATCTTATCTCTGGCTATCCTTACTGCGGTCTGGAAATCATATACATAAGGAGTCTCGATTACCTTCTCTCGAAGTCCGTACCGGGTATAGGAGATATAGGCTAGGGGATCTCGATACTTCATAGGCTCATCTTCTGCCAAAGTAGGATCGATAACTATTTGTGATCTGAAGGAACCTAACTGCCCAGCCCATCCGAACCGGATTGTAATCTTATTGATAATCTCACCTTCGAGAGGAGTTAAAGGGCTTATAATCTCGAACTCTCCACTCTCGATTATGTTATGGGATGGTATAATCTCTTGAGAGTACGTATAGAGATTGAGAGCAACCTGTATACCCTTCCCTCCGTTCACTACCATAATGGGCAGGAGATCCCAGATATTATCCTTTACCCAATCATATACATTTATATCTAGATCGTTAACATAGCCTCCGAACTTGTATCGATTGAGTACTGCTGCTAGCCCTTGCCAAGATGAAAAATCAAAGAATAACCCACTCTTCTCCAAAGCATAAAGAGAAATATCTATCGCTCCTTCTAATGGGCCTCCACCATCAATATTAGTTAATCCTCCGTTACTCTGGCCCCAAGATGCGTAATAAGTAAAGGAAAGTTCCGGGCTCGATACTTGGAAGTTATCTAGCTGTACGTTAGTTCCCTCTGGAGGTCCGGCATCTGTAATATAAAAAGGTACGTAGGTATGTACAAAGCCCTTGTTATCTACTGCGGTTATCGCATAGTTCGAAAAGGAGCCTCCTTGGCCATCGAAGATCTGGATAACAGAGTTACTCGGACTGTATACAGGATGGTAGGCTACTTGGAAGTATTGAGTAAGGAGCGTAGTAGTTCCTCCGGCTTGGTAGGCTGGGGCTACATGGAGATCATCATCGAATACTACAGTATTAGCAGCCTCTCTCGGAGCAGTACCCAGATTACCGAATACGAAAGGAACTACCTTGCCTTTACTCTGTTCTATGATATCGATACTATAGTTATCCTCGATTATTACATGCTCGGGCCCTAATAACTTAACTACCCGAACATTAACCGAGTTTTCGATAGTAAAGGATACTGTACCCTTCGGAGCATCCGGAGATCCGAAGATCGCTCCGAGTACTCTACCTTTGAATACTGAGAGTTTATCCTGCTGGGTAAAGTCTGTTTTACCATCTTCGATTATCACCATCGAGAGTTCACAGAGAGCATCGTTAAGCGTTCTCCCCTTAAGGAACTCCGATACCCAATCTATATCCTCGAAGATTAACTCCATCGAGATAGTATTGGCTTCTAGATCTACTCCGAGAAGATCGCTCTGTAAATTGATTGGAGGATCGGAGAGGGCTCCTCGATATGGTATCGTAATATTCTCTGCTAGATCTTCGATATCAATAGGAACCGTAGAGAACCGATAGATCGCTCCATAATAGGATATATCGAGCACAAAGCATATATCTCCCTGCTCGATGCTCGATTTCGGTATAGTTTCCATTACTCAATCTCCTCTAGGTTCACTGTACTAACCCGAAACATCTCATCCAATCGCTCTTCTCCGAGTACACTCTCTACAGTGATCTCCCCGGTAGTTCTACATAGCATATGAGAATCTCTAGCAGTAAGTAAGATCTGATCGTTAGTAGGTCTCTTCTCAATACTGGGAAGATATACTAAGGGCTCCTGATTGTTCAAGTATCGGAAGATGCCCTCTAGAAGATACGGATCTCCATAGTTGGCTACCGGTTGCGCTCCAGAAGTGGAGGATACTTGCCAGTAATCCGGATTGAGATCGTTTAATCTTGTAGGATCGATGGGCTCGGTCCAGGCTATGGAAGCAGTTCTCCGGCCTGCGCTCATCTTACGAGAAAAGAACATACCATCTAGGCTAGATTGGGTCTGGATATTTGGAGAATAAGTTATCGTTCTTCCTCTTTGGTATTGAGGAGCAGGGAAGGCTACGGAGCCCATTAGCATCGATCCTATCTGGAAATAATCCTCTAATCGATCTTGAGCACTAACCTCTAACATCCAAGCATATTGCCCAAGATTAACACCATCTAATCTAGATTTAAGGAAGGTAACCGAATCGGGGATTAAAAAGATCTCTCCGTTCGTTGGAATAGTACTGGGATCGGTAATAGTGGTATCGTATTGGATTACCGCTTGCTTAACTCCGCTGTCTGTACTCCAGATTCCCTCGGAGTTCATAATAATCTTAACGAAGGCTACATCTTTCGATACTGGATCATATAATCGAGCTCTCCATCCGATAGCCTCTCCATATCGGAGTAAGAAATCTTTGGTAGCACTATTCGAGATAAGGGTATTCCCCTTCTTAATGTACGTACTGGTATAATCTGCAGAAGTATCTACAGTAGCGAAGGTATTCCAGGAGGCTCCGTTCCATACTTTGATCTTAAATAATCTAAAGTTAATATTAGAGAGATGGATTCCAAACATATCAGAACATCCGAGGCTCTTCTCCGTATCCTGTACTATTGGATCTACGAAGAGAGGGATCTGCTGTAAGCTTTGATCTGCAGATCTCCATACTATTCTCGGAGATAAAGAGATCTTATGAAAGATATTCTTGATTCCGTAATCATATCGAGGAGTAATCTTATACTCATCTTCTCCCCTTGCTGGTGCATCCCTAGCAGTAATCGCTAATCCTCCATCGATATACTGATACTCTCCTAGAGGAGGATAGGTAGCACCTCGAAGAGCGAAATCGAATAGCCCAGCCTCTTCTCCAGAAGAGATGGATACTTCCTGCCAATGAGATCGGAAAGTAAGTGCACCAGAGAAAGCAAGATGCCCCCATTCGATACGATTACCAGCACCGGAAGCCCCTTTGGTTATCCCGGTGATGGATTGGAGATTCCACTTTTTAGCCTGCGCTCCATCATAAGTTCGATAATAGATTCGAGCAGCAGTATCCGTAATACCGATTACGATCTCTGTACTGTCTCTCATATCGTGAGTAATGGTAGCCTTAATCCCTGCGCTATCTCGTACTTGTATCGTAGAAGGAGAGAACCGAAGTATTAACTCTGTACTGTTTACTGTATCATCTTGAGTAACTCGGAAAGCGATATAATTATTAAGTACTCCCCCATTATTAGCATCTACTTGGAGCCTAAATCGGATTACTTGACCCTCTGTAAAATAATTACCGCTATGAGAGTATCGATAGTATCGAGTATTTCCAGAAGTAGATAGATCTAATCCCTCATTATCGAGAGATTGAGAGCCTGCTCCGAGTGTAGTGTATTGGCTACTGGAACCCGGTAGGACTACTGGAATATATGTAGAATCCCACAGGAGATAATTATTACGAGTAGGGGAGATACTTCGAGCAGGGTAAGAGAAAGAACTGTACCCTCCATAAGCAAGCATCCATACACTATTAAGTTCATGGCCTATAATCTTAGCTCTTCCTTCGTGTACACAAGAGGAGAGTTTTTTTAATCGATCTGTGTTCGAACCATAATCGAGGATAATACCATCTGCGCTACTATTACCGGTAGCATAATCCCAAGTTACTCCGAAATCTTCCGAATAGTATCCGATTAATCGACCGTTACCATATTCCTGCGCTACTACCCAGATCTTACCATCTTGATACCATGTAGTAACATTACCGAGGGTTAACTGGTCCCCAGTCTTAAGAGCAAAGTTAACTCCACTCGTATCGATCTCATATTGATTATCCGCTCTCCAGAAAGCAGAAGAGGCTCGGATACCTGGTGTAGGAATCTTGGTAAAATGGAGTTCATCTTCCTCGGTTAGATATGCAATACCGATAGAACCATCCGGAAGGGCTACCGGGCTGGGCTCATGGAATTTACCATCTCCGAAATCAGAGATAGAATCTACGAGAGTAAAAGTAGTACCTCCATCTCTCGATACATACTGCGATAATCGATTGGGGTTAAGGGTTTCCTCAAGTTCGATAAAGAGCACTATAGCATTATCAATAGATACCATCCGCATCTTAACCGGGGTATATGTACCAGTAAAAACTCCTACGTTCAATCCTCTAGAAGAGATCTCCTTCCATGTATCCCCATTATCGATACTTCGATGCACCTTTATATTAGAGGAGGTTTCTGTAGTGTATTGGAAGTAGGCTACCAAGAGGCTCCCATCCTGTAATCGAGTAATCGCTGGGATAGCATCAGTAGTAAAAGTACCCGGTAAAGATACGAAGGTATTAAGATTAGCGATCGCTCCGTTCTTCTCTTGTCTAGATATAGATACTGTGTGTACGTTTCCAGTAGTTTCTCTCTCCGATACTACCCAGAGAGTACCATCGAGGGAGGCTACGCAATCGGAGTAAGTGTATCGAGCAGTAACCGGAGTAGAAGAGTAGATCCAATATCCGGCCTCTGTAAGAATATAGGGAGCATCTTGGCCAAGATCGATGCTATCCTCTCCCTTCCAAGTAAAGAGAGCATCTGCAGGGAGCCCACCTTGGATAGTATTAAGGGTAATCTCTTCGGTTTGGGTTCCAATTGAGGATACAGTTAGATTAACACCTTTGTTCTGGGCTTCTGGTACTCCGCTTCTCGGATTGGCTTGGGAGTAGTTTGCTTGAGCATCCCAGAGATTATCCTTCGAGATGGAGATAGAAGGGATTAGGAACCCTCTTAGATAGTCTGGTGTTATATTGGCCATCTTAATACCCTCGTATTCCTACTTGCTTAGTTTTTCTTATTCCGAGATCTGCTGCGAACCTTCCGAAATGTTTAAAGGGTTGGATTACTACGGTCTGAGTTGTGGGAGCTTCTCCCTGCTGGAGATTGCGAACCCCTTGCTCTCCTCCGATTCTCCTTACAGTAGCTCTATCCAATACTGCCTCTCCTCGCAATACTCTAGCCCCCATCTCATCTGGGGCCATCCCTCCCATGTGGAATTTCACTTGGGGGGCTGGTTGGCTAGCAATTACTGCCGCTTGAGCAGTTCCGGTAGCGATTGCGAATCCTGTCATGATTGGAGCCAATACTGGCCCATATCCTTGGGCTTTCGCTACGTTCTCTGCAGTAGTCATCGCTACTTCAGCCAGAGAAGCGGCCTTGGATAGTTGGAAGAGGGCTATCGCTGCTTTAGATCTACGCTTTAGGGCTTCTCTCTCTTTCTCCGTAAGGCTATCTAGTATCTCTTGCTGCTTTCTACCTGCCTCTACATCGATAGTATTGATCTCCATCTTCTGTTCCATCAATTGCTGGAGGCTCCCAGTAAGAGCAGAAAAGGAATCGTTAATCATTCTAGAATTTTCTAATTGAGATTCTGTAATACCTAGGATAGTTTCTTCTTCTTTCTCTAGGTTCTCCATCTTACCCTGGTGTCTTAGGGCTTCGATTGCCATAGCCGCCTCGGCTTCTCTATCGGTAGCGATACCGAGCCTAGTAATAGCTTCTATCTCTGCATTAATGCGATCTTGCTGGGCTAGTTTCTTCTTCCCTTCATCACTGAGGAAGGCTTCTGCCATAGCCCGATCCATCTTATCCTGTAGGGCTTTCTCCTTCAGAATATCATCAGAGAGAGCGAAAGCCTCTTCTAGAGCATCGATAGTTTTTTCTTCTGCTTGTGCTGTTTTCTCGGCTGCTTGTGCTCTTCTTTCTGCTTGTTCTGCTGCTTCTTCGTTTGCATCTGCAAGCTCTTTCTCAAGAGTTACCATTTCCATAGCAAGATTAACGCTTTCTTCTTGCATTGCTTGAATGACTTGCTTCTTTTTCTCTTCTTGAGATATTTCATTTACCAATATTTTCTCTAAATGTAATAGAGCAGTGGTAGACTGGATACTAATATCTGTCAGATCCAAAGTATTAGATATCGTATCCTGTTGTAATTGTAAGGTACGGAGCCTATCTTTCTCATCTTCAGATAATGCTACATTTCTAGCTTGACCACCTTTTAGATAAGCCTCCTGTAGGGCTTTTACTGTTTTCAGTAAACTCTCATTATTTTCTATTGCTTCTTCTGTAGCTTGAATATTAGTAATAAATGCTTCGTTAGCAGATTCCCCAGCCTGCTCCAAATTATATTCATACTCGGAAATCTGTCCTGTTAATAACTTAAACTCTAATCTCTGCATACGTAGCTTATTAGCAGCATCTTCGAGATTCTCTTGAGATGATTGCAGAGTATCATTAAGAGCGTTTTGGGCTTCTCGTAATTCTAAAGTTAATTCTCTAGCGTTGGATAGTTCTGCCTCATACGAGGTGTAGATGGTTACCAATCCTGCAATAATCCCCGTAGCAATCATCATAATCGGATTCATGGATTGTAGGTTTTCTAACAGACCAGTACCAGCAGCAGAAGCATCGGAAAATAGTTGTATACTTTCACTCAATTCGGGATTAAAAATACCCACAGTTTCAGCCAGAGAACCGAAGGCACCTTCAGCCTCTGCTCCCGATTCTCCTATTTGGTCTAATCGAGAACTAGCATCATCTGCGGCCTCTTCTAGTCCCTCAATTTCTTCGGCTGCTCTGCTAGCTGCTTCTGCTGCTGCTTCTGCTGCCCTTCTGGCTGCTTCTTCTGCGCTCTGTAATTGATTATCTAGAGCGTTAACCATATCTTGAGCCTGTTGCTCAGTGATATTCGGTAGTTCTTTAAGTTGCTTGATTAAATCCTGTAAATCTGCTCTGTAGGAGATGGATATCGTTCTGCGTTCTTCCATCATAACCTCCGTACTAAATCATCTGCGAGGGCTTTCACTACTCTATCGGCATCTGTTCTCTGTGGTTTTATCATGAGTTCTTCAGATACTCTTATTCCCGTTCTGTATTGTATATTTGCACCAGAGTTGTTTTTAGAATTCTTACCAAACTTAATAGCCCAAGCATAAGGAGCATTATTTCTAAGATATCCCTCGAAAAAACCACCTTGCACAATACGAAAACCACGCTCGAACTTCTTCCAAGAGCCCTTACTGGTTTCTCTTATTACAGTTGTAGAGCCAGAGGTTCTAGTTATGGGTTGTCTGACAGGCCAATTCTTCTTAGCTTCTCGCTCGATCTTTTCTAAAGATGATTCGATTTCTCGTTTTAGATTGGGGGCTACAGTATCTAAGAATCCTGTGTAGAACTGCTGAAGATTCTGATCTATTTCTATACTGGCTCTATTACTTCGTATTGTCATATTTACCCTCTGTGATCTGTTTTATTCTAGCCCTTTTTATGCGCTCTTGTCTATCTTTGAGACTTTTAGGATCTTCCAAGGATAAACGATATTCGGCTAAGAGAGATATCTTGAGATCTTCAGAGAGTGTATAATACCATAACGGATCCTTACCCCATCGGAGAGATATCCGTAATGCTAGAAGATCTAGTGATCCTCTGCCCCCTGCGTAAAATTTGCTCTCTCTTCTACCTCGGCCTCTTTCGGTATTATCTTGATCATTTCAGCCAATACTAAAGAGCCCATCTTATACACTTGAGCAGGAGTAACACCGGCCTCTAATAATCTATCCAGGATCTTATGCCCATAAGCAATTGGATCTCCACTATTCAGATTGTAAGCAGGTAATACTCGCTTGTGGTCTACGGATACCGCAATAGCAGCAGCGCAAAGCCTACCAAGTTGGGCTCGATTCGGATCGCTCCCCCAGATCGCTACGAAGTCCAAGCAAGTAGCAATCGAAGAGGGGATCTTTCCCTCGTGGGTTCCAATTTTTCCAAGATAAAATAGCATAGTACCTCCTTATGCCATTACGCTACAGTAAGACCACCGTAACAAGTGAAGTTAAGAGTAAAACTACTTGGATCTCCCTCTGAGAAATCCAATGTACAGATACATTTAGATAATGTTACTGTGTGATCTGATTCTGCTGCATCTGGGCTATCTGCTAAGTACTTAATATCGATAGTGTAGTGTTCTATATATGGAGTACCAGTAAGACCAGTAGAAACATTACCAGAGTAGTTACCAGCTTGATTAATGAAATCTCGAACCGATCCGGCTTCTGCTGCATCTGTGAACTGTCTAAAGTGGAAAGAGAACGATCCGCTCTTGGCCTGCTCATCTTGCTTACGGATTGCAGCGAAGTTTCCACGATCCATTACTACGAGTTCAGAGAACTGCTGGGGATCTGAGAAGGTAAAGTTCCCATCTTCATAGGCTACTTCTAGCTCTATTGGGGTTGCAGTTCCATCGAGAAGAGTAATAACACCATCTCGCTTAGTCTTGGGGATTGTTGAATATGCCATTAGGGCCTCCGGGGATGATTACTATTCTATCCTATTTGGTTAGATAGTGTGTAAAATATTGAACAATATAGAAATCAAAATATACTCTTGGCTATCCGCTACTTGTCTATCTGAGCCTTGATATCGAATAGAAAAATTATTATCTGTAGGATATGTTTCTAGAACCTTATTTATTACTTGCTCTTCTGCATCTAGGGCAGCATCGTAATCAGTAGGATAAATATCTAGTGGCCTTAATCTATACGAGAAAATAACTTGCATTGGAGTAGATAAATACACTCCTACCGCTCTACGTTGTCTCTCTTCCATAGCATTAGAACTCGCTACGGAGATAGAGAAAGCCTTATGGGCTACAGTGTTCTGAGTTCTCCCGAAAAAATCTGGAGTATGAGTAGATTCCTTAAAGCCCGATATCTCTTCGATCTTCGATGCTATTCCTCTTCGGATACTGGAAAGAGATTGTCCCATTATCTTCTCCGAAATCTACGAGAGAATCGACCGTTACCATTAAGATAGATTACTGGCTGCTTGGCTACTCTATCTTCTGGGTTGGCAGTCTGGCCATCGTGATTATGGTCATATACGAAGTTAATGCGCTTCCACTCATCTCGATATTGAGCAAAGTGTTCATTAGCAAGATCTAGATATCTTCCGTTCGATTGGCCAAGGCTCGAGTGAAAATCTCGAAAGATATAATAGAGGGCTAGATTCTGATGAGCAGCCCGGAAAGCCTCTGCGCTCATTACCAGATATTCTAATCCTCCTCCCTCGGTTCTCATTCTCTGTACCATTGTATACCAAGCCTCATCGATATAAGTTTGGTACGAGGTAAGATTAGAAGGTCTGATATCTGCTAACTGAGAGTAAGTAGCAGTTAGATCTCCATCGGATACTACTGGGTAGAGTCTCCGAAGGACTACCGAGACCATTCTACGGAAAGTATATACCTCTCCTACAATTGTAATCTTCCACTCTTGCAAGTACCCCTCTCCGAGGGTTGTTTCTTCGGGGAGGATAGATGCACTATGAACGAAAGTAGGAATATTACCAGGAAAGGAAGCAGCAGCATTATCGATTAACTTGTCTTGATTTGGTTTGTACAGAGTGTATCGAACCTCTGTAGGAACTACGAGTACTCCATCTCGATAGATAGGGAGAATAGAGGTATTACTCTTCCCTCGTTCGAGAAGCTCTGGTATCTTGATTTGTGGAGCGTATGGAGTACTGGTTGCCATTACATATCCTTGTAGATCTCTAATCCGATCTTGTTGAACTCTTCGATAAAGTTTAGCATATCCTTCTTAATCTTGTACTGTTCTTCTAACTTCTGCTTTACTTCTGGGATATGCTGGGTATTCTGTAATCTTCGGATGGGCTTCTCAAGTTTCAAGGCTTCGAGCTCCCAGAAGTGGGGCTCGATAGGTTGGAAGGTTCCATCTACTGCGAGCGATACACTCCATCGAGCGAAAGCATCTCGATCGAAGTTCTTAATTACTCGGTTTCCTACTACTCGTACAGATTGGAACTTGGAGCAGTGATATCTTCCACCTCGTACTCGGTACTGGTGTACATACTGATACTTTCCGGGATCGAGATATACCCATCCTTGCTGCTGGAGTTTTCCAATACGAGATCCAGGGTTACCGATCTCTCCTTGTACCTGGTGTACTCCATTAACTCCGGGGATGATTCTCTCCATACGTACGGTAGGAATAAAATAGCCCTTGCGCTCTATCTTGGTTCCTTTGCCCTTCGTTACTTCTTTCTCGAAGTATTGGAAGGTCCAGTTAGTAGGATGCCATTTATAGAAAAAGGGGTGATTTGGTTGCTCTGGAAGGAGCTTATCTTGCGTTGGTTGAACTGGAGCCCAAGGCTGGGGAGTTAAACTCATAATTTGTACCTCATTAAAAGATTAAAAGATGGGAGCCCAAGAGAGCCCCCACCACAACGAACGGAGAAAGGATTATACCTGAGTAGCGATCTCAACACCGCGAGCATCTTCTAAGATGGCCATACCTAAGTAAGCATGCCCTACAACCTTAGTAAGAGCCTTAGCAGCATCACGATCCATCTCTACCATAACTTCACCCATTTCCATAGCCTCAACGGCACCAGGAAGAGCATTAGGCATACCAGTAGCATAACCGATAGCACCAGGGCAGAACATAGCACCAGCATAGTTAGAACCGTTATCAGTTACATAAGAACTAGTATAGATCTCAACACCCATAAAAGTACCTTTATAGTGAGAGCCCTTAGCAGAGATAGCCTCGTAAGAAGCAGGAGTAAAGGTTAAGATACCGCTTTCATTACGGATTGAATCTTGCAATTCTGCATACTGGGCAGGATGCAATACACAAACATAAGGACCAGGAGCACCTTTATTAGAGTCTGCAGCTTCCAAGGCTTGGATAGCATCTACCCATACATCTACAGTAAGAGCAGAAGCAGATCCTACCTGAGCAGTAAAACCACCGAACAAAGCAGCAGTTAACTTAGCGAAAAGAGCATCATAAGATTTAGCGATATGCTCAGCGATACGGAAAGGATCGATATCAGCACCCATACCAGTCATAGAAGCAAGATCGGTAATAGAATAAGCCAAAGATTGTCGTTTACAGACTACATCTACATGAGAATCTACGAGAGCCTTGTTTAAGACTGCATCGGCTTCGGTTCCTGCGTTGAATTCAGAGAAGCCCGATTCTCCATCCAAGAAAGCTTGTCGTACTCGGATAGTATCTGAGCCCATTCCGTTAATACTTCCTACGAAGTCTACGAAAGGAGTGTTTCGAAGGTTTACAGAATCCTTCAAGAGTAAGCGGATTTCTGCAGATATCATCTGGCTTAACCGAAGGTCTCCGATAAGCCCGTTATTAGTAATTTCATTTGCCATGATTACACCATAGTAAGGGGAATAAAAAGAAGTTTCTGGGCTCTTCTGCTGTTTCGGGAGCGACCCTACCCACTAGTATCTTATACGAAAGCAGAGCCTATCGCAAGGATAAAAAAAACCTCCCCGAAGAGGGGAGGAAGGAGAGTGGGGGAGGTACGACCCTCTCCCCTTTTTGAGGAGATTACATCTTACAAAGACACGACAATTTCCAAACCAGTAACATCCTTAACAGACTTAACCTTAACGTTATTGGAATCTACCAATTGAACATCCAATTGGATCTTGTCACCGTTAGAGTCATAAGCAGATACATGGATAATCTTTTCACCTAATTGATGGTTCAAAGTAGCCCAAGTATTAGCAGCCAAGTTCTGAGGAGCGAAGGTAGAACGGAAATCAGATTTAGATACTAACATCTCACCAGTACTACTACTGTAAGTAAGCATATTACCAGTAGCAGGATCGGCAGCGATAGCACTACGGGCTCGAGCATTGGTAAAGTACAGATTAGTACCTTCGGTTACATCATCAGTATCACCATTAAACGAGATTACACCAGAAGCATAAGAGATAGCAGTACCACCGCTCAAGTGAGCATCTACCAGAGAATCAGCATAGAACTTGTTAGTAGCTCCTGCCAATTGAGCGATATCATCAGTATTAGCATCCAATGAGAATTGACCACCACCATCCCAAGATAATCCTTGGCCTGCGCTTAACTGAGTGAATACACCAGACAACGGAACAGAAAGAACCCCGTTAGCATCCTTAGAGAGCAATTGGATATCTTGACCGCTCAAAGTAGCAACAGATAAAGCACCACGAGCACGAGCATCGGTAAAGTACAGGTTAGTACCTTCAGCGATATCATCAGTATCAGCAGTTAAAGAGATAGCACCACCGGAATAAGCAAGTCCAGCACCTTCTACAGAGATAGCACCTTGAGCACGAGCATTGGTAAAGTACAAGTTAGTAGTACCTTCGGAGATGCCATCGGTATCAGTATCGAGAGAGAAAGTACCGTTAGCATTATCATAAGCAAGACCAGTACCAGCAGCGAAGAAGCCTCGGATCTCACCTTGATCAGCAGTGAACTCACCAGTAGAGGCATTAAAATCGATACCAGCAGAAGCAGATAAAGAGCCTCGGATCTCTGCATCAGTAACATCAGCACCTTCGATCTCGGTGAAGTCTGTAGCATCTCCAGCAGTTCCACCATTATGGATCCAAGTTTCAGTCCGACCAGAAACAGCAGTAAGAACGATAATATCTCCTTCTTGCTTCTCATCTCCATTAGTGTAGTTAGCAGTAACCCAACCAGACAAAGAAGTAGCAGTAGTATCTACGCTTACATCTGTAATAGTCAGAGGCTTAAGCTTAAGTTGCTTCTCACCGTTTACAGTTACGAGCTCTGCATAATTTGCGGAATCTGTAGCGATACCGACTACGGCATTTGCTTCCAAGTAGGCTTTAGTTACAGCGTGGTTACCAGCGGTAGGATCTTCGTTAAGTTGTACGACCCCTTCGAATATATTTGTAGGTGCAAGAAATTGCATTTTTAACTCCATGTAAAGATTAAGAGGGTACCATCCCTCGCTCTCTATACTATCTCAAGATTATCTCTCCGGAGAGTGAAATTTGGAAAGATATTAGAACACTATTGGAATCCGTATGGGATACTTCACCTTCTGCGATAGTCCCATCTGAGAGGATTATCTGCACCATTGGTTTGTATCCGAGATTATGATTAATGAGTACTTGAGTACTATTGGAAAAGGAGTGGATCTGCGGTCTAGTAGAACCCGGAGCAAAGTATAAGGCCATTATTCCTCCTCGAAGATGAGAACCACATCAGCAGAGGAAGAGCTCTTGGTAGCGATATAGATATTAGGGCTTCGGTTTCTACCCTTAGCGAGATGAACCTGCATATAGGAACCCGCTGCCAAGGGGACTTTATCATTACCGAGGATTACTCCATCTGTACCAGTATCGCTCCAGTGTATTTCGTGCTGCTCGCATCCGATCGTTACTTTCCGAGCAGTTTTCGGAAGTTGGATCTCGGTAGCAGTCTGGTTCGCAGTGAAAACTTTCACTTTCGGGTATGTATTGGAACTTTGTAGATCTAGTGACATTGTACCTCCTTCGATCTTGGGTTATAGGGTTGTTCTTCGCTGGGCTTTCCAAGCCTTCTCTATCTCTGCTCGATTGGCTCGGTAAAACTCTGGATCGCTAATACGAGAAAGGATATCTCCGCTCTGTACTGGTGCTGGTTTCGCTCCGGTATTCGTTTTCGGAGGAAGGAGAGTAGGAGCCTCTGGGGCTGGGGCCGCTTCTGTCACCATTGGAGATGCTTCTGCGCTTTCTGTACTGACTTCTGGAGCCTTCTTTGCTTGGAGATGGGGTCTAAGTACCAGAGGAGCCTCTTCGGGTTTCTCTTTGATTCCCTTAATCCAATCTTCGAGGGTTGCTTCAGTCTTACTACGTTGATAGGCCCATTCTACAGCCTCTCGAAGTTCGGGATCGGTGAAGCCTTGCTCGGATAGCATAGATACTCTGGTATACTTGCTCTCTGCATCCTGTAGAGATTGCTCGAGAGTAGATACTTTCTCTTGGAGCTTCGAGATCTTCTCTAGTTCTCCCGATTGGTTATCCATCTGCTCCTGGAGGGCTTTCGCTTGCTCTTCGGCTTGGATTGCTCGTGCGCTTAGTTTGGAGATTCGATCCTTAAAAGCAGATTCGATATCGGCTTTCAATACGTATTCTACTCCTTCATGGGTTATTGTTTTCATTAGTACCTCTTTGCTGTTGGTTACGTTGGTTAATGTATCTTAAAAACTCGGATTTCGCTAGATTCTCCTTATCCCAAGGCATCTCGAAAGCGATATCTAGAAAGGTTTCCAGATCTTCAAGGGGTAGCCAGTGATCGCTAGCATCCATGCTCTCGATAAGTTCTCTGCTCTTCTCATAATAGCAGCAACCCGGATGGACTAATCGAATATACATAGCTAGAGCCCAATCATCAGAAGATAGCCACTCTACGATAGTTTTATTTATCTCCTCGATGGGCTTATTACACTGATCACAGTACATTACATAAACTCCGCTCTCTCTCTGCGGATACGAAGGAGATACTCTCGAGCCTCTCTATCATCCATATCATCGTACATCATCATAACGGCCTGTACTGGGGAGATTAGGCCTGCAGTCATCTTCTGTACAATATCCTCTCTCTGCGCTCTCATCTCATCCGGGGTTAATGGCATTGAGTGATAGGATACCCGGTATCCATCTTCTGGAAGATCTGTACCGAGGAATCGATTAGCGAGCATTGCAGTTTTAGCGAGTAACTCCTCATCTCCCATACGGAATACAGGTGCAAATTTTTTCTGGGCTTCTCTCTGTCCACTCTTCGATACTGCCAAAGCATAACCGCTTCTCGGATCTCCATTCGTTCTACTCAGTTCTGAAGGAGATAATCCTGCGGCTAATCCTACTCTCATCTCGTACTTAGAGATCGATTCTAATAGAGCATGGGGATCGGTTGGAATCGAGAAGGAACCTACTAAGGGCTGGCCTTGAGCATCTGGATCTTGAGTGAATACTAGAATAGAACTTGGATCGGTAGCAATCGAAGATCTCCGGGCTATCTCGTTCTGATCGATCTGTGATAATCCGGCTACTGATAATCCGGCTACATACTTCTGGCTCCAGCAGGCATCTCTTACGAGGTGAACCCACATCGAATACAGTACCGCAGAAGTTAGAGATCCGTACACCATCTGAGAAGCGTTATAACTATCCCAGAGGTATCCTGTTTTCTCTGCATGGTAGAGAACTACAGGGAGAAAAGGATTCCCCTCTCCATCTCGATAGGGGTAATCTTCTCCTCTGTGGGTAGGATGTCCCATATAGTATTCCGATACATCTTCTCCGAGTGTACCATCCTTATTAATCTTGAACATACCGAAGATCGGATTATTCACATCTCGAATATCGAGTACATCTGCTACCCAGCAGGCTTTTCCTTGATACTCTCGCAATCGAGCCTCTTGGTAGTATACTGGGATATCTGGATTATCTGGATCGGCTTCGCAGTATAGGAGATCTGGAGTAACTATGCGATATTGGATACCAGGAGCGATAGTAGGAGCCCCTTCTACATGAGGATTAACATCGATTCGAATAGCACTCTCTCGGAGCCCGATTACCATCTGCTGCGCTCTCTGCATCAGTTGCCAGAGGCCTGCCTTCGTTACCAATCCTTCTCGAGAAGTCAGATCGGAGATATCTCCGTTAAGATTAGTAACCGCTGGTACTTCGTGGTAAAGAACAGATAATTGTCTAGTGATCTGCTCGAATGGATTGCTCGATAGATCTGCTGGACCCCAGGCCTCTCTCCGATCTGCTGGAAGGTGTCTAGCGAGTTCATCCTCTAGATCTTGCTCCCAGGCTCCGATAATCATGCGCTTTCTGAGAGCAGTATGGTTCCATCTCTCTTGCTCATCTGTGGAAGGGGCTAGGGGCTTGAGTGGAGTATTACTATACATATCAATAGATCCTTAGTTTACCGGGTATATTTGCTTTGGAGGATTCTAGGGTGGGAACTACGCAGTATCTAAGAGCATCGACCGAATGGCCCCATTCATCTTTAGATCTTGCGCTTTGGTTCTTCTTCATTGTCCACCGTTGAAGAGAGAGTATCAACCTCTCACACTTCGGACTAATAAAAAATTGCCTTCTGGCCATAATAGAGTGTATCATAGCACTGCCATAGTATACACTATATCGAGGCTTCTTAATCGTTCTTATTCTGAATGGGAGATTACCTTGCGGATACTGGAGAACCTTCTCGAAGGCTCTCATAAGTAGCGAGTTACTCATCTTTCCACCTCCGGAGCCTCCATAGTGGATATTATCCCCAGTCCATCTACAAGATGCAGGCTCGATATGGTTTCTCGATAGCATCTCTAAGATCGCTCGAGCATGGGCTTCCGGAGGTGCAGCCCCAGAGATATATTCATCGAGTACATAGACCCAAGGAGAACTCGGATCGCTCATTTCTACCGCTGCCAGTATCGCTACTTGCGCGTTCGGTTGGCTTCCGTGGTCTACTCCGATGCAGAAGGAATAGTTACCTACTGGTGCAGGCTCCTTCGATATCATATCTTCAGAGAATTGATCGAATACTCTACCCTCTGGAACTCCCACTACCCAATCTCCATTCAATCGAGCAGCCCTATCGATGGGAAGATAAGTTTGAGATATGGAATCGATCTGCGATTGCGATATAATTGGCTTGCAATACTTCGGGGTGGTTTTCTCTACAGTAAGGGGAGCCCTATGGCAAGTTACTCTCCCATCATCTACGAGTTGCTTAAGATAGGATACATCTTGACCGACTGGGGTCATAGTAATACCGATAGTCCCAGTAGTTCCTCCTGCTCCACCTCGGAGAACACGTGCAGCAAGTTCTCCCCATACCTCTTGAGATACTGGCTCATCGATAGCAACATAGCCAACAGTAGCAGAGGCTAATCCGAGCCCTTGGTTCGCTGTCTTGATATGTATCATGCTTCCATTATTGAATCTTACTACAGGATGGATACCTCGAAAGCCTCTACCGGGTACGAACTCGCAAGAGGGATGGAGAGCATCCTTCGGGCACATCGCATAGAGTTTCTCTTGGATCGTTATGCTCTGCTGGTGACTATGGGTAATAAGGAAAGCCTGAATAGGTGGAGGATCGGTATCGAGATAGGGATGGTTACCGAGGCATCGATAGAGGAGTTCTGCGGTCTGTGCATAAGTTTTCCCTACTTGGTTTCCTCCGAGTAGTAACTTAATCTTACTGGGATCTTTTAACCAAGCCTCTTGGGGAGGAGTAGGGCAGAAATAGGCTAGAGGATTCTGGGTAGCCCGATTCCGTAGCCTTATTAGGTTCTTTGTAGTATCCCGGATGCTCATTAGAACTTAATCCCCATCGATTGCGCTCCCTCTCGGATGGTTTTCTCTATCGGTTCCTTCCTCAGTAGGGAGATCTCCTTGCATACCAGAAAGAAATACTCTGTTTTGGGGTTCGATAATCCTGCCCTCCACTTGCACAAGAGAGAAGGATGCGATCCTATCCTGCCAGCTAGCCAAGATAGGCTCTTCTCGTGCTGGTGTAGTTCTATCTGTACCCATAATCCGAAATTCATCCCAAGCCCCATCGCAATCGCAAGGATCGCAAGTACATATATCACAATATCGATCTACTTTCTTGTATCGAGTACTTTTAAGCATTTATCGATCTCCATCTGGTTTGCTTTGCAAGTTTCTATAATCGAGATTGTATTGTTAAGATTAGCAATCTCCTCACACTCCGATTGTGAAGCCCCATCTCCCTCTCTAGTTTGGAGCCTGCAGAACATCTCTCTACAGAGGCCCTCTCCATTATTGGCCATATACTCAGAAGAGCAAGGAATCTCCAATAGATCCGGAGCGGTTAGAGATTTCTGTATCTCTAGTTCTCCCTTCTGGATTTCGCTTTGGAGTGTTGATAAGTTGTTGATAACTTCGGTTTGAGAAGTAGAAAACTCTTCCCATTTCTTACTCTTGTTATCGAGGGCTATGAGAGCCCCAGTAGTAAGAAGAGAGCCTCCCATCGCAGAGATTAGGATAATCTGTAGTACTGTCATTTCTTCACCTTCATCGGAATAACGTTATCGATCTGGCTAATCGTTCCTTCTAATCTCTGTCTAAGGATTGGAGGTAGAGATACAATAGCAGAAGTAATCTCGGTTAGTAACTGCTCATCGGTTAAGCCTTCGAGTTCATCCCCCATACCTTCCTCGGCTTCTATCTGTCTTATCTGTTGTACTACCTGGAGGAGTTGCCTCTGCAGGGCTGCATAGGCTTGCCAAGATTGGCTAGATTCTGCTTTGGAGATCGATACTCTAAGTTCCTGCGCTTGATCTCGGAGAAGTTCTAGCATATTGGATGGAAGAGGCTTGCTTTTAATATCTTCCTCTTGCTTAACTACCCCTTCTTTAGAGTATCCATGCCTACGCTCAAGAAGCCAAGCAGCAGCCTTCCAATCTTTCTTCGAGGCTTGGGCTATCGTTCCGAGGTGTACTACCGCTCCCTCTGCTTCTGCCTTTTTTATATTGTCGTAAAAAGTTCGATAGGCTCCGTTATCTTCCTTCTCTCCCTTCTTAATCCACTCGTACAAAGTAGAGCGAGAGATTCCTGCATACTGAGCAGCGATCTCATAAGTAGTACCAGCAGTAAGGGCCTCGATTATTCTTTTCTTTACTGGAGCGGTGAACTTGCTCTTTCTTCCCTTCGGTTTCGGCATTGTATTTCCTGTTTTTTTCTGTAAAAATTAACCCGTATCAAAAAAATCTCGTGGTGAAGGAAGCGCGGGGGGGGGTACCCTAGGTACACATGGCCTAAGGGGTGGCCAATCGGGCTTCCATCTCTAGGCTTGGAGTCCACCAGAATACACCGGAGTAACTATTCCAAGCCCGATAAAGATCTCGTAGCCAATC
>Ga0213866_10000876_pt1 | contig 23399 bp, 19 predicted proteins | sample PICome_11_FD_160079 | JGI IMG/M metagenome (GOLD analysis project Ga0213866, IMG submission 160079) | Coastal seawater microbial communities near Pivers Island, North Carolina, United States - PICO284 | ecosystem: Environmental > Aquatic > Marine > Coastal | place: USA: North Carolina...
CGGAGTTCTCGGACAAGCCGGGAGCGTCGGTGCGACTGCGCGGGCTCTATGGGTCAGAATTCGAGAAACGCAGCGCATGTCGAAAGAGTTTGCACACGAGTGATTGCATCCCAATCGCCTGCGCGCCCTCTTCGCTCTCCAATATGAGCATGTAGCGTATGCGCTTTCACGAAACGAATTCAATGCAGCGATGCGCCGCGCTCCGTGACCTCCGTCTGACCTCAGTCTTTCTCCGTGTTTAAATCTACTCGCACGAATGTGCGCGTGAAGATTTGTCGCATCAGAATGCGACTCACAGACAAGAGTCTCTGTGCCACTGCGAAGAATACGGAACTGGCATGAATGCCAGTTCTACTGCGGGAAGGTGGCGTAGGGGCGGGCGGGGTCGAACCAGCGGTCTTCGATCAGCTTGCGGTTGATCGCGCTCACCATCGGCACGTAGGCGTAGGACTCGCCGCAGCTTTCGATCAGTTCGCGCAGCTTCGCGTGATACTTCTCGTACACGCGCTGGCTGTGCTCGCTCTTGTACACCTCATCGCAGAAGAAGACGCGGCATCCCAGCGGACGGCCTTCGCGTGCGGTGCAGCGGCGCTCAACCCAATAGGGGCAGAGCTCGGTCTGCGTGCGCTCCAGGTGCTCGGCAATTGGCGTGATCGCCAGCAAGCGCTCTGCTTCAACCGTTGTGCAGAAAAGCGTGTGATCGTAGTTGGGGAAGTCGCAGCAGTTGCCGCTCGCTTTGCAGACTGGCGAAAGCTCGGCCAGCTCCTGCGCTAGCTCGTCATAGATCGACTGGATGCCATCGAGCAAAGCTTGTGGTAGCTCGGACATTTGCCTGCGCCTTCGGGCTGCGTGAGCCTCAAGTCTTCTCCGAATCGCTCAGCAAAGATGCGCATGGCGCTCATCTTCCTGCTGCAATCGAATCAGAAAGAGAAAAGCAGATCCCCCCTTGTTCCGCAACGCATCATGGATACAATTCGTCGCCCAAGTTGAGGGCCCGTAGCTCAGCTGGGAGAGCGCGTCGTTCGCAATGACGAGGTCAGGGGTTCGATCCCCCTCGGGTCCACCATATCTAAGCAGGGCGGCGCAATGCATTGCAGCCGCCCTTTGCTATTCTTGAGGCCGAACCAGAGAGCTAAGCGAAGGACCAACGTGCTGATATCGCGTCAGGGCAGGGGCAAAGCCATGCGGCTGCGGGCATCCCGCTTCGCGCTACCTTGCAGCGAGCGCGAGTTTCTCGATTGGGCGCTAGCGCAGCCGGGTGCGGCCTTTCTCGATTCGAGCGACGGCAGCGGCGCGAGCAGTCTGCGCTTCTCCCCCACGCTGATTCATCGCTTGGATCAGCCCTCTCCTTGGCATGCGCCGAATACGCAAGATCTTTACACTTTGCCGCCCTGCCTGCTCGACCTGCAAAGCTGCTTGGCGCTCACGCCCACACTTTCCAATAGCGACCAAGTCGATGCATTGGCGCATGGCCCGCAAGGCCCAGGCTGGGTGATCTTCGCCAGCTATGAGGTCGGCTATCTGATTGAGCCAAGCCTTGGGCAGCCGCAATCGGATGGTGATAGCTTTCCTCTGCTGCACGCGGCCTTCCACTATTGGAGTCTGATTCGCGACGCTCAGGGAAAGTGGCTGCTCGCATCCCTCGAAGATCCATGCCTACCCTCGCACGATGATCTACTCGCGAGCTTGAGCGCCATGTACGAGCTGCCCGAGCTGAGCGCTCAAGCTCTGCCGCAAGCATGGCAGCCTTTTCTGGCGGGCCGCGCAGGGCGCGAGCTACAAGCGCTCAAATCAATGCCTGCTTCCAGCGCTTGCACTGCAACGCTTACCCGCGCCGAGTATGCTCGCGCATTCGATCGCACGCTCGCTGCGATCCACGATGGCGACTGCTACATCGCGAATCTGACGCAGCGCTTTGAAGTCGAAGCGAATGCCGAAAATCAAGGCTCGCCGGTCGCGCTCTATCACCATCTGCGAGAGCTTTCCCCCGCGCCCTACGCTGCGTACTGGGATTTCGGCACGGGGCACGCGCTGCTTTCTTCATCGCCAGAGTGCTTCATGCGCGTGGACGGCCAAGCGATTGAGACCATGCCGATCAAGGGCACGCGCCCAGTCTCCGCTGACCCTGCGATCAATGCGGCGCGCATCGCGGATATGCAGGCGAGCGAGAAGGAGCGCGCGGAGCTGACGATGATCGTCGATCTTGAGCGCAACGATCTTGGCCGCGTCGCAGAGCGGGCGAGCGTGCGCGTGCCGAAGATTCATGCGCTGCAAAGCTACCGCCATGTCCACCACATGATCGCGGTGATTGAGGCCAAACTGCGAGCCGACACGGACCTCGCGCACCTGCTGCAAGCGGTGTTCCCCGGCGGATCGATCACCGGAGCGCCCAAGGTCTCGACCATGCGCTTGCTGCGCCAGATTGAGCCGACGCGACGGGGCGGCTACACCGGCAGCATCTTTGCGCTGGGTTTAGACGGCTCGCTGATCAGCAATATTTTGATTCGTACGATTTTCGCTGGGCCAGAAGGCCTGAGTTTCAACACCGGCGGCGGCATCGTTTTTGATAGCCAGTGTGCGAGCGAATACCGCGAATGTTTCCACAAAGCGCGCGGCATCAAAATGGCGCTCAAGGCTTGGGCACTCGCTTCTCATCGCCCAGAACTGACACCCTAGTCAATTATCTGACAGCGTGTGGTTTGCTGCTAGCCCCTCATTCGGGTATAATGAGCGGTTGCTCATCGTGTCATATCTCAGGTTGCTGACATTCCCCTGGCGCGAGAGAGAAACGAACTGCTTTGCTGAGTGATGGAGTCTTTCCTTATGAAGCCGATTCTTTGCGCGCTCTCGTGCTTCTTCCTGCTTTCACTGTTCGCAGCTCCCGCCGAGGCTCAGGTCAAACGCGAGTGGGAAGTCATCTACGCATCGCCCACCGGCGGCGACGATCAGACTGGCAGCAAGGCGGTCACCTTTGGCCGCAAGAGTGTTGTTGTGGATGGTGATGGGAACGTCTTCGTCACCGGAAAGACCTCGAACGGAACGAACAACGACCTGCTCGTACTGAAATATAATGCCGATGGTGCGCTCCTTTGGAGTGCGCGCTACGACGGCGACTTCCAGTCCAACGACAACGGGCACTGCTTGGCTCTCGCCTCTGATGGTAGCGTGTACGCCGCTGGTGCCACGACCTATCACGTTGCCGGGCTGACGCACTACGTTGTGGTCCGTTTTGACGCTAACGGCAATCAGCTCTGGGATGCCGAACTCTCCACCTCGGCATTCAGCTCGGGCCTGGTGAGCGACATCCTTGTAGATGAAGAAGACAACGTTTACGTGACCGGCCAAGAATCCGTCGGCGGGCTGAACAACTACCTCACGGTCAAGCTCACCCCAGCAGGCAGCGAAGTGTGGCGCCACGCATACGACTTCGGGGATGACGACCGCGCCTACAACATGGCGCTGGATTCCGCAGGCAACCTTTACGTCGTGGGCCAGTCGCGCAAGCCCAACATGCCGCCCGATCCTTTCGATCCGCTTGACTACGACTTCGCGACCGTGAAGTACGATCCAGATGGCAACTTCCAAACAGCCGCCCGCTACGACTCTGGCGGCTACGACGTGGCTTTCTCCATTGGGATCGACGCGAGCGATAACATCTTCGTTTCAGGGCAAACACAGATCGGCGCGGCCACCGATATCAGCCTGATCCGCTACGATACCGACCTCAATGAAATCTGGACCGACGACAAGGACCTCGGCGCTGATGATCGCACACTCAACATGCGCGTTACGGCGAACGGCAATGTTCACATCGTCGCATATTCGATTGATGGGCCTATCTCTCACTACGTTGTTATCAAGTACGACCTCAATGGTGGTGAGATCTTCACGTTCACAGGGCCGACTCGGATTCAAGATCGCTTCACGAGCATCGATGTAGACCCCGAAGGCAACATTTACGCCGCAGGATCGTCACTTGGTGGCGTGTCGCCGGATACCTACCCACGTTTCGCGGTGGCGAAAATCAATCCGGAGGGCGTGCTGCTTTGGGAAGACATTCGCGACAAGGGCTTAGACGAGGTCCCGATTGGCGTAACCTTCGATCAGAACCGCAACGTCTACGCCTCGGGCGTCGCCAACAACGGCAATGACGACGACGTGCTGACCGTCAAGTACATCACCACCGATCCAACGCTCCGCCTAACCCGCGGACCAACCACGCTCGAAGCCATTCCGGCTCAGGCATCAGATAGCGGCGTCGTGCTCGGGCAGTGGCGCTTGACCGCAGTCAGCGGCAACGGCGCGATTGACTCGATGGCCTTTGTTTTTAATGGCAGCGCGAGTCCGGATACGGCGCTGACTGAAGCGCGCTTGGTGCTCGATTCGAATCACAACGGCGCGGTCGATGCGGGAGAGCCAACGCTCTCAACCCCCATCACCAGCGTCCCTGCCAGCGGTGATTTGAGCTTTGCGCTCTCACCTGCGCAGGTCATTTCAGCTGGCGAGTTCGCCTCCTTCCTGCTGGTTGCTGATATCAGCGCGAACGTCGATCAAGCGACCTCTGTGCGCTTCTCGATTGCATCGCCAGACCAAGTCACGAGCACGCCCTGGATCGTTGGCGGTGCTACATCGATCGTGCAGGGCAATCTCAACATCAGTGGTACGCGGGTGTTCTTCGGTTCGAATCTTGGTCTGCCCGCAATCTCGCGCGTCACAGCGCTTGAGGAGATCGTCGAGACTGGGGCGAATGAAGTTCGCATCGAGCTCAGGATTGAGAACGTCGGCGGCAACACGCTCCAAGCCAATAGCGCCGAAATCATTCTGCGCCCGCGCTATGGCAACGACATCATTCTGCCGCTCACCGAGTTTGATGCGCTCGTGCAAGTGCTTGCACCTGGCGACTCGACGATCGTTAGCGGTGTGATCACGCTACCCGCAGATATCGTCCCGCAGGTCTACGAAGTTGATGCTCGCTACTACGCGCTTGAGGGAACCTTTTTCCCGCAGGTGCTGGTCAGCGATACGGCTTCTGCTGGAACAGACTACATTCGCGTGATCGATCAGCTCGCTCTGACCGCTACCTCTCTGCCCAATGGCACGGTAGGCAAGACCTACCGCGCATGGGTGCAGGTTCAGGGCGGCGCAAAGCCTGTCGTGGTAGAGCAGGGCGACGTAAATCTGCCCGCAGGTTTGACGCTTACGCATCTCGGCGTGCTGCAGGGCATCCCGCAGAGTGAAGGCAGCTACACCGTCAGTGTGAAATCCAGCGATGCGCGAGGCGTGCTGGTCTTCAGGGATTACAGCCTGACGATCGAAGCTGCGACTTCCGCGACTCCCGACAGTCTTGCCTCAGGCGTCACCATTCTGACGCAATCGCTGCCCGCAGGTTTGCTCGGTCATCCCTATGCCTACCAGATGAAGGGCTTGCCCAGCGACGGCCTTTGGGCCTTAGCTAGCGGCACGCTTCCGCCAGGCATCGCACTCAGCGAGGGCGGCGAAGTCAGTGGCCTGCCTACAGCCGCAGCAGCGTTCGCGCCTTTCACGCTAAGCTACACCGTCGGTGGCGAAACGACGCATCAGGTCATCACCATGCGAATCACCTCGGATCGAGCAGAGAGTGGCGACAGCAGCGGCCTCGGCACAGGCAGCGCCTCCGGCTTAAACGTTGATGTAGCAGCGACTTCGCTTGGCGGCGTCTACAGCGTGGCTGGCGATGAAGCGCAGCCCGCGACGATCGACGCCGATCCCAGCTTGAACTTTGCTGATCTCGCTTCAACAGACAGCGATGGCCCCCTCTTGCTCAGGGCTTGGTTCCTCGACCGCGATGGCGATAACGTATCGTCGACCGGCGATCTGGTGCGCCTTACCTTTAACGAAGTGCTTGATCTTTCGACTGTGCGTCTAGCGGACTTCTCGCTGAGCGGCGGCAGCTTCGGCGCAGGCGCGCTGATTGGCCGAACCGGCGGCGCTACCTCAATTGACGTGATTCTCGGCAGCGGGCCGATGATCGAAGTCGATGTGACGCAGTTGATCGTCAACTCACCAGCCAATCTCGAAGACCCCGCAGGCAACTTTGCCATCGCGACGACCGTGCTCGTCGGTGGCGCGCCCTCGCTTGTTCCCGGCGTCGTGCTGACGAGTTTGAATGGCGAGTCCGTCGAAGAGTTCACGCCCGTCCAGATCAATTGGCGCACGCTTCCGCCCACTGAAGATTGGTCGATCACGATCGATCTTGAAAGCGCGAGCGGCATGCTGGTAACGAATCTCGCGACCAGCATCCCGGACAGCGGAACTTTCGTTTGGAACGTGCCCACCGGCCTTGCAGGCGACACCTATCGCATTCTGATCAGCGGCCTGAACAACACGCGCGGGCAGGCGTTCAACACTCGCTCAGCCAATCCCTTCTCGGTCCTGCCTTTTGGTTCGAACACGGCTGGCCCGCATGAAGAGGATCGCCGCGCATATGTTCGCTTTGTCTCCCCCACCGCCGGTAGCTTGGACGAGACGAGCGCGAGCTTTGACGTTGAAGTTGAGCTGATCGTGTTCGGCGGAAGCCTGCTCGAAGATCTAAGCGTTGACGTCGTCGATACCCTCGAAGGCAGCGGCATGAGCGGCGTGGACTATGCGGCTTTTGCTGACATGCAGGTCTTCTTCCCGGCTGGAAGCGCGACCGGTTCAACCCAGAGCGTGCAGCTTGCAGTCATCAACGACACCGACTACGAGCCGAACGAAACGATCATTCTGGCGCTGCAAAACTCAAGCATCGCGAATACCTTGGCTGCTCCATTGCGCCATCGCTTCACGATCACCGACGATGATTTCGTGCCCTCGCTGGTGGTGCGCGAAACAGACTTGAGCGGCACAGAGATCGCCTACAACGCCGCAGCAAGCGGGCTGCGCATCTTCCCGACGACCGTGCTCGGTCAGCGTTCGCGCTGCGACGTGGTGATCAGCATTGAGAGTGATGGCTTCCTGCCGCTGATTCTTGGCACGCCTGTGCTGGCGGGAACTGGCGCGGGATCGTACTCGCTCGACACGACGGGCATGTCTGGCACGCTGCCGGTGGGCTCGTCCACGAGCTTCCGCATCTCATTCGCGCCCGGAACAACTGTAGGGTTCAAAGACGCTCGCATTGAGTTCACGCACAACGCGCGCAACGCAGCGGCAACGCCATTCATCATCAACATTCGCGGCGAAGCCGTAGCGATGTTCTCTCCTGCGGTGCATACCGCGGCTGGGTTGCGTCCACGCAGTGCGGAAGTTGCTGACTTTGATGAAGACGGCGATCTCGACGTCGCCACGCTCAACGTCAACGGCGGGCAAGTCACCTTTGCCTTCAACGATGGCAACGGCGTGATGACCGCTGGCCCGACGCCGGTCGCTGTCGGTACCTTCGGCAATCAGATGGAATCCGCTGACCTGAACAATGATGGTCACATCGACCTGATCGTGCCGGGCTGGTTGCAGCAACGCATCGACGTGCTCTTCGGCAATGGCGATGGCACCTTCCAAGCGGCAGTCCCATACGCAACGACGCGCCCCTTGGCTGTGAAGTGTGCGGACTTCAACCGCGATGGTTGGATGGATGTATGCGTCAGCGAATACCCCAGCACCAACGGCAACCTGCTTCGCATCATGCTGAACAACGGAGACGGCACGCTCTCAGCCGGCGTTACGCTCACGACTGGGCTTGGCGTCTTCCACATTGACGCTGCTGATCTGAATCACGACGGCATCGTTGACTTGATGACCTCGAATCTCGTCAGCAATGATCTCAGCCTCTTCTTCGGCGTTGGTGACGGAACCTTCGCTGCTGCGGTGAGTCTCGCAACTGGACTTGCGCCGCGCGCGGTTGAAGCTGGGGATGTTGATCGCGATGGCTTGACTGATCTGGTCGTCGCCAATGGTGGCTCGGCGAGCGTCAGCATCTTCTACAATCTGGGAGCGGGCACCTTTGGCAACTCGATCACGCTCGGCACTGGCAATCAGCCCTACGACGTGGGTTTGGCCGACATCAACCAAGATGGCTGGCTTGACGTGCTGACGGCTGACCTCGGGGCGAACGTGACGTCGCTTTTCCTTGGCAATAATGGCGCGAGCTTCCAAGCTCGCCGCACCTATGCGACAGGCTCGTCACCGACCTATATCCGTGTTGCTGATATGGATCGCGACGGCTGGCAGGATGCGGTGATCGCGAACTACCTCTCCGACAACGTGTCGGTGCTGCTCAATCGCATGGAAGCGCATTGCGAGCCGGGCTTTGATTCGGGCACCGCGATCACGCTCGATAACGAAGCGCACACCGCTGTGCGCGCGGACTTCGACCGTGACGGCGACGACGATCTGATCACGCTGGGCGCTGCTCTTGGCGGCTCGCAGCTCGTTGTGATGCTCAACGACGGAGCGGGCGCAATGACCCCGCAAACCGGCATGCAGCTTGGTTCCTCGCCGCAAAGTTTGGTGAAGGGTGATTTCAACCGCGACGGCTGGATCGACCTAGCAGCGACTTTGAGCGGCGACGACGCTGTGATCGTGCTGCTGAATGATCAGATGGGAAGCTTCACTGCCTCCGCTCCAATCATGGTTGGCTCGTCGCCGATGGGCATGGTGGTTGGTGATTTCAACTTCGATGGCACGCTCGATCTGATCGTCGCTTGTAGCGCTTCGAACGATCTCTACGCGCTGCCCGGAGTCGGCGATGGAAGCTTCGGTGCTGCCGTAGTTAGCGCAACCGGCACGGGGCCAAGCGGGATCACCAGCGGCGACTTCGATGGCGACGGCAGACCCGATATCGTTGTTGGCTGCAACGGCGATACGACGATCGAGCTGCACGCTAACGCGGGTGGCTTGAACTTCGCTGCTGCTGTCGCACCGGTGCTGGTCGGCAACGGTCTCAACTTCATGCGCGCCCTGGATCGCGACCGCGATGGCGATCTCGATCTGCTCGTGCTGGCCAGTGGTGACGATGGACTGCACGTGATTGACGGCGACGGCGCGGGCGGACTGGCCATCATGATCACCCTCTCCACCAACGCGACGCCGACTTCGTTTGAGCTGCTTGACGTCAACGTCGATGGCGCGCGCGATATCATCATCACGGAAAGCGGCGCGAACAGCGTGTCCTTCCACGTGGGCGATAGTCTCGGTGGCTTCGGCGCTGCGGATACGGACTCGACGCTGAGCAACACGCCGACCTTCGTGATTCGCGGTGACTTCAACCGCGACGGCTTGGTCGACGTGATCAGCTTGCACGGAGTGACCGGACAGGCCGAGCTTTATCTCGGCGCGAACGGGCAGTAAGCGCTGAATTCGCTCGAAGAGAAACGCCTCGCGCTTAATCAGCGCGAGGCGTTTGCGTTGGTTCGGAATGCGTGAGCTCTACCTACTCATCAGGCTCGATCGTTACCATCAGCGGCCAGGTCGGGCGGGCAGCGCTGATTGTCTGGTCGCGCTTGAACTCGGCGGTTTCAAAGGGGTAGACGCCGGCAACGCCCTGACCTTCTTCGTGAACTTCAAGCATGATCTTGACGGCCTCCTCGACCTCGTGATTGAAGAAGCGCATCAGCACGAAGACGACGAAATCCATCGTGGTCTTGTCGTCGTTATGGAAGATCACCTTGTACATCGGGACATGGCGTTCCTTGACGTCATCAGCAACGTCAATCTCCACATCTTCGCGCGGCAGGGTCTCGGTATCTGTCGAAAATCGCGTCATATCATTGGTCCAGAGGATTCGGCCTGACAAGCTTCAAGCGCCACATCCCATGCTACAATCGTAGCGCAGAAGGGGCATGCATTGGAAGGCACCCCGCATGCTACGCAAGGAAATCGGCCCATGGACAGCAAACCCAATTATCGCGATTCGATTCAGGTGCTTGAGTTCGCGCAACATGAACAGCATCGCCACTTCCACAACCTGACGCGCATTGGCCGCTTGCTGGTGACCAAGAAGTACAGCAAAGACAACGCGGAGATGCTCAAGCAAGCGCGGCACTACTTCGAAAAAGGTGCGCTCCTGCGCGCCCGCGATATCGAAGATTCAGTCATGTCCCGCCTGCTCAAAGCCTTCGCGCAGCCCAAAGAGCCGATGCACGTCGAAGTGCTGCGCCTGCGCCAAGAGCTCAACGACATGGACGAGATTTACGTTCGCGTCGGTGGCCTAGCCGGTCAGCTCATGGATCGCATCATCCAAGTTGGCTCGGACGACCCTGAGCGCTTGCATCCCCTCTTGAAGACTTACCGCGAGACCGTGCGCCATGCGTGGAACGCTGCGACTGAAATGATGGCCCGCGAAAAGACCGAACTCTTCACCCTTTGCGCTGAGCTCTTCAACGGCACGGCGCTGGCTGGCATCGGCAAGGAAATGGCAGGGCGCAGAGGGCATTCCTTCGCGTAGCACTGAGCACGAAGATCAAGCAGGTGAATTGAATGAGCAATGATTCTGGCTGGCTGGTAAGCGTGAATGTCGGCGATGGCGGCGTGCCCAAGTATCCGCGCCCTGAAGGCGATGTGTTGAGCGAAGAGGGCCTAGCGCACGATCAGCAAGGGCATGAGAAGCATCGCCGCGCAGAACGAGCGATCTCGGTGCTCTCGATCGAACTGCTGAATGGGTTTCAAGCTGATGGCTTCGAGGTCGCGCCTGGCTTGATGGCCGAGAATCTCACGGTCTACGGCGTTGATTTGAACGCGCTCGAGCATGGCATGCGCTTCTGCTTTGAAAATGGCGTGGAGATTGAGGTCAGCTCGCAGCGCAAGCCTTGCTTCCAGCTCAACCCTGTCGGCGAGGGCTTAGAGCAAGCAGCGATTGGCCGCTCCGGCGTGATGTGCAGCGTGATCAAAGGTGGCGAGTTGAAACCCGGCATGCGCTTTTCAATCAGCACGCCATCAGTCCCCACATAGCTCGATCTCGCGCTTGTCGCACAAGCCGAGCGCGGCTGCACGATTCGCAAACTCACGCAGTCCCGCCAAATCATCGGCCTTCATGTCGTACTGAATGTTCTCGCGCAGATACTTCACGAGATAGCCGAGATGAAACCCGTAGCCCGGATGCTGATCGACGAAGTCTCGCGCGATCAGTTCAAGATGCGCTTGTCCAAAGTTCGCTGACTCACGCAGCGCAGCCACGATCTCGCGCTGGCGCTCGCCATCCAGCGACTTGCGCACGACCCAGGCCGCGAACACGAAAGGCTTGCCGGTCAGCGCGATCCACTCTTCTGCCAAGTCCACGCTTTCCAGATTCCCGTCGCGCAACGCTTCGAGCGCGGGATCACCGATCACCAGCGCCGCATCTTCTTCCATCGATTCGAGATCGGTCGTCGACGTGCGCAGCGTGACGTACTCCGGTGAGATGCCATAGCGATCATGCAGGATCACTTGCGTGAGCGCAGCCGACGTGCGCGAAGAGACGTCTAGCCGCACACGTTGGAGTTGATCGAGAGGCTTTTTGTGGAAGAGCCTGACGCTTGCCACGGTCTTGCGTGAGACCACGCCGATGCCGGGCACTAGCAGCGTATCAGGCTGACGAAAGTACTCGACGGCCGGCAGGAGTCCCGCGTCAATGCGGTTCTCTCGCAGCATGTTCGCGAGCTGACTTGGCATGGCTGGAGTGAGCTTGAAGCGATCGTCGCGTTGCAGTGAGCGCCAGAGCGGCCAAGCGTTGAGGAAGTCCACCACGCCGCAGTGGAGCAACTTGACCTCTTGGCTGGCTTTTGGCTGACTCATCGTTCCGCTATCACTTTCGCTTGCAGATCGTAGCCCAAGCTGGCAGTGATCTGAACATCCACGAAGCTGCCCGAGGGCAACTCCTCACCATCATCCGTCGACACGTAGACTTCACAGTCTATCTCCGGACAATCGGCAAAGGTTCTGCCAACATTTGGATACTTTGGATCTTGTGAGGCGCTGTCGATCAACACGCGAGCCTGCGTGCCAACCAAAGCTTCATTCTTAGCAAAGAGCACCGCTTGCGCCGCTTCCATAACGCGACCTTGACGCTCCTCGCGCACCTCATCGGGCAAGTGTCCGTCGAGCTGCGCGGAGTGGCTATCTTCTTCCGGCGAGTAGGCGAAGCATCCAAGGCGATCGACGTGCCCCTCTTTGATCCAGTCGACCAGCTCTTGCAGCTCTGCATCGGTCTCGCCAGGGAAGCCAGCAATGAAGGTTGAGCGAAAGCGGAAATTCGGCATTGCTTCGCGGAAGCGCGTGATCCAGCGCTCAATCAGCTCGCGATTGCCGCCTCTGCGCATCGTCGCCAGCATGCGCGAATTGATGTGCTGCAGCGGCATATCAATGTAGGGCAGGATCTTGTCAGCACTCGCCATCACGTCCACGAGCTCTTGCGTGACCTGATTCGGATAGGCGTACATCACGCGAATCCACTCGATCCCATCGACTTCAGCGTCGAGGCGCGCGAGCAGCTTGGCGAGTTGCTTTTCGCCGTTCAGATCAATGCCGTAGTAGGTCGAGTCCTGCGCGACGATGATCAGCTCTTTGCAGCCATCAGCCGCCAGCTCTTGCGCTTCTTCGATGATGTGATCCATCGACTTGGAGCGGTGACGCCCGCGAATCTGCGGGATAATGCAGAAGCTACAGGTGTGATCGCAGCCCTCGCTCACGCGCAGATAAGCGTAGTGGCGAGGCGTGAGGCGAAAGCGTCCGCGATCGTCGTACACCGTGCCGAGCGCATCAGGATCGCTGATCTTCATGTTGCGCGCGAGTTCGCCAGAGCCTCGCAGCTCAGTCAGCACGCCTGCGAGCAGCTCGCGGTCGTTCACGCTAACCAGCGCATCGACTTGAGGAACCTCGTCGATCAAGCGCTCTTTGTACTCCCCCACCATGCAGCCCGCGACGACCACGCGCTTGATCTGGCCATCAACCTTGAGGCTGACCAGTTGGCGGATGGTGTCGAGAGATTCGAGGCGCGAGTCTTCGAGGAAACCGCAAGTATTGACGACTACAACATCAGCATGAGTCGTATCGCCGGTCAGCACGAAGCCTTCCGAAGCGATGCGGCCAAGCATGGTCTCCGAGTCGATCAGATTCTTGGCGCAGCCAAGCGAGACGAAGCCGACGGTGCCTTGAGCAGTGCGGGTCATGTTCACGTCCGGGCGTTACGCCCATGTTGTGCGGGCTTTAGCCCTGGCGGCGGAGCAGCGCTTCTTGCGCCTTCAGCCACGAAATGCGGCTCTCGATCTTGGCGCGCTCTTCGAAGGCCGTAGTGTCAGCGAGCTTTTCACGCGAGGCTTTGAGCTCTTCTTCGATCGTAGCCTTGTCAACGTCGGCAGGCGCCTTGGCGATTTCGGTCAGAATGATGACGTGATTGTCCGACGTTTCGATGAAGCCACCGGAAACAGCAAAGTATTCCGTGTGATCGCCACCGAGCGTGCCACTGGAAACGCGAACTTCACCGACGCCAAGCTGCGCGAGCATCGGCGCGTGCTTGGGCAGAATGCCGACCTCGCCGTCGTAGGCAGGCGCAACGACAGCCGTAGCGGTGCCCGAAAAGAGCGGCTTTTCCGGCGATACGATTTCAACGTGCAGAGTGTTAGCTTCGGACATGGCGTCTCACTTCTCGGTTTCATCGGGCCATGCTGCACGGGGCAGCACACGTCGCGAGCCTTATACCAACACACTTCGGCGATGTGAACCCCTGTGAATCGAGAGAATCGCAGCTTGAAGCGCGGCTATGGATGACGGGCGTAGTGGCACTTACACGCTCGGACTCAACGCAGCGTTGTTCGCATGGGTGATCCCTCCGCCTACGGCGTTCGGGATGACGCGCGGGATGGCGCTCAAATGCGTTGCCTACTCAAAAAGTGTGTAAGATGCCGTCCGCCGCCACTCGAAGAAAGTCCGCCAGTAAGGGCAGCTCCACAAGAATCCTGAAATCCGCGCGCTTGCTTCTCGAATCACGTGTGATCGATGCTTCGTCCATCAATTCCACGTGAGGTCATCATGTTTGAAATCGTCTTTCTGGGGATCTTCTTCTATCTGCTCTGCTGCTGGATTCCAGCCGCCGTGGCAAACACGAAGGGCCATCCCGGGATTCTCCTTTTCCTGCTGGCACTCTTCGTCTCCCCAATCATCGCTATCGTGATCGCGCTGGTTTTGCCCAACCGCAACAGCGTCTACGTGCCCCTTCAAGCGGCGAAGCCCGCGCCGACCTATGGCAATCAGCAGCCTCGCAATTCGCATCCGACCGTGCTTTGCGCTCGCTGCAACGCAACAAATTGGGCCGGCTCGATCTCCTGCTTCAACTGCGCTAGCGCGATGCCCCCAAGCTACGGCGCGCGCGCGTGTGCGCGTTTGCGCAAAGCGAATCGTGCGGCTATCATGACGGGATCGAGCCATGTGCTGCACGAGCGAGTGGGGTAGCGCCACGGGTGAAGCGAGATCGGAGCGGGAATCATGAGTTTCAGCGATGCAGTTCACCGCGAGCGCAAGCCCCGCAAGTGTCCGGCGTGTGGCTTCGCGCCAGTGGCGACGATCCTCTACGGAATGCCCTCCTTCAGCGAAGAGCAGCAAGCCGCCATTGCGCGCGGCGAGATGGTGCTGGGCGGATGCTGCATCTCGGAGTGTGATCCGTACTGGGCTTGTTCGCAGTGCGGACAGCGCATCTACCGCACCAGCGATCTGCGAAACGCGGGGCTGATTCAGCCAAGTTCCGAAGGATGATCCCCGCGCTCGCGTCACCAGCGTCACCGATGGCGTCACCAGCAACGGGTGACGCTTGGATGGCTGAATTCGCTGCGCTATCCCTGCATTCGATTGAGCGTCACCACTGTCACCAGTAAGTAGAGGCAATGACTCGCGCATAGCGTTTTGTGCTGGCGCGTGAGCGTCGCTTTCCCGCATCGCATCGCGCTTCGCCGCGCTTAGCGCTGACCACTTGGGGTACGTTTTGGGGTACGGTGCTCACTCATGGGCCTAATCACAAAGCCCTTGGAGAAGCGTAAGTGCTGCTTCTCCAAGGGCTTATGTATGGTGAGCGATATAGGACTCGAACCTACGACCTCATCCGTGTCAAGGATGCGCTCTAGCCAACTGAGCTAATCGCTCGCGTATGCGAGACTTGAGAGCAGTGCGATCGTGAAGATCCAGCGCTCTCAAGGGGCGGCTAAGATAGCGCGACGAAGCCTGCGAGTCAATCCAAGAAGTTGGATTGCTGAGGGCGACTCGGAGCGCTTTTTCGACGCTGCAAAAGCTCGCGAGATTCGTGCGAAAACCCGCTCTTTTACTAGCTGTCTACGCTATTTGTCGCCGTGGCCAAGGTCGCCCAAGCGATTGTAGTCATGCTTGCGCGAGACCATGCGGAAGCGCAGCTTGGCCAAAATCTCCTTCGCCTCCTGATGATCTGGGGCGGACTCCTGCCAGTCGCCGTACTTCTCGTCCGTCGCGTTAGGATTGCGGACGCTCATGTTGCGCTGCTGCTCAACAGCGATGTAAATCGCTGCCCGCTCGTCGGGATTGCCAAGCTCCGGATTGCGCGCCTGACTACCTTCGCCCGGCGCTTTCGCACCAGAGAGAGGCTGACCGATCGGCGCTTCAGGCAGCTCATCCAGCTTGCGCAGATGAATCTCAATGTAGGCGCGTCGACGAATGCCTCGCCCGCTGAACTGAGCGTTGCCAGCGTCGCGGTAGTTCCACTCCGTGTTGAAGGTATAGGACTTGCCGTCCTCGCTGACTTCCCACTCGTCGATCGTGTAGCGGTACTGGTCAACAACAATGCCACGCACCGCGCGGTCAACGATGCTGGCCTGGCTCTCGTGGTAATCAGATGAGTAGAAGGAACTTGGCGGCCCGCTCGCGCAGGCGGAGAGCACAAGCCCCGCTGCGGCCAAAACCAAGCATGCAACGCGCGTCAAAGCGCGACGAGAGATTGAAGGTGAATAGAGCATTGGGTCGTTCCCAAGGGGTGATCGGGGACGGATGGATCGTAACAAAGGGGTAAGCGGATCGCCGCTACTCGCTACCGACTTTCGGCAGGCGCGTTGAATCCTTGATGCTGAGCATGTGGCCGAGCTTGTCGCGCTTGGTCTTCAAGTAGCGCTTGTTGGATTCGCTCGGGTCCTGCTCGATCGGAACGCGATCTGCGATTTCCAAACCGTAGCCATCAAGCGCGGTGAACTTGCGCGGGTTGTTCGACATCAGATTCATGCGGCGAATACCGAGGTCACGCAGAATCTGCGCGCCAACGCCGTACTCGCGCTGATCTGCTTTCATGCCGAGCATCAGGTTGGCTTCAACGGTATCGAAGCCCTTGTCTTGCAGCTCGTAGGCCTTCAGCTTATTGGCGAGACCAATGCCGCGACCCTCCTGCCGCATGTAGATCAGTGCGCCGCGCTCCGCTGCGTGGATTTGACTCAGCGCTTGCCCGAGCTGACCGCCGCAATCGCAGCGGAGCGAGCCGAGCGCATCGCCCGTCAAGCACTCGCTGTGAACGCGAACGAGCACGGGATCATCGCCGTAGGATGGGTCGTCGGGGCCGCGCAGATCCGCGGGCATCACGTTGTGGCAGAGCGCGAGATGCTCCTTGCCGTCGACGCTGCTGCGATAGCCGGCGCAATGAAAGTGGCCCCAGCGCGTGGGCATGTCAACCCAGGCGAAGCGCTCAATCACCGACTCCGTGCGCATGCGGTGCTCGATCAACTGCGCAATATTGCAGAGCTTCAGCCCGTGCTTCTTGCAGAAGGTAACGAGGTCGGGCAGGCGGGCCATGCTGCCGTCGTCGTTGATGATCTCGCAAATCACTCCTGCTGGGCGTCGGCCTGCGAGTCTCGCCAGATCAACGCTTGCTTCGGTGTGACCGGCGCGAACGAGCGTGCCTCCGCTCTTTGAGCGCAGCGGGAAGATGTGACCGGGGCGCGAAAGGTGAGCAGCCTCGGCGTCATCTGCGACGGCCGCTTGAATCGTGCGGGCGCGATCGGCAGGTGAAATGCCGGTGGTAACGCCTTCTCGCGCTTCAATCGAAACGGTGAACGCGGTGCCGAAACGCGAGTTGTTGTCTTCAGCCATCAGCGGCAGGTCGAGCTTGTCCGCGCGTTCAGGCGTGAGCGAGAGGCACACGAGGCCGCGCGCTTCGCGGATCATGAAGTTGATGTGCTCGGGCGTAACGAGATCGGCAGCGCAGACGAGATCGCCTTCGTTCTCGCGGTCTTCATCGTCGGCCATCACGACCATCTTGCCAGCGCGGATGTCTTCGATGATCTCGCTAATCGGCGAGAAGATGGGCTCTTCGGTAGCGACGATGTCGCCTTGGGGTTCACTCTCACTCATGGCTGCCTCGTTTCTCGTACACGTCGAATCGCACCTGCATTGTAGCTTGGGAATCTGTGGGAGGCAGGGCAGGGAGATGCTGAGGAGTGGAGGAAGATGAGGCCTAGCGGAGATGAATCGTTGCAAACGTGGCGCGATAGTTTTCAAGCTGGGGGAGTTCCTTGAATGGCAACGAGGTTCGCAGGCGAGAGGGCGCTCATATCAATCCAAAAGCTCCGCAAACTCGGCCCCTCAGCTACTCCGTGGCCTGCCTCCCCTTTCCTGAGCTACGCGAGCTTCGCGTCCCCCACCGCTGGATCAGCTTGAGGCATCTCGCGCTTGAGCAGCGCTTGGGCGAGCGAATCGCCAGCGCGCAGATCGTCGAGCGCGCGCGCGATCTGGAATGAGCGAGGCCAGCGCTGTCTGGCAGCAACGAGCAGATGCTCCGCTCCCTCGCTGCGCCCAGCGGCTTGCTCGCAAGCGGCGAGCATCACCCAACTTTCGATGCGCATCGGACGCAGGGCGATCACGGCGCTCATCAAACGAGAGGCATTGGTAATCATGCCCTGACTCAGACTAATCAGTGCGCGAAGTTGCATGGCGGCGGGATAGTTGCCAGCGCGACGCAAGAGCACCAGCGCGCGTTCGGTCTCGCCTTCAATCACGTCAGCGACGCCAAGCCCGAAGAGCACCTGCGCGGGATTCATGCGGTACTCGAAGTATTGGAAAAGCTGGAGCAGAGCTTGGCGGGCGCTCTCGCTGTCGCGCGCCATGAGGTGTAGGCGAGCCGAGTGAATCAGTCGATTGACTTTGCGTCTGCGCAGAATCAGCCAAGCTGCCAATCCAAACTCAGCGCCGAGCACGAGCACAAGCATGGCGATCACGCCAGCGCTCTCGATCATGCTGCCGCCACCGGCGACGATGAAGGCGCCGGTCATGGCCAGCCCCCAGCAGACAACGCCAACCAGCATCGCGTGCACAAACTGCAGCGCGATCAACGCAGGCGAGGGCCTGCGTGTTGGGCGTGGCAAACCTTGCAAATCCATCCGCTTTCCCGGCTTGTGCTTGGCACTTGAAGGCCACAGGCTAGCATGTCGCGCAGACCTCAGCCCAACAAACGAAGGTTGTGCGAAGAGGTTCAAACTGATGCGCATCCCTAGCGCATTTTCCCCGATTCCACGAGACGAGGCCAGCCGGTGGTTCCACTGGATGATTCGAATACGAGCGAGCCAAGCCCGGCCGCTCCCCCACCGCTTTCCGCGCAAGCCGAGGGTTTGAGCGTGGATGAGCGTTTGCGCGGGCGCATCCCGATGCTCAGCATCGTCATCCCGGCGCTGAATGAACGAGCATCGCTACCTCGCATTCTAGCTCGTGTGCTGGACGTGGATCTGCCTTGCAAGCGGCAGATTATCGTCGTCGATGATGGCTCGACCGACGGCACGCTCGATGCAATCAGCGCGATTCTTCGCGACAACGCAGACGTGATGGCCCTGCGATTGCCGAAGCAATCTGGCAAAGGCTCGGCGATTCGCGCTGCGATCCCCCACGTGAGCGGCGACTTCATGGTGATCCAAGATGCCGACGAAGAATACGACCCGCGCGATCTGCCTTGCCTCGTGCGTCCCTTGATTGATGGGCGGGTGCGCGCGGTGTACGGCAGCCGCGTGATCAATGAGCATGTGCGCAGGCAGCGGCGCTACACCAATCCCTTCTGGTACGGCGGACGCGCACTGACGCTACTGGCGAATCTGCTTTACCCGGTGTGTCGCATCAGCGATGAACCCGTGGGCTACAAACTTGTTCGCATGGACTTGATGCGCACGATTCCACTGCGCTGCACGGGCTTTGAGTTTTGCCCGGAGCTGACGGCGAAGCTCTCGCGCCGAGGCGTGCGGATCTTCAGCTCGCCGATCAACTACTCACCTCGCTCGATGAGCGCGGGGAAGAAGATTCGGCCGAAACACTTCTTCGAAGCGGTTTGGACGCTGATCAAGTACCGCTTCAAGCGCGATCATGGCAAGGAAGATCAGCTTGTCGCAGATGCGTGGGCAGCGAGTTGCGGCGCTGAAGTCTTCACGCCGCAAGATCGCGAATCGGAGCAAGACGCGTGAGGCACTTCGCTTTTGATTCGTGGGAGGAGCGCAGCGCAGCGCACAACATGGCGCTTGATGCGCATCGCTTGCATCAGGGATCAAGCTCGCCTTCGCTGCGCATCTACGGGTGGCGTCCTGCATCGCTTTCACTTGGGCGCTTTCAAAAGATCGATGCGGATTGGATCGCCAAACTGCAAGCGGCGGGACTTGGCGTGACGCGACGCGGTAGCGGCGGAGGCGCGATTCTTCACGCGGGGGAACTCACCTATTCGCTGATCGCGCGCTACGCTGACTTCGGGTTGGAGCGCCGCGCAGAGCCAGTGTATCGCTTGCTGCATCGCGCGTGGATGGATGCGCTCGCGCAAGTCGCTGGCGTTGATCGCAGCATCATGTTTATGCGCGAAGAGCGCGAGCCGGATGCGGCGAGTGAAGGCGAAGTTCGCACGCTTTGCTTCACACGACGCACGGCCTTTGATGTGCTGGTTGAGATTGATCGCGTTGATGCGCGAGATGACGCTTCGAGTTGTGGCGCTGCGATGGGAGTCAGCGAGCAGGCCGTTGAGCTTTTGCGCGACGCCATGCCCGACGCGAAGCCCCTGCGCTATTCGAAGCTGATTGGATCGGCGCAGCGCAGGCGGGGCGAAGTGTTTTTGCAGCACGGTTCGATCAAGCTCGCGCGCTCGCCAGTCGCGCCCTGGGTTGCGAGCCTCGCTGATCTCGCTGCCGGTGAATGGAGCGGAGCAAGGCATGGCGAAGCGCTCGCTTCTGCTTTCGCTTCATCGCTAGGCTGGAAGCTTGGCGCTGCCAATGCTGATCGCGAAGAGCTCGCCGCGCAGATCGCTCACTTCGAATCTGCGAATTGGATTCTGCACGGCAAGCGCGGGTAGGTCAGGCGTCCCGCCGGATTCCGGGTTGCGTAGACCCTCGACCAGCGCATCGCGTTGAAGCAGTTCTCGATTTGCTTTAATGCGATGCACCACTTCGAAGTGAAGCCGCGCAACTTCAGAAGCGTCTCATCAGTATTATTGCCGTTCCAATGAGAAGAGGTAGCTGAGACTTCTCCGCCCAACTTCGTCAAAATGACAGCGTGCATCACCCAACCTGCAAATCCAACTGCTGGAGCGCGTTCAGCTCGTCGCGCAGGATCGCAGCTTTCTCGAACTCCAGCGCTTTCGCCGCGAGCGCCATCTCTTTCTCTAGCGCGCGAATCAACTGCGGCAGCTCCCGCACGCCGAGTTCGCGGCCACGGAACTTCTCGGGGATGATCTGTTCGAGAATGTTCTCAGCTTCATCCTTGGTGTAGAGCGCATCCTTTTTTTGACCTGATTTGGTGCGACGTTTCGCGTTCTTGCGCAGAGTCTCTTCGATGCTCGGCTCATCCAGCGTGACGTCGCTGAAGTCCGCATCGCAGATGGCTTGCAGCGATTCGGCCAGAGGCGAGAAAATCGTTGTCGGCGTGATGTTATGCTTTTTGTTGTAGGCGTCCTGCACCAGGCGGCGGCGATCAGTCTCGTCAATGCAGGCCTGCATCGAATCAGTTACCTTGTCCGCATAAAAGATCACGCGGCCATTCACGTTGCGCGCAGCTCGGCCAACGATCTGAATGAGCGAGCGCGTGCTGCGCAAGAAGCCTTCTTTGTCGGCGTCGAGCACAGCGATGAGCGAGACTTCTGGTAGATCGAGTCCCTCTCGCAAAAGGTTAATGCCGACCAGCACATCGTATTCGCCCTTGCGCAAATCGCGCAAAAGCTCGGTGCGCTCGATCGTGTCGATCTCCGAGTGCAGGTAGCGCACGCGAATGCCCATGCCATCGAAGTATTCGGTCAGCTCTTCGGCCATGCGCTTGGTCAGCGTACACACGAGCACGCGCTCCTTACGCTTCACGGTGACGCGAATCTGTTCGAGTAGATCGTCGACCTGACCCTTGACCGGGCTGATGTGGATCGGCGGATCGATCAACCCTGTGGGGCGAATGATCTGCTCTGCGGTAGTCTCCGGCCCACACTTTTGCAGCTCGTAGGGGCCGGGTGTAGCGCTGACGAAGATCGTCGCGCGCTCCACATTCTCGTATTCTTCGAACTTGAGCGGCCGGTTGTCGAGCGCCGAAGGCAGGCGGAAGCCGTACTCCACCAGGGTCTCTTTGCGCGAGCGGTCGCCTTTGTACATGCCGCCGATCTGCGGGATCGTGATGTGGCTTTCATCGATCATGATCAGCGCGTTTTTCGGCAGGTAGTCGAGCAGCGTGGGGGGCTGATCGCCGGGGCCGCGCCCGTCAAGGTGACGCGAGTAGTTTTCAATCCCGTAGCACATGCCGGTTTGTTCGAGCACTTCAAGGTCGTACTTGGTGCGCTGCTCAATGCGTTGCGCTTCCAGCAGCTTGCCCTGCGATTGGAAGGCTGGGACTACCTGCTCCATCTCCTCTTGGATTGAGGTGATAGCCGCGCGGAGCTTGTCCTCAGGCGTGACGTAGTGCGATGCGGGGTAGACGCAGATCTTGTCGAGCTCGCCGAAGATCTCGCCGGTCAGCGGATCGATCTCCATGATCGTATCGACTTCGTTGCCGAAGAACTCGATGCGCATGATGCGGTCGTCGGCGTACATGGGGTAGATGTCGAGCACATCCCCACGAGAGCGGAAAGTACCGGGCTTGAGATCGTAGTCGTTGCGCGTGTAGCTGATCTCAATCAGCTTCTTCATCATCTTGCGAATCGGGTAGTCATCGCCCTTTTCGGCATACACCAACATGCCCGCGTAAGCCTCGGGCGAGCCGAGACCGTAGATGCAGCTCACGCTCGCCACGATCACCACGTCCTGGCGCGTCAGCAGCGAGTGCGTAGCGGAGTGGCGCATGCGATCGATCTGCTTGTTGATCTCCATATCCTTCTCGATGAAGGTATCGGAACGCGGCACGTACGCCTCGGGCTGGTAGTAGTCGTAGAAGCTGACGAAGTACTCGACCGCGTTGTCGGGGAAGAACTTGCGGAACTCGCCGTAAAGCTGCGCTGCCAGCGTCTTGTTGGGTGCCAAGATAATCGTCGGGCGATTCAGCTTGGCGATCACGTTGGCCATCGTGAAAGTCTTGCCGCTACCCGTCACGCCAAGCAGCGTCTGATAGCGCTCGCCCGCCGTGATGTTACGGCAGAGCATGTCAATCGCACCAGGCTGATCGCCAATCGGACTGTGCTTGGACTGAAGTTTGAGTGGCTCTTGCGGCATGTTGATCTCGCTTCGGCGGGTGAATCGGACGTCGCGAGCATTGTACGGAAGGACAAGCAGCGTGCCAGCAGCGAGCAGGATTTCTGCAACGCAGCGTGATGTGATCTCGTTGGGGTATCAGTGCGAAAGGAGTTCCGATGCCAACCTTGAAAGAAGCGATCGTGCAGGAAGCGCAATCGCTCAGAGACGACGTGACTTTCGACGAGGCCTTAAGCAAGCTCTACTTCCGTATGCTTCTTGAGCAGAAGACAGATCCTGCATGTGATGACTTGAAACGCTACACCCCTGATGAAGCACGAGCTGAGTTGCGTAAATGGCTAGGAAGATAGTCATCCGCGAAGACGCGATTCGAGAATTGCGTCAACTTGTTGAGTGGCTCTCGGAGCAATCTTCCGATGCTGCGTTGAGCGTCGGAGATGACGCTAATTCAAGCAGCGGAATCGCTATCGCTTTTCCCTGCGCGTCATCCAATTATTGCAGAAGGACGGGGAAGAGCCATTCGGCAATTCGTGTCCGGTGACTATCTGGTCTGGTATGTGATTCGTGACGACTTTGTGGATGTGGTTTCATTCCTGCTTGGGGGCGATGAACAACTCCGATGTCTTGCAGCGGGTAGTTGGTCAGAGAACCCGTGATGCAAAGGAGCCGGGGAGCGATGCGTGATCAATTCGCCTAACCTTCACGCCCAGCCAACTCCTCACAAAATTTCGCGTGCTCCTCACTCTGCGCGGCTGCATCCAACACCTGCACACAACGCACGACGTCGCCAGCCATCCGCGCTTTCGGGTCGATCCACAAGCCGGGGAAGGCGCGGGAGCGGATCACGCCGTCGCTCTC
>Ga0213866_10000877_pt1 | contig 23368 bp, 33 predicted proteins | sample PICome_11_FD_160079 | JGI IMG/M metagenome (GOLD analysis project Ga0213866, IMG submission 160079) | Coastal seawater microbial communities near Pivers Island, North Carolina, United States - PICO284 | ecosystem: Environmental > Aquatic > Marine > Coastal | place: USA: North Carolina...
GCGAAGAGCATAGGCAGAATTACGACAACGGTTTAATCAGTGGCCAAGGGCGTTTGACTTGCTTCTGGGACTTTGAAAGCCGTTTTGCTGATCTGCCAACGCTTGCTAACGAGTCCAACACCCCCGAGGTCGCACAATATCTGTGTTCGCTGCTTCTGCGTATTCAACAGGGTTCCGGTTTTGAAGGTCGCTTTTACCTGAAAAACGACGAGCAAGCTGCGGTTAATAGCGATGCCATGCGCCGCGACTCGCTGTGGCTTGAGGCTAACTGTGTCGTCACAAATGTGGCGATGTCTTTTGAGGCAACAACAGCCCTGACCGCGCAGATTGACTTCATCACGACTGGCTCGATTGACCTGCGTATCGGCAAGACGTATGACCTGCTTTTGAAGGAAGACGACGGTAGGCTGCTACAAGAAAGCGGTTCTAACATCGAACTGGAGAGACAGGCGGCTTAAACTGACTACAACTGCCGTAACTGCGCGAGCCAATGGCTGACCTGAAGATTTCACAGCTGTCGACCATCAGCGCCGCCGAACTACAGGCCACGGACCCAATGGCGCTTGCTGATCTTTCGGCGTCTGAAACCAAGAAAGTCACCATCAAGGATCTTATTGAAGGTGGTGTCCTACTGATTGACGACGCCAGCATCCCTGGCGCAAAAGTTGATTCCACTCTTGCTGATGGCAGCATTACAACGGCAAAACTGGCTAATGACGCCGTAACAGGCACAAAGATCAGCGATAACAGCATCGTTGTCGTTGGTGCCAGCCTTCCTGGAGCAGGTGATTATATCGGTCAGCTAGGACTTGAGACCACAGGCAATACGCTGTCTGTATGGAGCGGGAGCGAATGGGTATCCGCTAAGGCAGCAGGTTCAATCAATACGGTTACTGGTGGAGCCAGCGGTATTGTCAACGTCGTCGCTGTTACCAACGACGATGAAGTAACTATCACAACGAACTTTGATAGCACTTCTGCTGCCGCGCAATTTTTAGCAGGCCCTACCGCAGGCGCAGGGACTGTTGGTTATCGCGTTATTGCGGCAGGGGATCTTCCCACTGCAACCACTAGCAGTAAAGGCGCTGTATCCGTAAACGGACAAGGTTTGACGTTAAGCGGCGATCAAATCGTTATTGACAACACCGTAACAGCTTCTGCCACTGGGCATCTTGTTACTTACGACGCCCAAGGTTTGATTACTGGTGGCGCAGCTATTGCCTCGGGTGATCTTCCTATTGCCACGTCAGTTGATGTAGGCGGGGTGCGCCCCGGTACAGGCTTGTCTATGGGAACAGGCGGTGCCGTAGACCACACCAACGTGGTTACGCCAGCCACGGCAACAAAGATTAGTTACGACGGAGAAGGGCATATCACCGGATCGTCAAGTCTTTTGGCGACAGACATTCCAGATTTACCGGCGAGCAAAATTACAAGCGGAACACTAAGTATTTCTTTGTTTGGGACTAAAAGCATTACTGGCGTAAAACTTGGTGATGCGTCTACCGTTCAATTTGGCGGCGCGGGTAGTACTTCGGGCGTCGTTACTTTCCCTGTAGCGGAATTCAAAGGTCAGTATTTCTGGGATGAATTGAACGGCGACCTTTATATCTGGTCCGGTTCGTCATGGCTCCCTGTAACAATTACTAGCGGTGAACTGATTTACGCGGGAACGTATGACGCAAGCGTAAACCAAGTCGCATCTGTAACTTCTGCAGGTTCTGCAGTTGGTTTAACGATTGGTTCGGCACTTCCTGCCGCTTCTGATTCAAACAATCGTTATTACGTTGTTGTTTCGGATTCCGGCACTGGTACAGGCAACGCACCTGCCGAACCTCTAGCGCCACCCGACATGATTCTGTCGAATGGATCCACGTGGGATCTTATTGACGTTTCAAGCGCTATTGCGGGCCAGGCCGCATCCAACATCAGCTTTACGCCTTACGGCAATATCGCGGCAACAAACGTACAAACAGCTTTACAGGAAATTGACGACGAAAAGCTCGCCAAGGCGGGTGGCACAGTTACTGGTGAGCTACTTATCGGATCCGCTGGAAGTCTTGTATTTGAAGGCAGTACGGCAGACGATTACGAAACAACACTGGCTGTAACCGATCCAACTGCTGATCACACTATTACTCTTCCCGATGTAACCGGAACAGTTGTAACCACGGGCGATACTGGAAGTGTTACCAGCACAATGATTGCTGATGGGGCAATTGTAAATGCCGATATTAACGCAAGTGCGGCAATTGCATTTAGCAAGTTAGCAAGCCTTACAAGCGGCAACATTCTTGTAGGCAACGGATCAAACGTTGCAGCGAGCGTTGCGGTAACAGGCGATGTAACTATTAGTAACGCAGGTGTAACAGCGATTGCTTCTGGCGCAATTGTCAATGCGGACATTAACGCAAGCGCAGCTATTGCATTGAGCAAGCTAGCTACCGATGTGGCTGGCACAACGGCAACACAAACGCTCACAAATAAAACACTGACAGATCCAGCGATAATTGGAACTATTCTTGAAGATATTTACACTATCAGCGATGGCGCAGCGTTTGAGGTGGATCCTAGTAATGGCAGCGTTCAGTTGATCACGCTTGGCGCTAACCGCACACCCAAGGCAACAAACTTTGCCGCTGGTGAGGCTGTCACGCTAATGGTCGATGATGGGACCGCCTACGCACTTACATGGACCGACACTACTTGGGGCACTAGCGGAGTTGTCTGGACGGGCGGTAGTGCACCTACACTTGCCACAACGGGTTATACCGTTATTCAGTTCTGGAAAGTCGGCACGCAGGTGTACGGCGCCTATGTAGGAGACGTGGCATGAGGATCCCACTTGGCTTGAGAGCAGCAGCAGGGAATGTTGGCGGTCCCGTTGGTCCTTCAAACCCTTGGGATATTGGCTATGCATCTTTTACTGGCACGCCTCAAAACTGGTTTGAAATTGGCTCACAAGAACTCCTTCCCTCATCAATTTCTTTTAAGTCAGATGGCTCAAAAATGTATGTTATGGGTACAATTTCTGACAGCATACACGAATACAATTTATCAACAGCGTGGCTTGTAGGCACAGCTTCTTACGTTCAAAGTTTCGATGTAAGCAGTCAAGAAACCACGCCAAACGGCTTGTTTTTTAAGTCCGATGGCACTGCTTTTTACATCGTGGGTGGCATCAATGATACTATCTATCAATACAGCTTATCTACCGCTTGGGATATATCTACTGCAAGTTACGTTCAAGGCTTTTCCGTCTCTGCGCAAGATGTTAATCCTACTGGCATCTTTTTTAAGCCTGACGGGGCAAAAATGTACGTTATTGGAGCAGCAGGTGATGATGTAAACGAGTACAGCTTATCTACTGCTTGGGATATTTCAACTGCTAGTTATGTGCGAGTTTTCTCCGTAAGTTCACAAAGCACTAATCCCCAAGACCTATTTTTCAAAGATGACGGAACAAAGATGTATATAGTAGAAATTGCTAACAACCGCGTATATCAGTATTCTTTGTCAACTGCTTGGAATATTTCAACCGCCAGCTATACGGGCGCAAATCTTGCCGGCCTCGGCGATCCGCGCGGTATGTTCTTCAAGGCTGATGGAACAAGTTTATATGTTACTGATGCTTCCTACGATGTTGTTAATAAATTTGATCTAGGCACTGCATGGGATCTAAGTACGGCAGATTTCACTTATCCCACAATTGACTATTTTAATGTAAGCACTCAAGACGCGAACCCTACGGATATCTTCTTTAAGGGTGATGGCACCAAGATGTATATGTCGGGACTCAACTCAGATAGCGTGCATGAATACTCTTTGTCAACAGCTTGGGATGTTCACACCGCTTCTTACGTACAAGCATTTTCCGTAGCTGGCCAAGAGGTATCTCCAACGGGTCTGTTTTTCAAACCTGATGGCGCAGAGATGTATATTGTCGGAACAGTCAATGACACCGTATATCAATATACTTTGTCTACAGAGTGGGATGTTTCAAGCGCTAGCTACACGCGCAGTTTTTCTGTCTCTGGGCAAGAAGGTGCGCCAGAAGCGCTTGCGTTTAAGGATGATGGCACAAAAATGTATGTTATGGGATCTGCTGGCGATGATGTAAATGAGTATTCGCTATCTACCGCGTGGGATATTTCAACAGCTTCCTTTGTGCAAACTTTTTCTGTCGGTGCGCAAGATACTTTACCGAATGGTTTGTTTTTTAAGGATGACGGGACAAAGATGTATGTTGTTGGACAGGCCAATGATTCAGTATATGAGTACAGTCTTTCGACTGCATGGGATGTCTCCACCGCAAGTTACACGCAAACAAACAATTTAATTCCAACAATGATCCGCACTCCAGAGGGTGTTTTCTTTAAGCCGGACGGAGGGAAAATGTTTATTATTGGCTCAACTCGCGACGCTGTTTGGGCCTTTACCATCTCATGACCATGTACGCAAAAATCGTCAACGGCCAAATCGGCAAGTTTCCTTACACGCTTGCTGATCTTCGCACTGATAATCCCGGCACTTCGTTCCCGGATCCAATCCCTGCCGCAACTCTTGCATCGTTTGATGTTTACGAGGTAACGCCGACGCCAGCACCTGCTTTTGATAGCCGCACGCACGCAGTAAAAATGCGGGCAGAAAAGGTAAATGGCACATGGATGCAGGCATGGACAGTTAATGAACTTCCAGAGCAGCAAGCTGCCGCCAATGTGCGTGCGCAACGCAATCAACTGCTTGGCAGCTGCGATTGGACTCAGCTTGCCGATAGCCCGCTGGATGCAGACAGCAAAGCCGCATGGGCGTTGTACCGCGAATCCCTGCGCCGAGTCCCCCAGCAGGCAGGTTTCCCTTGGAACGTGCAGTGGCCTTCTGAGCCCGGTACTAACTAATGGCAGTTAAGTCGAAAACAGCACTGGGGCGTGTTGACCACAAAGCTGGACGCCCCAAAACAACAAGCATTGGTTACGGACAACACAGCCGCCCACGTCGTCGCGGCAAGAAAGCCTTGCGCGGGCAAGGGCGCTAACCTATAGCAGGGAGGTGCGTCATGGCAATTTCACCTGGCACGTACAACATCAGCCTTCAACGTCGGGCGGATTACAGTGTCACGCTTCAATTCAAAGACAGCAGTGGTACTGCGATCAATTTGACAGGTTGGACTGTTGAAGCGCAAGCGTGGAACCAAGGGCGCACCACAAAACATGCTGACTTTACCGTTACCTACACCGACCGTGCGACTGGTACGGTTGCTATTGCGCTGACGGATGAACAAACTGCGTCATTCCCCAACGAGGCGTATTACGACGTGCTTTTAACCAACGGAAGTGGACTAAAAGAGTATTACCTTGAGGGCATTATTTACGTCAGCGAGGGCTATACAGCATGACAACAGTCAACGTCAGTGCCGTTAGCAACACGGTTGTCGTCACGGAAAACGGCAGCAGCACTGTCGTTACGGTCATTACAGAAGGTCCGCAAGGTCCATCAGGTATTGCTGCCGGAGCATTGCCAGTAGGCGGTAATCCAGGCAACATTTTACTAAAGCAGACAAACGCTGACTACGACGCAGACTGGGTAGCTACACTGGATGGAGGAACCTTTAATTAGCTATGGCACGCCTGCAGCTAAAGCGTGGTCTCAAAGCCAATCTCCCAACAACGGGGATGCTGGCGGGTGAGCCGCACATCACGACAGATCGTGGCACGCTCCACGTCGCTACTGATGCAACCACCAAGCTGCCGGTGGTGCCTGCGATTGATGATCTCAGCACGCTGAGCGCTGTAGACGGCGCTGCTGACCTGCTGATCGTCCATGACGCCAGCGAAAGCTCTGGCCAAAACGAGAAAAAGATCACCTTTAACGCTTTCAAGTCGGCACTTAATATCCCTTCGGAGAGCAGTGACGAAAAGGTGGCTGTCGTGAATGGCGGCACTGCCGGCTACATCTACGGCACCGATGGCACTGATGGCGTGATCCGCCTAAACAGCAGCCTGAGCTGGACAAAGGATGCCGGCAATGGCTTCGTCACCATCGCCGTAGACACGGTAGACGGCGGCACGTTCTGATGGCTCGCATCGCAAAGATCATCCTGCGCAATGGCACTACAACGCCGAGCGCTACTGATTTCGAGATCGGTGAACCCGCTTGGGATAAAACGAACGGGAAGCTATATCTCAAAAACGCTGCGGGCACGATGGTTGAGATCAATACAACTACTGCCCCTGTAACGGACTACGGTTCTGTCGCTGATCCCGTGACTGCTGCCTTTGATTACGGAGCGCTTGTCTAATGGCAACACAAATCCAGCTACGACGTGGCACCACTTCACAGCACTCCACCTTTACTGGTGCCGTTGGTGAAGTCACGGTAGACACCGACAAGGAATCAGTTGTTGTCCATGACGGTGCGACAGCCGGTGGGTTCCCCTTGGCACGGGAGTCGGATTCGCGCTTCCTACCTTCCGGTGGCACTACCGGGCAACAGCTAGTCAAGAACAGCGGCACTAATTATGACGTTGCTTGGTCTGGGGCCAGTGACGTGTTCATTGTGGCGTGCAGCGATGAAACAACAAATCTGACAGCCGGCACTGATAAAGCACGCTTCACGATGCCCTATGCCGGGACACTGACTGCGGTGAAGGCTGATGTGAACACCGCCCCCACGGGCAGCACGTTGGTGGTGGACATTAACGAGGCCGGTGTTTCGGTGCTGTCCACCAAGCTCTCGATTGATGCAGGTGAAAGCAGCAGTTCAACGGCTGCAACACCTCCAGTGATCAGTGATTCAGCACTGGCATCAGGCGCAGTGATCAGCATCGACATTGATCAGATCGGTTCTACGGTCGCCGGAGCTGGTCTCAAGGTGACGCTCTTCGTCACCAGGAGCTGAGCCAATGAAGAATTTTGCTCTCTTTGATTCCGAGACCGGCAAGGTGCTCGACTACCCACGGGCTGACAATGAGCCTGTGCAAGCGCTGGATCCGCGCTATCAGGTGCTGCGTGTTGTGCGGCAAGAACGTCCTGATTACGACAAGAGCACTCACTTCCTGCGCGAGATTCGCGCAGTCGATCTTGCTGCTGGTGAGTGGCAGTGGACATGGGAAGTCATTGAATTACCACCGCCTCCGCTCGATTATCAAGGTTTCTATTTTGCGTTGCTCAGCAGCAATGTATATCAAGGCTTGCTGGCGGCGCCTGCAACAGCAGAGTTAGCGCGTGCATTGGCGGTGTTTGTTTCTGCAATCCAAGATTGCATGAACTACCGCGAGAACCAAGATGCGATGCAGAACGCTATCTGGCTTTTGCTGGGGCAGATGACTTTGAGCGATGATCAGTTGACGGAGCTGGGAGAGCTGATGCAACAGTACAAATTAAACACGATCTACCGCTTGCAACCATGAGCGTCGTCTACATCAATAGCTATCAGTTCTCCGCCGCTGCCCCCGCACTGACAACGTGGGACATTGGGATCACAACGACTGATGGTAACTGGTCACTTAGGACAGAATCCACCTGTAATTACGACGTGGACTGGGGCGATGGTCAGACGGATACAAATGTCTCAGCAACGGGAACATTTGTACAATCACACACCTACGCATCAAGCGGAAGCTATACGGTTAAAGTTACGCTAAACAGTGGTGATTTTAGGCCGCGCTTTGATTACGGAACAGGCAGTTCAAACACAGAAGTCGTATCTCTTGGCGCCACGCCGCCGGGGTGGTCCTTTGGTACAAACCTTAGCCAGGCATTTTATGCTTTATTTTCGCTGTCTTCGGTGTCGGCGAACATGGATACCTCAGCAGTTACGAATTATTTTTCTGCTTGGCGAGATTGCACAAGTCTTACCAGTTTTCCGCTCATCAATACATCTAGCGGTATTCTTTTTACCGCTGCTTGGTATGGCTGTAATAAACTCACCAGTTTTCCGTTGATCAATACATCTAGCGGGGTCAATTTCAGCAACGCCTGGCAAAACTGCTCTGCATTGACAAGTTTTCCTGCTCTCAACCTGTCAAACGCAACGCAACTGGATTTTGCTTGGGTCAACTGCTCAGCGCTAACGAATTTTTTAGTTACAAGCGCCAATAAATGCACTAACTTCTACATTGCTTGGTTTGGCTGCTCAAACTTAGTAAACTTCCCTGCTAATTTCTTTGATAACTGGACCGCAACACCTGGAAGCAACTGTTTTTATTATGCTTGGGCTGGCTGTACTTCGCTGTCCGCTACGAGCGTAGAGAATATCCTCAACAGCATCGCTACCTCTGGCAGGTCTCCATTTGGTCCCGGCACTAGCTCCACCATCACCATCGACTACAACGCCAGTAGCGGCACGCCAAGCATCAGCTCAGCAGTAAGCACTCTCAAGTCTCGCGGCTGGATCATCGTCCTCAACGGCGTGACGCAGTAACGGCCCTAGAGTGATGAAGTCCCCGCTCTGCCTTTGGCATCGGCCGTTGCCTGAATCATACGCACGGATTGAATTTGTTCGACTGCTTGGATCGGATGCTCTTATTGCTGTTAAGTTTTACGCTAACGCTGAGGCAAGACAGTCTGGCTCACAAGAAATTGACCAGCGGTCTTACCAAACCTCCGTAGCTTCGTTAAGTGTTGGTGCGTTAAATGCACCGCGTGACACTGGCGAGGTTGATGCTGATGGTAACCCCATCCTTGCCGCACCAGATCCAGCATTGGTGATTGATAACCCACTGCAAAATGCTTATCTATGGCTGAAGCAACATCATGATTTTGCGGACGCCTTAGACGTTTAAGGATGGACTCAGCTTGCAGACAGCCCTTTAGACCTAGATGGCAAGCTCGTATGGCAGCTATACCGAGAGACGTTGCGAATGGTGCCGCAACGAGCCGGTTTTCCTTGGAATGTCCAATGGCCGCCTACACCATAGCAACCACTAACCTGTAGAAAAGATCGGCTGTATGCCTCGCAATGGAGCACCACGAAGAGGCGCTGATTACCGCCAAGCCACCTGAAAGTCCGTTCATGCAGATGGTGCCAGCCTTGTTGACCGCTGCGGTGGTCGGCTTAGCTGGTCTTTTTATTCAGGTCGCCAAGCTGGATCAATCGGTCAGTACGGTGGCGGCTGACATTCAAGAGCTTAAAAACGACAGCAAAGAGCGGTTATCGGATCTTGAAGGGCGCGTTAGGGCTCTGGAAATGTCGCTAGGCAGGTACAAGCAGTAGTCTTATACTGAAATCAAACGCTATTTCGTGATGGATCCCACCACCCTCGCTGCCATCGCCATCGTGATCGCTGCAGGCTCTGAAATCATTGCGCTGCTGCCAATCAAAGAAAACGCTTGGGTACAGCTGATTGTTAAAGCTCTCAAGGTGGTTTTCCCAAAGAAGTCTGGCTGATCCGTTTTGGCGATAAGGATTGGCGGTATCACTTGCAACAGTGGGCGCAGGATTTTAAGTTTCGCGCCACGTTGAAGCCACGGCTTGATCAAGCCGAAAAAGACTGGCACGCTACGCAACCAGTAGAGCCCGAGCCAGTGATTACGCATCACCCGATTGATGAGACACTGCAGACGGGCGAAAGCTGCAAGCTAGGCGGCGCCATGCAAATCAAAGCACCTTGGTCTGAGCAATGAGCATAATTAGCACCACCGACTACGGTAATGGCTACACGCTCGATCAGCTAGAGAATCACAAAGGCGAGCTCTACTACCGAGCCTGCAAAGACAGCATATGCCGCTACGCCGAAGACCACTACATCGCGGTGATGTATCTCGAAAACATGGGCTGGGACCCTAACCAAACCCCGCTGGCTTAACACCAAAGTCCGGTCCCGGGTCCCGCCCCGTCGTCAACACCGCCACCGCTCTCGTGTAAAACGGGCTGCTGGTCTTGCCTGCCCGCTCCAGCGCCTCCTTCACCTTCGCCCAGTTATCCCGAGTGCGATCGTCCATCAGTACAGCCACTCAGCTGCGGGCCTAGCACCAGCCCCGGGCACAAAACCCCCTCCCCCGCGCGTATCCATATGCACAAAGCCGCGCCGCCGCCCATCGCCCAAACCACCAGTCCACCTAGTGCGTATCCATCGATAGAAGCTGTCCAAGCTCCGGTCCAACGGATATACGTCAAATGCTTCACCGGTGACGTGTCTTGAGCCCGATACCCCTCCCACCTGGGCATTGATTGGCTCCGGGCGGTAAAAGCTCGTAACTCCAAGCGGCCGTCCCCACGCCTCCCGCACGCGCTGAAATTCCGCCGCAGTGCGCAGCAACCGAGTGCGAACTGACGCCGCCGGCCCAGGAATCCGCCGCTTGTCGAACTGCAGCACCTCACCTACGCTCAGATTCGGCGCGATCATGCAACTGAAGTCACCCCAATCAACCTCCGGGCGCATGGCCTCCCCCGAGCTGAGCACCTTCCTCCAGTGCGGCTCAAACACAAACCACGTCCCAGCACCCGCCGCTAGCTCTACCCGCGCATGCGCATCCGCTGCCCGCTCCGTATATGCAACAACTGCATAGTCTTTCCCGGCCGGCACCAACACTTTTTCCTTCTCCCCGAGCTCGGCAGCCGGCACCGGCTCCTTTTTCAGCCATGTCACATGCACGGCCTCAATCCGATACAGAATCGGCTTTGGATCCGCCTTTACTACTACTACTACCGGCGCTGACGCCTCCACGGGCACCTTCTCATCCATCAACTTGATCAGCTTCTCCGCGTAATCAGGGTCGGTCGCATACCCCTGCTGCACCAACGCCTGCGCCGCAGCCGCCCGCGTCGCCGCCCGATTCACCCCTTCATACCGGTCCCAATCCTTGTACCACCGTGTCACAAGATATTTCACGCACGCCCCGAGATCGGGAAAATCAATAAAGTCCGCCGTGATTGTGACCCATTTCCCATCTACAAACTCCTTCGTCTCTTTACCCGTACCGGCGCCCTTTAGCCCAAAGTAATTATTTTTACCACTTGTGTGCTTCCCGTACCCACTCTCAAGCGCCCACTGCGCCGCCACGAGCTCGGGATACTTCGATCCCGCATCCTTCCCCGCCTGCTGTACACCCTCCCAGGTGTTTGAGTACGTCTTGCGAGTAGCCACAGAGTTAACGCAGATACTTAACGCTACCGGCGACGCCCCACTTCGCGCCAGTAGCGGTCCTCCGCCTTGTCCTGCCACGCCCGGTACTGCCCCAACCGCGCCGATGCCCTAGCCCGCTTCTTACGCAGGTTCCACTCATAAAAAAACTGGGCATCCTCCACCAATCGATGAAGAAGCCCATTAGGTAAGCGTTCTGCGATATTCGTCAGCTGAGCCAACAACCTAGACCGCAGCTCGCTCTCAGTCATCAAACCGTCGCAGGCCGCGGCATCAGACGGATCGAATCCTCCTCGATCACGATTTTCAGCTCATCTCCGGGCTCCACCCCGAACTTCTCCGAGTACGTCTTACCCACGAGGATGACGCCGTTACGATGCACAGTCGTCACAAACTGAGCAGTCTTACCAGACTTTTTGCTGGTCTTTAGCTTGACACCCTTAGCTTCCAGCAATGCCGAGTGAAACTGCGTAATAAGCAGCCGCTCGTTACCTTTGTCATTCACCTTTACATAGCCAGCTTCACGAGCAAGCTCTGATTGATCCATATCACCGTTCGCTTTCACAAGCGAAAGCAGCTCTTGTCCAGTAAGCATTGATAGAAAAAACGCTTCACCTATACCCTACCACGTAAAGCACTACTTGGCATCTGCCCATGTGTCACCAAAAGACGCCTCCGCAACGATAGGCACTTCCCTACAGACAAACGCACCAGCTGCCTCCATAGCTGCTGCAAGAGCTTTTGCCCACTTATCTACAGCAGACTCCTCGACCTCGAGCACGATCTCGTCGTGCACCATCGCGATAAGTAGCGCCTCGCCACGTTTAGACGCTCTAATCTGATCCCAAATAATCGCAATGGCAATCTTAGCGATATCACCGGCCGTACCTTGTACCTGCGTATTTATTCTAGTTGTGTACTTATCATTAAACCCAGTTAGTATTCGGCGCCTCCCATACCTAGTAAATACCGCTTTAGTAGTATTGTTACCTTCAAGCATTTGCCATTCGTACAGGTGCGGATACGCTTCTCTAAATCCAGTCACTAGCTCCTGCGCTTCTTCCAGCTCCATATCAACGCCGTACTGTGCAACAGCTTGTTTTCGTAAAGTAGTAGGACCAGCCCCGTATAAAAGTCCAAAATTACAAAGTTTGGCCGAAGTACGCTCTTTTTTCGTAATACTATCTGCGCTTTTACCCGTCACCAATGCTGCAGTCTCTGTGTGTAGATCCCTCCCAGCGCGGTACGCCGCCCGCATGCGCTCCTCCCCGGATAGCTCCGCTGCCACCCGCAGCTCAACCTGACTGAAGTCCGCCACCACCAACTTGTAGCCACCCCGAGCTCGAAACAAACGCCGAAACTCCGACTCTCTAGGCACTTGCTGCAAATTCGGACCTGAGCAACTCATGCGTCCTGTCTCAGCCCCCATCTGCCTGTAGTTGGCGTGAATCCGCCCATCCGGCCCAATGGATTCCAGCAGCTTCTCAATATGAGACACACGCGTCACAGCCGCCTTCCACTCCATGTACATCGCCACGAGCTCGTATTCGCCCTTCAAAAACGCCAGCAGGTTCTGATCCAGGCTCGGAACACCCTTCTCGTTCGGCGGCAGCAGGATCCCTGCCTGCTCGAACCGCTCCGCCATCTGATTCGGTGAGCGCGGGTTGAAGCCCTTGTACCGCTTGGTCCCCCTGCGAATCGACCCCGAGTCCTTCTCACGGGTATTCAGCGTGCCGTCCTCATCCCGCGGCAACCACACGCCCGGGTCATCCGGATGCTCCGCCTTAATCGCCCCATCCAACGCCTCCAAAAAGCGCGTCTTGAGCGTCTCAGCGTGGTCTTGCAGCGAGACCTGCAGCTGCGCGGCCGCAACGGCGTCGAACCCGAAGCCATTCCACTGCATGCGCGCGATTGGCCGCAGCGCCTTCATCTCAAGCGCGAAGACATCCCACAGCGACACCGAGGTCGTGACCTTCGCATCCCTCAGCGCTTTCACCAGCGCCGGCACAAGCCGTGGCAGACAAACCGCGTCCCGCGCGGCGTAGAGCACCATTTCATCCGAGATCTCGCCGCCCCAGTCAGCCTTCTGCAGGTCCTTGGGCATTGGCACATGTAGCACGCGGTTGACGATGCTCCCGAGGTCGTTTTTCGCCCCCGTGCCGTTATTGACCACCTTGGCGGCAATCATCGTGTCGAAGATTGACCCCCCGAGCTCGATGTCCTCGCCGGCAAGGAAGTTCAGATCGAACGCCGCGTTCTGCAACACCTTCTTCTGCGGTCCCTCGAGCAGCGCCTTCAGCTCGCGCAACCCAGGTGCGTCCCAGGGCAGCTGCCGTTCGCCCTCGGTGCGCCACCCTTCGACGTCGACCACCAACGCGTAGTCGCAACTTGCGACTTGTATGAGACGCACGCGATTAGTCAGCGGATCCAGACCGGTGGTCTCCGTGTCGACGCCCAGCGGACCGTTGGCCTCCCCGAGCTCGGTAGCACGCCGTTTCAGCAGCTCCGCCGCCTTCGGCCCGCGAATGAAGTCGAAATCAGCATTTTCTAAAGCATGCTTGTGCTCAAGAGTCTCAGTAGACGGCATACTCAGTTAAATGCGGTGATTGTGTGGACGATCTCACTCGTAGCTTTGCTGTTGAATCAGCGCTAAGGCAGATCGATGATTGCAGCAATATAGCAGAGCTTAAAGCTTTAGCGAAGACTCTCATCAAGTCTCACTTTGAAGCTCGCAGCTTCATAGCAACACTTTTGCTACAGGCTCCGCTACCCAGCTACCAGGCCGAGCTCGAGAACGAGCTCCCCTGGCGCCGAGGCTGAGCGGACCTACCAGTCTTCCTCCCACGCTCCGTAGTCCTGCGTAGAACCGGGCTCCCCCTTTATCCCCGAGGTCGTGTCCAAAACCTCCGGCGGATTCTCGAGAATCCCTGTGCTGGAGCGGCTTTCAGCCTCGGAGGTTTTGGACAACTCCTCCGCGTGTCCAAAACCTCCAGTGCCATCCGGGGTCATTTCGGGGGGTTTTTCCCCAGAAGTTTCCACAGGCAGCTCAGTCTCATGCGTATCAGGTGCGACTGTGCCCTGCTGAACCGTTTCGACCTCGGAGGTTTTGGACAACTCGAGGTTTTGGACAACTTTTTCTGATCCTTGTCCAAAACTCAAATCGCTTCCAGCAGAAGCGCCCTCGAAGAAAGAAGGGGGGGTTTTGGACACTCCGTCCCTCTCATATAAGGACTTGACCCTGAAACCCACCTGAGGTCTCCCCCCTTTGGATCCCGTCTGTCTCACAGTCGATTCCTCCACGAGACCGGCCACAACCCACCGCTGCACCCACCTCTTCACTGTCTTCTCGCTGACGATCGTCCCGGGCCCCCTCCGCCCCGCCAATCGTGCATTCAGCGCGTAGCGAAGCTCCTTAGCCGTCATCGGATCCTCCGCATCCTTGAGGATCCCGAGAACGATCGTCCGCGGCGTCTCGTCGCCATTACCTCCGTTCTCCCTGGTGACCGTCGGCGTCAGGTCCTCGATGCTCAGCGCCTCCTCGATGTCTTCCCGCACCAGGAAGCGATCACCACCCCGCATCCCCCGGCTCTTGTCGATCTCAAGGATGAGCGCGTGGTCGCCGTACTGCGCCCGCTCCTCATCACTGAGCTCCTTCAGCTCCCAAGTCTCGTGCACCGCATTCCGCAGGGTGTCCGTCCCGCGGAATTTCGACCCGTCCTTGGTGTTGTGGTGAATCCACAGAAACGTCGTCGCCGGAAACGCCGTCCCGTTCTCCCGCGCCAAGCGGTACAGCGTGTTGGCGTACTCCTTCTCGTACTCCTTGGCGGCAATCATCATGCTCACCGACGTCAACGAGTCGACCACGACGAGCACCGGCTTGATCTCCTCCAGCCACCGCACCAGCACCCGGTACTGACTCTGCTGCCACTGCGGTTTGAACTTCATCCAGCGATCCGCCCCACTGGAGTCGATCCCCTGCTGATCGAAGTACTCCGCGTAGTCCGTCATTGACATGTCGTTGCCAATGAACAGCACATTCCCCGAGACCGTCGGCTCCACCGTCAGCCCCCGCACCTTCATCGGCAGCTTCTGCCCCACGATCTTGGACAGCAGCACCGCCAGCCGTGTCTTACCCATGCCCCCGCGTGCATGCAGCATCACCGAGGACGGCTTCGACATGAAATCCGGAATCAGATAGTCCCGATCACCCCGGACCTTCTCCTGCCACTGCGGATCCGCCTCCACCTGCTCCTGGTGCAGCAGGAACCGCTCAAGCGCCGACTCCACCTGCGGCCCCGACTTATATACGTGCGTCAGCCCCGAATCCCGCACCAGCTCCATCAGCTGGTAGTGCGCGAGCTCAGCGTTGTCGTACCCGTTGATGATCTTCTCAGCCGCTGTGAAGAACTCATGTCCAGACAGCCGCTTCAGCGGCGCATCTTTGACTGTGACCTCAGTCGCTGTCGCACACGCCGGGTAGTCGTACCCCAGTTCCCCGGCCAACTCAGCCACGTAAGACTCGAGATCAGGTCCGCTAGGCCTCCCCGCGTGCATATCCTCCGTGCGGATCTTGTGCACGAAATCGAGAACGTCCCCACCAACACCGCACGCCTTGCAGTCCCAGCAGCCGGTCTCCTCCGCGTACTGAAACGCCGTACCGCTCTGCCCCCCATGCCAGGGGCACCCACTCATCAGCTGCGGATTCTCACCCCCACGTCGCTTCCACCCGTATTTGTCGAACACAGAGTGGTTGAACACGAGGTCCGCTAGCCGCGGCCGCAGCAGCGACTGCACTTCGTCTTTGAAGAACCAACCGCGGATTTGCCGCGGCGGCACAGCGGTCTGCCCCCCGAGCTCGTCCAGCAGCTCCTTCTGATCCGCCTCTGACAGCCACTGCACCGGCTTCCGATGAGGCCGCAGCACATCCAGCACCCACTGCGGTGCTGTCGCTACCTGCCCTTCGTTGTAGTTGAGGAACTGGTACTGCTGCTTCGTCTCCGGGTGCGGCGAGCCCGGCACCACGCTCTGACACGCGTTAAAGCGCAGCACAACCTCTTCGTATGCCTCGCCGCTGATCGCATCCCGATCGCCGCCCGCACCACGGTTGGTATCCCCATGCCCGAGGTGCCACTGCCCGTCGTCCGTTCGCAGGATCAGCGTTTTGACATCCTTGAGCTCGGGCACCAGTCGCTTCGGCACCTGGTAGAGGATCTGCCGGCGCCCCGGTTTGCCCGACGTCCACGACATGGTCTGCTCTTCGCCATAGGGCTCGTACTCCGCGCCCGCTACCTCGCGGTAACGCTCATCCGCGTCATGCCCATCAATGTCAAGAGCAATCAATCCCCCCGAGAACGATCCTGTAACCACCCCCAGGCCCACGTAGTCCTGCCTGAGCTGGTACGCGGTCATGCACTCAATCCGCGTCAGCGGCTTAGTGCTCCACTCTTTTACAAAGGTGGCTTTACCCGCTACTGGGACGAATGCCCATACATCTGGGAATACGTCACGACGCAGCAACTCAATAGCCCGTCCTTTTAAGAAGTCCGAGCTGTTGCTTTTGTGCTCTTTGTCCATTACGATTGCATCAGCAAGTGAAGGCCAAGACCCTCCGCCACCAGCGGGGGGTTTTTCTTGGCCGTGTCTCACCGTACCTAGGTCGCCCTACCGCGACAACCTGTCGCGATGAGTCTCAATAGACTCACTAGTTTCTGCGTATCTTCACGCATATCGTTGACATACCCCGGCGTACCCCGTACCATGTGCAAGTGAGACGGACAAACGCTCCGTTTCCGGCACATCACCCACTTTTTACGGGATTACGCCACATGTCCTCATTCCTTTCAGCCGCTGCCATCGCGGAGATCTCCAAGGAGTCTTCTGGCTCTGGCCGCTACCTCAACCCCGCCAAGATCACTGACGAAGTCCGAGTGCGGTTTTTCGGCGAAGGCATCACCGGCTTTGAAGCCTGGACCGTAGACAACAAGCCCATCCGCTGGCAAACCAAGCCCGAGGAACTCCCCGCAAACATCCGCCAGCAGGAGGGCTACCAGACCATCAAGCGCTTCGTTACTGGCCTGGTCTACGACTACTCGGCCGACGACTTCAGGATCCTTCCGATCACTCAGAAAACCCTGATGGATCAGCTCTTCAAGTTCATCTCGGACGAGGACTACGGCGACCCCACCGGCTACGACATCAAAATCAGCAAAACCGGCGAAGGCAAAAAGACCGAGTACTCCTTGGTCGCCGCCCCGCCTAAGGCCGTCAAGGCTGACATTCAGAAGCGCTTTGACGAGATGGAGCCGAAGTGCGACCTCAACCGTCTCTTCGACGGTGAAGACCCCTTCGCTGAAGCCTTCGTCTGATCACTACAGGGGGAGCTCACCGCTCCCCTTTTTTACTCCGCACCCTATGGACACAACACAGCTACTGGGGCGCAACATCCGCTTCCACCTGTTCCGCACCCGTCTAACACTCCGCGATGTCGCCGAGTCCTCCGGCATCTCTTCCTATTCCCTCGGCCGCATGGCCAGCGGAAAGACCAAGCTGATCGACCCCAACGTTCTCACCGATCTCATGCGCGTCTTCAAATGCGACGCCAACGCGCTACTCCTCCCCATTGACGGCGTCCCCTATGACGACTGAAGCCATCCGCGGCCTCCCTAAGTACGAACCGATCCGCTCCCACGAGAACGGCGACCGCAGCTATTCCACTCCGCTCGGCGCCTGCAGCTCCGTCACCACCATCCTGAGCAATACCCGCGACAACACCGGCCTTCAACAGTGGCGCGAGTCCGTCGGTGAAGCCCGTGCCGACTTCATCTGCAACCTTGCCAGCTTCCGCGGCACCCGTCACCACGACGCCATCGAGCGCTACCTGCTTGACGGCACCGAGCCCGGCTTCGATTTCCTCAACACCCCCTACTGGAACAGCACGCGCAGCTTCCTTGACCGCATACGTCGCCCCCTCGTCTGCGAAGGTGCTATCTACCACCCTCTCCGCTACGCAGGCACTTTCGACTGCATCGCCTACCTAGACGATGACGGTGAGCAGCCCTCTTTGCTCGACTGGAAAACCGCAGATAAGATCCGCAACCCCGCCAAGATGTACGAATACTCATTGCAGGTTGCCGCCTACACCGCTGCCGCCAACTACGTCTATAAGCCGCAAGGCTTAAACATAACCCGCGCACTAATTGTCGTAGCAATACCCGACGAAACCCCTCAAATCGAAGAGCTCTCCCTGCGCCAACTCAACCAATACATGAAGCACTTTGAGGCTCGAGTCAAACGATTCACCCGAGCCCGCGCATGAACGACCACACCCCCATCCACGCATTGGTCAGCAACGTCATCGGCGGCTCCCTCCTGGTGCAGCACGCTCAAGCACTGGACATCAACACCGAACTGCTCGACAACCCCGAAAGCCCCGAAGCCTTCGAGATCTACAAAAAGCTCACCGCCCACTTAGGTCTCGACTTCGAGATCGCTGCTTCGCACGTCTTGGGCTCCCTCACTGCCTTGCTCCTCGACGACGAAGTCAAGGACTACAACGTCCACTACCTCGCCACTTCCCTTTGGACGGTACTCGGCGACCCTGCACAAAACGGCAGCGAACCACCCCCCATCTACACCGAGGCCGCCAAAGCCATGTACGCCTGGACTCTCACCCTGCTCCACCCCACCTTTATTCCCCGCTGATCATGCTCATCGGTCTCTACTCCCCCGCCGCCGGTAGCGGCAAGTCTTCCATCGCCGATCACCTAGTCACCTACCACGGCTTCACCCACCTCAGCTTCGCTGAACCGCTCAAAGCGATGATCAGCACGCTCCTGCTGGACTTCGGCTACACCCCTCAGGACGCCCACCACCTCACCCACGTCGCAAAGACAGCTCCCCTCCCCGAGCTCGCCGACAATGTCGACGCTCGCCACCTGCTACGCACACTCGGCACCGAATGGGGCCGCGAATGCGTCCACCCCGAGCTATGGCTCCGCTGCTGGACTATCCGCTACATGCGCCTGCAGCTCCAGGGCATCGAGCGCGTCGTCGTCGACGACATGCGCTTTCTCAACGAAGCCGCCCTGCTCGACCGCTTCGGCGCCCAGCTCTGGAAAGTCACCCGCCCCGCCACGCAGCGCGCCACAACCCACGCCTCCGAGGGCGGCCTCGACCACATCCGCCTGATCACCGACCCCGACAACGACTGCTCCCTCTCGTTCCACCACCTCATCGAGAACGACGCCTCCCTCGACGCGCTCTACAGCCGAGTAGACGACGTCCTCGCTTTTGACTACTTCTCCGAAGTCCTATGAGCTCTCTATCTGTATCCGAACTGCGTGCTCACGCCACTAACGTCGAAGACCACATAGCTGAAGTGCTCAACGACTTCAGCGAAATCACCGGCGTAACCGTTGAAGCTTTAACGATTACTCCAGCTTCTACCGTTGATTCCTTCAGCGCCACATACTACGTTCAGCTTCAAATCACCCTCTAGTGGATTCGCACCTCGCCACCGTCCTTCCGCAGTATTTGCGGCTCACCGCCAGCGCTTCCGCTGAAACCATTCGACGCAACCCTGTAACCGGCCCCTACAGCGAGCTCTACTTCAAAATCGCTCGCCAACACGGCCTCGCCCACGCCCAAGCCTGGCTCCTCGGCTCCCTAGTCCGAGACCTGCACGGCGCTTCGGCCGCTTGATCCGCGATGTCGGACCTCATCTCCCAGTACCTAAGCGACATCGCGCGCCACCCGATCCTTTCTCGCGAAGCTCAGCTACGCCACGCTTACCGCATCCGAGCCTGGGTCGACTACACCCCACCCGGCTCCACCGAGCCTGACCGCTCTGCCGCCCCTGAGCGCATCGCGCGCCTCGGAAAACGCTCGCTGGACATCATGGTGCGCACCAACCTGCGCCTCGTCGTCCACATCGCCAAGCGCTACCAGAACCGTGGTCTCGAGCTCAGCGATCTCATCCAAGAAGGCAGCCTCGGCCTCATACGCGGCATCGAGCTATTCGACCCCACACGCGGTTACGCCTTCAGCACCTACAGCTACTGGTGGATCCGGCAATCCATATCCCGCGCAATCTATAACTCATCTCGCACAATTCGCTTACCAATAAACGTACAAGATCTTGCTACCAAAATCAAGCGCCTCACGCACACTTTCTTCCACGAGAACGGCAGACCGCCCACAGTCGAAGAACTCGGCACAGAGCTCGACCTACCACCAGAGCGCATCACCGAGACGCTGGTCAGCTGCACCATTACCGACTGCGGTTCCCTCGACTCCCTCTGTCAGCTATCTGACTCCACACTGCTCGAAGTTCTCTCCACCGATACCCCCACCCCCTCACAGAGCCCAGAGCTCTCCCTCTCCCTCACCGAGCGAGAAGACCTCCTCCACCACGCCCTTTCCACGCTCGATCCAACACAGCTCCTCGTCGTCCAGGCGCTCTACTTCCAGCAGCGCAGCCGCCACGAGCTCTCCGCAGAACTGGGCATCTCGCGCTACTGCATCTCATCCATCTACAAAAAAGCACTCCAAAAGCTTCGCGTCGAGCTCGCCTACAGCTGGGAAGCCTTTAACGAGTAGAGCTTTTAGTACCAAAAAACCCGTACATATACATACATTTTTTCTAGCCCAGGTAGTGACATATCCCCCTCTACCCCAGTCTCGTTGCGACGCAAGGCTGGACTCAACTTGAGACACAATGAGACTCATGCCCCTCAGGTGAGACGCATGAGACTCACTGAGGTGGCTTGACGGCTGGCCTCCGCCATGCCAGACTGGCTTCACGCGCGCACATCATGCGCGTTTCCACTTGCTCTCGCAAGCGGCTCCGCCTCTCGGCCTGCGTCTCATGAGACTTAGCCGAATGGCTTGACAGACGGCGCGATCCGCGCAATGCTTCATGGCATCGGGGCACAGCCGCCCTGCGGAGCCTAGGCCTCAGGCCAGCTCCCCGCGGCTGCGCGCCGATCCCCGCTCTGGCGGGGTGCTTGACAGATCGCCCGATCTGTGCCATCATTCTCCTAGTTGATCAAACCGCTAATGCACTAACACCGAGAGCGGGGCAGGGCCCTGCGCTGATTCCAACAACCGTGCCGAGCGCAGTGCCGAGCCCGCTATCGGGTGAGCCTGCCCAGCTTGGAGGGAAGACGTATCGGACAATGAGCCTTACCGCGCCGCAGCGTTCTGCGAGGGTCGGGCCGGGGTCTGTACCAGGGGCGGCGATTTGCCTGCGGTCTGGCCTACGTATCGTCTGAATCCTGGCTTCGCCGGAGGGACAAGCTGTACCGCCTTGTGCGGCACCTAGGGATAGGTGTGCAGCCCTAACCGACCCGGATGGTATGGGGAAATAGGTGCAGCGGCATGATGCCGAGCCCAAGCCCGAGCCATCGGGCCTAGGTGAGCACTAGCAGGCGCGGGCTCTGAGCCCTTCGAAGCTAGTAGCTGTCTAGTGGGCAGGCAGTGAAGCTGACAGCGCAATCCCGGCGATTGGGGGCGCGCCTGTTTTGCTGTACCTACGGAAATACGCAACCCTGTCACCACAGGCTCTGCACAAGCGGTGGCCAGCGTGCCCACCGCGGCAATGGGCATTCGGCTCTGCCTAGCACGCACAAACCATCTCCCCCAGAAGTTCCCCCTGGCGCACTGCGTCCGGGGGTCTTTTGGCTGAGGTGCTTTGCATCTCCATCCCTCTAGCTGTGAGTTCAGCCATGCGTTTCGACTCCCGCCGGGCCTCTTGCCCCGGCTACCTGGAATTCATCTGGCGCACCGATATCGAGCGCCCCGCGGGCACCAACCCGCAAGCCATCGCCCTCACCCCTCACCCAGAAGCATGAAAACCCGCACCTTCCCCGTCTACAGCGACCCCGGACACGCCTGGGTCAAGGTTCCCATTGCCTTCCTCACCGAGGTCGTCGGCCTCCAGTGGCGCAGACAATTCACTTGCTTCTCCTACGAGCGCGGCGCCTACGTCTACCTCGAAGAGGACAAAGACGCCCGCACCCTCATCGACTGGTGCCGTGCCGCTGGCATCGAGCCCGTCTTTAGGGAAGGGAGCTTCTCCAACCGCCCCTCCCGCATTCGCTCCTACGCCCTGCTCGCCCCCTGCTGATGGATCCCCACACCAAAGCCACCGAGGTCTGGTTCCTGCTCCACCAAATAGAGCAGCTAACCATCAACGAGCCCGCATACACCCACGTCCTGCGTGACGTGTCCAACTGCCTCGATCGTGTCGAAACCATCCAGCACGACATAGAGGCATCTGGCAACTGACGCACCCCCGGAGCCCTTCCCTCGCGGTCGGCTCCCTGGGCGCCTCGCGCCTTTTTCCTTCACAAGCTGTAGCCAGCATGCACTCCGCCCTCACCGTCCGGTCTTCCAACTCGAAGACCGGACCCATCGCCGTGTCCACTACGGCCCGCCCCAGCTGTCCACCCACCTGCCCGCTCGCCGGCGACGACGGCTGCTACGCCGAGGCCGGCTACTACACCCGCGACCACTGGGACCGCGTCACCGATGGCACCCGCGGCGTCCCACCCGAGCAGTTCATCGCTCAGGTAGCGGCCCTCCGCCCCGCCACCTTCTTCCGCCACGACGTCGCCGGCGACCTCTGGCACGAGGCCGGCCGCATCCACGCCGCCCTACTGCGCCGCCTCGCCAACGCCACCCGCCACCTCGGCGCCGCCTGGACCTACACCCACCACCTGCGCACCGCCGCCAACCTCGCCGCCATCCGCAGCGCCCTCCGCCGCGGCTTCGTCGTCAACCTCTCTACCGAATCCCGCTCCGAGGCCGCCCGCTTCACCCGCCGCGGCTACCCCACCGTCTGCGTCGTCCCCGAGGACGCCCCGCCGCACTTCGAGCACGACGGCATCCGCTTCCGCCAGTGCCCCGCCACCTTCGACGGCTCCCCCACCCAGTGCGCCACCTGCGGCGGCGGCACCCCGCTCTGCGCCCGCGCCGACCGCACCTTCGTCGTGACCTTCCCCGTCCACGGCAACCGCTCCGCCACCGCCGCCACCTCCTGCTCATGACCCGCCCCCGCCGCCCCACCCCGCCCTGGATCCGCGCCGAGCACATCGCTGGCGTCCTCCTCGGCCTGTCCCTGGCCGCCATGGCCATCGACCACGGCTACCGCCACCCCACGCAAACCCTCCCCCCCCCCCCCCCCCCCCCCCCCCCCCCCCCCCCCCCCCCCCCCCCCCCCCCCCCCCCCCCCCCCCCCCCCCCCCCCCCCCCCCCCCCCCCCCCCCCCCCCCCCCCCCCCCACCC
>Ga0213866_10000878_pt1 | contig 23365 bp, 35 predicted proteins | sample PICome_11_FD_160079 | JGI IMG/M metagenome (GOLD analysis project Ga0213866, IMG submission 160079) | Coastal seawater microbial communities near Pivers Island, North Carolina, United States - PICO284 | ecosystem: Environmental > Aquatic > Marine > Coastal | place: USA: North Carolina...
ATTTGGGGAGTGTGCCTGCTTATCGTGCATGGTAGCCTGTGCAGTAGGCTTCGTAGAGTCCGTCAAATAGGTCTTCTTTTTCTACGAGGATGGTCCATATTTCGTTGAGAAGGTAGGTTTTGATGTGTTCGTAGTGTTCTGGGGTGGCTTCTGTGAGTAGCCATTGGTAGGCGTCGGAGTCTAAACTGTTGCTTTTGAGTTCGTTTCGGGCGAACTTTTGCATCTGCTCCCTGCTGATATCTAGGGTGATGATGGGGTTTTCTGGGGTGTAGTCGAAACTTAGGTTATGTATTTCAAAATTGTCTTCTCCGTACATAACGGCGTTATCGAATTCTTCTTCTGTGGGTGTAGGCATGTGTTTGCTCCTTTTGTGATCGTGGTGGGCTTAGCCGCCGTTTATTTGGGGTAGGTCCCGACTTCTGCGTTCGTGTAGAGTTCGGTGATCTTACGTAGTGCATTGTACCCTGCAATTAGGGCGGCTGTCAAGAAAATAGCGGTTTTAGTCATTTGGGAGTTCGTTTCGGTCGGTTTTGGGGCGTAGGTCTACACCGTATCGGATGTTGGCAAGCATGATCCAGACGGCTTTTGCTTCCTGAAAATAGTGTCTAATTTTCGTCATTTGGGGTTCCTTTTAGAGATGTTTTTGTACACTTTTTTGGCAATGATGGTTACTACTTTGTAGGCCGTGTAGCACCCTGTTGCGGCTCCTGCGAGCATCATGAGGATCATGGATGCAAGTAAGGGTTCATTCATTGTCGGCGTCTTTCAACCGTTCTTCTGTGCTAATGTACCGTTTTTGTTGTTCACCGGGGTCAGAACACAGCCAGCATTGGGTGTCTGTCGATTCCCAGTATACGTCGCAGTGTTCACAATACATAGGGGGTAGCCATAACGGTTCCATTATACTGTCGCATAGTGTTCTTGCCGTCTAAACAGGAACTTACAAAGTTCATCGAAAGTTTTCATGTCTGATTTGCGGGCATAATACCACACATCGTTGATCTGGCGAACCCTATCAAACGACGACTTCTTCACCCAGTTACCCTCACTACTTCTAGGCACAACCAGCATCTTGTCGGTAAACTGGCTCACCATCACAACCCCGAAAGGCTTAGGGGACTTCTTATCCCAACCAGAACAAGTATCAACAAAAGCGTCAGCATACGGGAAAGAACTAGGATTATCGGTGAACTTGAGACGCCGAGACTTCACTTCCAGACACCCATCCATATGCTCAAATACGATATCTTGCTCGTTCTCGTACTCCTTGATCTGTTCATCCGTGGTAGCAAACGTTAACTCTGTTGCACGACAGACAATATGTGCGGCCCTCAGCCTCTCCGCTACCTTCTCTGCATAGGTTTGGCCGATAGTAGCCTCTGAAACAAACAGGTCCCTACTGTACCCAAACTGCCTCGTGAGAGATGAATTTTCGGTCATTTGGGGGTATCCTCCATCCAGATAATCCGGTTATCACAGTCCTCAAGGAAGTAATGATCCGACTTGATACGAGGAGATACACCAATCATGGCGTAAGTGCTCTCGTAAGCAGCGACCCGACGCTCCTCCAACTGCCCCAACAAACCAAGATTATAGGATTCTTTCATCACATTTTCGGTGATCTTATCCACAATCTTCACATACTGGATGTCAGTATCGACATACCAATGCTGTGTTCCTGCTGTAAATTCACAAATCATTACCAAAACCTAATCTTATTTTTCAATGTAGTGAGCACCCTGTACGGGATAACTTCCTGAGTTGACGGCCTATTAGCCGGATGGGTCTTGTGCTTAAATATCTTTTTGTCTACGTGGTAGAATATCGCCGCCCCTACAGCGTTAGCGATCACTGTCTGCCACAACGCTCCACCGGGGATTACAACAATACACAATGCTAGCACAGGTGTGGAGAGTTGCCAACGAAAGGCATACTTTAAGAATCGTTTCATACGTCATCTACCTGATCCTTACTAGCGTTAACCATATTCAGAAGGTCAAGTAGTCCGTCCTGAACGTAGGCGGCTTCCACCATATGCTTCTTAGACACATTTTGAAGCATAGTCTCAATCTGCGTAATCATTTCATCAACCTGCGTGTACGTAGCACCGGTTTCGGTCATATGGAAGTTTTTCCTTTCAATCGTCGCCTATAAACTTAATTAATAAATATATGGTTGGGATAACTAAAATAGCAATAACATCTAGCGTTCCAAAAGCAATCATCAGTATCCAGACGCCTTACGGTTAGGCTTAAATCGGTCCCAACGGCGACGAATCTCCATTACTGCCGGAGAATCAAGCACCGTCACAGACTCAAAGTCTTCCTCAGTGATAGGCTTGTAAACATCTTGATCAGACGTATATCCCTCAAAGGCGGGCTTACCATACCTAATCCAATTACGCAACCTGCGGAACTTATTCATGTATATCATTCTCCTTCACTAGAGCGTATACCGTTATTTTACCATAAACTGTGGCCTCAATCCACTCGGAGCCGGATGCCAGAATCGAACTGACGACATCTTCATTACAAGTGAAGCACTCTACCAACTGAGTTAATCCGGCGAAGCGCCCCCGGCAGGAATCGAACCTGCAATCTACAGATTAGAAGTCTGCCGCCTTATCCGTTAGGCCACGAGGGCTAAACCCACTTACTTAAGAGGGGCAGTCACACGCTCAGGATCACCACTGCTCACATCAAGCCGGTACTCATAAACGTTGTTATGGGGAAGAATACGAGTTTCCAAAGTAAACCCACCAAACTTCTTCTTACGCAAGTCACGCATACGAGCCGATGCTGAAGCCTCAGGAGCGTCCGCAAGAACACTAATATCGTTCAAAGACAACCAAACCCCTTCAGCAAGTACGTCATATACACGGACCAACTGCTTCTTAAGGCGAGGGTCTTTGCGTGCCCCTTCTTGGTCGCCATTACCATCAAAAATACTTTCCATAATTTCTCCTTTGTTATATATCCGATAAACTGGCAGGGGTAGTAGGAATCGAACCCACGCCAACGGGTTTGGAAGCCGTTGTTCTACCATTAAACTATACCCCAACGGCGGAGAGGGTGGGATTCGAACCCACGGAGGCTTGCACCTCAACGGTTTTCAAGACCGACCCATTCGTCCGCTCTGGCACCTCTCCATGTGTCCACAATACTAGCACACTCCCCAACCACTGTCAAGCACAATCCGATCAACAGTAACAAAAGTCCACTGATACCAGTCCTCCATCAAATCCAAAACCAAAACACCAAAATCTGAATCAAACATCTCAGAAGAACCATCCTCTAACCTGCCAACATTTCGCAGGCTCTTACCACCTGTGCCCACAACGAACTGTGTCATACCATCAATAGGCTCAAACCTTTCGTAGTGATGGTCGTGGCCTGACAGAACAATGTCTCCACCGGCATCTGAGATTGGTCCCCAGAGCCTCTGTATGGCCTTCTGAGAGCCGTGCACACCCGATGACCATCTGGGGCTGTGCCAATACGCTATGATGCATTCAGCGTCTGTAGAAGCCAAATCATTAGCAAGCCATTCGTCCTGCTCTGTAGACATATACTCGGAGTCTAGTGCGATAATATGCCAGTTATCTACGTCAATAGAGTAGTAGAAAGAATCTAAGTTAAAGTATTCTCTGATTCCATCACCCATCGAATAGTATTCATGGTTTCCGACCGCAGGGTAAGTTACGCCTTTAAAGCGCCCCCAACTAGAATCGTAGGTGGTCTCAAACTCAGAAAGAGCGCCCGACTCATACTGTAGATCACCTAAAGCCAATACCATGTCAGGATCAAACCTAGACGCCAACAATGCGGTATCTTTATGAGCGCAAGTAGCAGTGGAATCAGCAGAACACACCATATCACCAACCGCAACAACAGTTTTATGTAGAATCACGGGAGGTAAAGTAGACGAAGTGGTCGTCGTTGTACTAGTAGTACTCGTCGTAGTCGAAGTGGAAGACGAAGTAGTGGTAGTCGGTGTGGTTGACTCAGGAACAGTGGGTGTACGCACGCTCGTGACCGGAGCAGTACACCCTAGTAACAGAATCGAAAGTAGAAATGATTTTTTCGTCAGCATATCAATCCTCCGCTAAAAAAGAAGGCTACCCGCCGAATCTTCCCAATCCAACGGGTAGCCCCTATCTTTCATATTTGTTTATGTTGCCCAATGCAACATAGGGGTCATCGGGTAGTGGAAACTACCTCACCCCAAGCCATGCCCTTGTTGGCACGGCTGTTAGCCTCCCGAACCCAAGCGGTAGCCGCAGGGTTAAGGAAACGCTCATACTTCCGGTTACCCTGAAGCGAACGAATCTCACGAGGCGAAAGACCAGCGGTATGCAAAGCATTGCCGATCAGGCCACGAGGATGACGGTACGTCACCATCTTCGATGAACGGTTACGGGCAGACGGAGCACGCTCCGCAACCTCAGTAGCCGCCTGAATAATTGCCTTCTTCGTAATCAACATAATCTCCTTTGTTTGTCGTTGACTGTGGGTATTATACTAGCCTCGGCGCAGTGTGTCAAGGCCAGACTCTGAAGAACGTCCACTCACCATTCTCATCAGTGTAGTAGACCCTCTTGATTCCATGCTCCCTAATTGCTTCCATGCAACGAGAACAAGGCTTAGCAAGCGCCAAATTGCCGCCCCGAGTAACACGAGCAACAAACAACCTAGCACCCTGAGCATCACCAGCATTCCGCAAAGCATCCGCTTCAGCATGAATAGAGCAATGGAAATGCTTATCATCCTCTACAACGGAAGGATCGTTCTTCACACGATTAAAGCCCGTGGAAAGCACGGAACCACCTCGCCATACAACAGAGCCTAGACGCCACTTATCGTGATCTGATTTTTCAGCGGTGTTGACAGCCAAAGCCATAGCAGTAGATGTCATTCCCAGTCCCCGTCAGTGTTGAGCAGCCACGTCATCAGAATAATGATTCCGATAGCGCAACCGATTCCAAAAGCGTGCCAGTGATTCATACCGTCAGTCTAGCACACGCACATAGGCACGTCAAGCCTAGTGCTCGTTCAACACCTCGTTAGCGTACTCAGCAAATTCTGACGCATCGTTCTTAAACCAAAACGGGAACACGGCGTGGACGAGCAGCATAAAGCCAATCACAATAAACTCTACAGCAAAACCTGCGGCGAACAAGAAATGATCGCCGTATGTCGTCTTATTTGACTTCGGGTGATCCGAAAACTTGGCGCAAATTTTCTTCCACATTTTTGCCCCGCTCCTTCTTCACTACTTCAGCCGGAGTGACTACTCGCTTAGACAGATACTCTACCGGGGGACGATCACCAAGCATCTCAGTCGGCAGATCGTCCCACAGGTCAGGCATCAGACTTCCTTTGTCTCCACGGCCATGAACGAGCCTAGTTCTTTCTCAAGCATGTCTAAAGGCATAGCGCCGACAGTGCTATGCTGAGCCTTACCATCGACAAAGACCATCAAAGTCGGGATGCTAGAAACATCAAAACGCTCCATAAGCAAGGGAGCCTTATCGGCTTCCACCTTGATTACCTGAATATCATCTGCATACTTGGCGGCAAATTCGTCTAGAACTGGAGCCATTGCTTTGCATGGGCCGCACCAGTCTGCCCAAAAGTCCACCAATACAGGTTTAGCAGAAGTTGAGATCATATGCTCAAACTGCTTTTCATCAACAGGGATTGCGTAACCCTCAGCCATAACAACTCTCTTTACTGATTCTTCGTCTCGTCTCATAAAGATATATTAGCACAAATCACAGCGACAAGCCATTGCATCGGCGGGGTTATTTCACTAAAATAAACACATGTACGTACAGGATAACTTCATTACAGACCACGACTTGATAGAGGCCATCAAGCAGGACGAGACATTCTTCCCGCCTGTCATGGCCACCTTTGAAGATCGTGGAAGTCTTGGCGACTATCATGGACAGCAGTACCACAGCGAAGAGGCATCATGCTTCGCACCCTACATGTTCTGGGATGGCTGGTGGAACTCTCCTGCCGACACGCTCAAGAAGCAAGTCATTCAGGCCATCTGGCAACACCCTGACAAACGAGATTTTAATCTAGAAGATGTGATTGGGTTTGAGTACTGGACACGAACTTTCGTCCCACCTCAGTACCTGCCGCACCACGTAGATGAAGACACGTTCCAATATGCTCACGATAAAACATTTAATGCCCCCATCAGTGGGTGCATATGGTACGGCTTTACTGAAGCAGACGAAGGCGGGATGTTAGAAATCCACCGTCCCCGTATTGAAGGCTCTCCTCCAGAAGTCTTAGAAACCGATCATGTTAGCACATATCTAAGCCCGCCTGACGAAAGGGAACGCATCGCATACACGCCAAATAGATTAATTATTTTCGATGCTGGGCGCAGATTCCACCAGACAACAGTAGTTAAGTCAGGGACACGACAAGTGATGGTGGTCAACGTATGGCATAAAGATAATCCACCAATGGCACTCAGCACAGGAGAGTTTTACAGTGAAAGTACATGAATTACAAGATAACGTTCTTTATATAGAAAATGCCTTACCAAACGCAGCAGAATTCATTGATCAAATAAACATTAATGATAGAAATCACGAATTTTTTCGTGTTATCCCACCGTGGGACAACTGGTGGGATGGGTCGCCTGTAAAAACTGGGGACGGATGGCAGCAAGTATTTTCCTACGAAGACGGCCAACGCAGAGGGGTTGCTAAGCACTTTGACTGGGATGTAACAGAAAATAACCAAAATGAGGTGTGGCCTAGAAATAAAGTTACGCCTGACTTCAGTATAGCACACGCACATGCAAATAAAATTATAAACTTAATCGAACCCGACTACATCAAAGCCCTACAGGTGTGGGCTGACCTTACCGGTAACACTATGCCAGAGTACATCACTAGAAACTACTGCCTACGTAAATACCGTACAGGTGCATCCATGGGAAAGCACATCGACAGAAACACAGACAATCCTAAAAATACAATGGATTGGACGGCTCTACTGTACCTTAACGACGACTATACTGGAGGGGAACTGTTCTTTCCCGAAACAGGTATGAAACTATCGCCGTCGGCAGGTAGTATAGTGTTTTTACCATGCCTGCTTGAACACGCCTGTTTAGAAATAATGAGCGGAGAGAAGTATTACATATTTACATTTATGCACACGCAATACAGCACAACAACCGCATTAGGTGAACCATATCATGCTCTTAATGAAGCCATCGACAAATTCAGGGGTGCGCAGTGAGTATTGAGCACTTAGGGACAGGTATCGTTAAAATTTCAAATGGGGTGACAATTCAGCCTGAAATTTTTCCGGCAATTGAGTCTCTAAGACAAGACGCACTAAACAATCACTACACCTACGTCTATGACGAAGAGGGTAATATTATGCACGCAACTAACTTAAGCGGTCATCGGTTCACACCAGAAGAACTAGATGCAAACTGTGTGAGAATAAACAACTTTCATGAACTTGAAGAGGAGTGGCAATCAGCATATTTTAGAAACTTAGAGACTGAAATATATGCCGCTCTTCTAAAATACGCAACACAGTTTCCTATGATTATCCCCTGCTTGTGGTGGAAAACAAAAGGACATGTACTCTCTTATAAACCCGGATCGGCATTGGGTCTTCATGCCGATAACGACATCAACTATCAGCCACATTATGAGCCTGATTACCAACTCGGAATCAAGCATGTCCTAGCGGCAATCGCCTATCTCAACGACGACTATGAGGGCGGAGAAATAGTTTTCCCATACGCAGGCGTGACCTACTCCCCCAAAGCCGGGGACGTTCTACTCTTTCCAGCAAACTTTATTTGCGCCCACGAAGTCAAGCCAATCACCGCAGGCAACAGATACGCCTACCTATCATACTTTGGACAAGGTTCCTCTGCGCCGGATTACGGGGTGACAATAATCGAAGATGACCACAACATCAACAGTGGTCAAGTATGGATGCATAACCTATTCAAAGACTATGCAAACTACGTGAAATACAACGAACTTAGCGAAGACTTACTACTACCAATTCACAGAGCCTTTAACTCAACAGGCACACGAAAGGAAATAAATCATGCAGAAAATGCCTCTAGTTAATATCCCATACTTTTTTGGGCTAACAGAAGATGTTGACAATGAATTGATTGCACAACAAATCGAACAATATGGAGAACCCTGCGGAGACGAAACCCAACCGTGGGACGACCAAGACATTCTGCTACCGGACTCTCCAGAAATCAACGAATTACTCACTAGGCTTACACGGCTAGTGCAATACGCCGCAGAAGATCAAACTCTAGTTTTAAAATCGCAGTGGGCACTAAACTTGCAAGAAGGGAAGAGTGTAGGACCTCATTCGCACCACGCTAACTTTCACATCTACCCTGAGGACTACTGGTCAGCAGTGTATTACCCAATCGCAGATGAAGACTCTGCCAAACTCATACTATCGGTAACTTGGTGCAACACCGTACATAAGAATATCCACATACAACCACAGTCAGGAATGTACGTTATATTTCCTTCGTATGTTATGCATTGGACAGAGCGCCAGCAGTCACCTGAAACTAGACTTGTAATTGGTGCTAACTTTGACCCCGCAGAGCCTAACATGACACCGAACGTAGACTTCTCAATCTATGATCGGCGTCCGTCCATCGACCTTTCCTGACTGTCTGTAATTAGATCAGGCATCCAAATTCTAGGGCCTTCCTGCCCAACAACTTCATTGTTGCTAGTGTCAACACCGTAGCAGGCCATACTTAGAAATGCGACACGCCTTCCAGATTCTACAGGATAGACTTCGTGACGGCCAACATAACTAGACGGGTATATGGCAACAGAGCCAGCCTCAGGAGCAAATGCTTGACCGGCATGAGGGAAGTTAATTTCGCCACCGGTATAATCGGTTCCGCAGTTGTTTAGATAAAGGTTTATACTGGTGCTATTGTGCATTGACACTTGGTTCGGTGGAGCCTCGCCCCACTCAAAAGGAACCTGATCATCGCAATGAGGACCTATGTTCTGCCCTGCATCATACACAGCAACGTGACCTTGTGGTCGCCACCAAGCAGTCGTGGCCGCATCAGGGAAAATCTTACAGTACTCAACAAGGGCAAGGTACAACGCATCTTCGCAGGAGTCAACAAAGTCTAAGTACTTCTGAGGCACTTCTTCATTACGATTCCGTCCACGGGTATCAAGGAACCGTTGGGGTGCCATACCGATATCCTCAATACTAAACTTGAATCCTGTCTGATTAACAGCATGATCTTTTTCAAACTTGAAGGTTTGCTCAGATTGACCGGTCAACCAACCGCAGTATTCTGCAAAAAAGTCAGGATCAATGTCTAACACGTTACGACAAATAACTACCCCCATGCCAATATGTTCTGATGTAATCATTATCCCTCCGAATTAAGTAAAGTAGTACGATATTGCTCTGAGTTGTGGTCGTAGCCACGCTCATCTAAAAATGCCCGATAATCTTCTCGCAGTGTAGGCATCCACACGTTAGTGCTGACTTCTGCCCCTTCTGGATTCTGTAGCGGGTCAACAACGTCTTCCCTTACAGCAGGGTTGGGAGTACCTTGAGAGTACCAGCCCAAGTACGACATTCTCCTACCCTTTCCGACGGGACGAACTTCGTGGGCAGCAACGTAATTGGATGGGAAGAATATAATTGTTCCCGCTTCAGGAATAATCGGATCAATGTCTAAATAGTTAAAGTTATGCGTACCTTCAGTAAAGTTTCTACCGTCTAGTTCGGCTTCTGATACCGATGAGTTTAGGTATGTCACGTTAGACACGACATTGCGTAGTGCTAACTCTTGCGAAGTGCGATGAACTCCGTAGATGTACTCAGCGCTAATGTCTGAATGCGATCCGAGGTACACCCCATCTCCGTAAGACACTACGTGCCCTTTCACCTTCCACCACACGCAGTTGTACGCCAAAGGGTAACATGTAAAATACTTTAACAAACACGCATCTTTAGCCGCCTCTAGTTGAGTCAGCAACCCACGGACATCTTCCCGAGGGTTTAAGTGCAGTGATGACCCACGGCGGGGCATTGACTGATAAGTGTCAAGCCCGAACAAGTATCCACTTTTGTTCTCATAAGCAACCTCACCGGTTTCAGGATCGGTAACTTCAGTGTACATGCTCGCATATTCTTCGTCTACTAAAACAGAAATTTCGTCATACACTTTGTCCCAGTCGCAGGAGACAGCATTGCGAAAAATAACTACGCCACCACCTAAATCTTCAGGCTCTGGATCGTTGTACTTGATAAACATACAGATATTTTACTGAAACAAATAATCGCTGTCAATGGAGGGGTGGCTACAGAAGTAACCTAAGAACTTTCGTTCTCCCGGCTTGAAACCGCCTGCAACAGCATGAGACATTACAAACAAATCACTTATGAGTAAGTCGCCAACTTCCCAGTTCCATGTTAACCTCTTCGATGAATTGTAAACTATCTCTATCTCAATTGTTGCTACGTGCTGATGGAACTGTTCATGCTCAGATATGGTAGGCTCACGCCCATCAAAAGAAACCAGCCTAATGTCTCCCTGACATATCCGCAACACTTCAACATCTTTAAAAGGATGTTTCTCTATTGCATTTCTATGGTTCACAGAAGTTAAATTACCTTTCATATCAGTAATCGCAGAACTAGAAATTACTGACTTTCTCATAAAGTCTATAACCTCTGCCGGTAAAAAATTAATTAACTTTGAATTGTCTCTAAAATAAGTCATCCCCACAGAAGATGGGCAATCAAACTTCAGCATATTCCAAAACCCCGCTACCGTAGAGTTTTCCAGTGAAGAAAAAACATGCTCTAAGTGCCAGTTTACAGACAGGTCTTTCTCAGTATGCTCCTTATGTTTAAATGTGTGCGAGTGATCTTCCTCATACCGCCTTAGCAAACTTTCATCAAAATCAGCGTGTCTAGGCGTCCAACCTACGTAGTCACCAATAGCCAGAATAATATCTAACTGTTGTTCTTCCGTGGCGTGCAAACCACGTATACCGAAAACCCCATCGTGTAGAAACTTCCAAGCAAAGTATTCAGGGTCACGCATGACATCCGCATACGAGCAACGGACTACATCAATCATGATTCGATTGGTACACCGTCAGTTCCGCAGTTAGCCGAGTCATCTACCGTTTCAGCATCGTGAGTGGTACCGTACTGCGCTACACACCGGCCCTGATAGACAGGATTGATGCCAATGTTCTGCTCTTCGCCAGTGGAGAATCGTGAATACTCTGACTTGCAATACTTTTCGTAGTCGTCGTAAATGTTGTTCATCCACATCGCAGGGCACCACTGATAACTGTCAGCAGGTTCAACAATGTTAATATTAGCCTCTTGGTGCGGGGAACCCTGACCGAAGAACGACAAATAACTGTAACGCACTCCGGCATCCATTCGGCTGACCTGATGTGAAGCCATATAGTTCGTGGGGAAGAACACAATGTCGCCCTTCTTGGGCTTGTACTCAATACCGAGATGGAAGAACTCTAAAACGCCGCCAGTGAAGTTGGTACCGTCTAACTCTTCCTCACTATCCACCGAGTCGTTTAGGTACACAAGACATCCGCAGGTCTGTCGTGCGGCCATCTGCCCACGAGGCATGTATCTGACCCCTTCAGTGACTTTATAGTTTGTGTCATTGTCGCAGTGAGCGCCGAGGATGCCCTCGTCGGCGTAGCGAAGAATGTGTCCACGGTTCTTCCACCATACGCATCCAACAATTAGGGGGAAGTAGTCGATGTAACGAATTAACGCCTTGTAAATAGTGTCTTCCATGTTGTGAAAGAACTCACGGGGAACGTCAGGCGTCTCTTCGGTAACAGGGTGAAGTAGGCGTACAGGAGTTGCTGGAATATCTTCAGGGCGATAACGGAAGCCGTCTTCATTGATGCCGTACTTTTCGCCATCCTCGCCAACGATGTATTCCCATCTGTTTTGATGAGAAACTTCAGACTGTGCGTCAATGTACTTGAAAACTTCTTCGGTGTCACCCTTTACAGCGTTGCGGAAAACTAGTACACCACCTCCCAAGTCCTCTACTTCAAACTCGCCAATTTCCTTGACGGCATCGTCATCAATTGTAGGAGTGTCAGGGTGCGGGTCACCACTACGCCAGTCTTCGGGCTGAATATTTTCGTCTGTCATTTTACTGCTTAACTAAGATTTGGAACCCAATAGCGTGGGGAATGTGATAACTTGTAATGTCTGTACGGTCGTCTAGCGCTTCGTACATGTCGTACAGCGGCTCAATGTAGTAGTCTGGTGAGTACAGACGCATCATCTCATTAGCAACAGGAATGTAAATCGCTCCACCTGAGTTGGTAACGTCAACAATTTTATCTACTAAATCAGGGTTGATAGTCAAGTCTGGGGAATGCATATGAACCAAATCAAACTGCGGCTCGGTCATGGCTTCTAGTTCTTCGACTTCAATTACAGTGTAGTCACCAGTAAACGGATACTCTGGGTGCGTCAAAACGTGTGCCTCAAAAGCCTGTAGACAATCGTTGTTAAGAAACGTAAGAGCGACACCTTTTCTGTTTAGGTCAGCCACAAAGTCAAAGTTCCTGTCAGGCGAGGCCACAAGAGCGGTAGTAGGCTTAACCAAATCGACAACCATCTGCGAATAGATTCCTGTAGAAATGTACACCATTTCTTTCCAACCAGAAACCTTACCTGAAAGTAAATCCCAGACATGAAGGTAATAATCGGTTCCAACCGCAATTGATCTACGATCAAGGTTACGAGAAGTCCAGTCCGTGTTTACAGCACGAACAATGTCGTCGTAAACAGCAAAGAAGTCATAGTCCAATGCTTGGGAAGAGTTTTTAGAAAACTCATATGTGAGAGCGTTTGCAATTAAAAACTTGTTACCTAAAATCTTATCCATTGACAATACTCCTTGCTACCTGCCAGCGGTGCCACAGTCGCCGCACGTTAACCATCAAAAGCACATTAACTTCCTTTAACGCATCATTCGATGCCAAACTACGACCTTCCTCCAAACGCAAGAACGGGAAAGTCGATTTGATCTGAGCGACAATATCATCAAACGATGAAGATGAAATATCATCTGTTGTCATACCCAAAACATACATAACGGTAATTAATTCCCGTTCTACGTGAGCCAAGTCAGCAGCAGCATCATAGGCGGGTGTACTAGCATTTCCAGTTCTACTCATCAGCAAACTCATCCAAATTCTCAGCGGTCAAGGGCAGCGCAGTGCGTAACGGATCAGTGTCACCCGAATAGAAATGGCACAGAAACCCGTCGCCTGATGGAACATTCCACGCTGTCGTGGACGTATCAAACTTTACTGGTTCTTCAGCAACATGTGAAGCGTCAGTCGGTTCGGGGCCTTCGTCGGACTCGCCAAAAGCATTAATATCAACACCTCGGGCTTGTGCCTCAGTTTCCACGGCACCGTCAGTTACGGTATACTTCTTCATGACTCTAGCGCTTCTAGGTTCTCCACCATCGTCAGCAAAGACCGGTAAGCAGGGTAATCAGCGTCAGCCTCAGCAACCGGGATAACAAAACTTGAATCAAGAGTTGAAGTGTCTACATTCAGCATCATCGCCATAGAGACAATATTCTGATTCAAAAAATCAATTGCCTTCTCTTTAGCCTTCTGGCGTTGTGCTTCTGAAACGGTTACAGCCATAATTTCCTCACAATCGTGCTAAATCGTTCTCTGTATTCTTATATGATACACAATCTTTATATAGTTGCGCAAGTATAGGGCGAGGCTCTTGCATCAAATTGTTAGTTGCTGCCCAGAGTCTGAAAGACAAAGGCATGTCGGGAGTGACTTGATTCAGAGAACACTCTCCGGTTCTCACATATTGTGCCACCTGCATATCGGGAAGAGCCATCAAATCCCGAACAATTTCGTTGGAATCCTCCTCGTCAACATGTAATTGAAAGTGCTCCAACACGTCGCTCGCTAACTGAGCAACCGGCTCAGTATTACCAGCGTGCAATAAAGCCCACTGCCACTCCAGCAAAAGTTTAAAGAACTCATGCAGCGAACAAGCGGCAGTATACGGATGGGTCATCTGTAACTGTTCAATAATTCCTGCGCCCACATCAGAGTCAACTTGGGTATAAATGATATGAGCCAACCCCTCATGGTGAAAAAGTGTCAAATGTTTTTCAATCATTCGTAGAAAATCAGAACCCGTGTGATTCAGGACAGTAGACTTGTAATCTTCTCTGCCGTGTAACTCATCAACAGTCATAGGCATATGTGTCTCCGTGGACGAGCACAGCGGATTCATCCAATGATCAGGATGATCGGCACGGGGAACTGACGCCCACAACCGATAACCGCCCCTGAACCTAGCAGGGTCTCCGTCGCTAATTACAGACAGCATACCCGGAATCGTGTCAATCAATCCTTGAACATCAGCGTAGTCAGCGGGGTCAAACCCAGCATCACGAATAGACACATCCAAAAGAGGACGCAACTTACTCAACTTGTCTTCAAGAGCAATCTTTTGTACGCTGTTAGTTAAACGCATCGCAACACCTTTCTCTACTAATATTATACCTATTAATAGTCAAGCACCTCGTCAATGCACTCACGGATTGTCCAACTCTCACCAGTAGTTAAAGGAACATCATCTAGCGGGTCGCTCTGCCAATTAAACCGTGTAATCATCTGACCATCACGGCCAACAACAAACTTTTCCCAACTGTGAGAAATACGTGCAACCGCACCTCCAGCCTTATTCCAACCTTCAAAAGCAGCCTCGGAAGTATCGGCAGGAGAAGCATCCTTAACCCGAACCACGTTTCCAAGCAACGCCGAATAAACTAGGCTAGCCTCTTTACCATTTACATCAATTTTTTCAGACATAGGGAAATTAACAAACGGATACGACTCTTTCATCCAAGCAGAAATTTCGCTATTGTCAGACGGCTCCATTCGTCCAAACTGATTACACGGAAAAGCAACAACGCTAAAACCTCTGTCCTTAAACTCGTCATGTACTTGCTGTAACTGCCAGAACTGTCGGGTAGTGCGAGCAAACGACCAAAACGTACTACAGCGTGGAGTGTACCCCAACTTTGAAACTGTGTTAACAACGAGAGTAACCTTACCTTCAAACTGTTTCAAGAAGTTCGGATCGCCGTCAATTGAATTCATCTCAATGTCATAAATACTCATTGCTCACTCCAAGGGTGTGGATTGTCAGAAACCTTACCCTCAACTGGGCACGACAAAATAGGTTTACTGGTATGAGGGTCAAGTATCTCTACCGTCCCCGCCAGCATATCAGCAACTGGTGTACACTGGATACGCACCATGCAGTCGAAGGGCACGTTAGAGAATGCAGAAAGAACATAAGTTTCGTTCATCCGATTATATTCGGTAAACTCTAAACTACCTTTAAACATATGGGCACTACCGCAGTCATCTCCAGCAGGTAAATGTAAAAGAAACTTTTCATATCCTAACGGGGTGTGTACGGTCATTGCGTAAGCCAATTTGGAACCTCCGGTATTTCAGGGTCTTGCAAGTCTACCAAGCCGTCATGACGAGGGCCTATACGATTACCATCAGCGTCTAATCCAGTACGGATTCCGTTCATCCACGTCCAAGGCTCATCCTGCATTTTTTGCATTTTTGCCTTGTTGTACTTCATCCGATCTTCCATTAGTTGAGGCTTATCCCACAAGTTCTCAACAGTACACTCTATGGTAGGCATTAAGTTAGTATCAAAAACAAAAAAGAATGCGAAAGGAGTCCCCTTTGGGAATACTACTTCTTTCCCCACCTCTGTAATTTTCCACGCCATCTGAACTTCGTCAGGCCACCAATCACTAGGAATAATGGCAGACAACGGGGTAGCGCCCTCCACAAAGTAGTTAGGGGAACCCGTAAGCCATGTGTGGTGACCTTCTTCAGTATTAAACGCCCAACCCAACTGAAAATCGACCATGCCGATCTTGTTACAGTTCGCAACCATGCGATGATCGTGCTCGCCTCCTTCAATTAATGTAGGTACAGTTTGACCACCATCCCATTTAACAACAACATCACAGGGAAGTAAAACTTCCCAGCCATTTACATTAGCCATTGTAATAGGTAAACACCGGTAGGCGTGCTTATTGTAGGTGTCATCCATCCAACCACGCCGCAAATCAGATTGTTGGACATGGGGAGATGCTTGGTGTGTTCTAACTAAAGTAAGTTTACTCATGGCTGTACACCATATTGGTAGGTATAGTTCGTATTACCTGCTTGTTGTTGAGCCTCCCAACTCGCTACAGCATACTTATGAATTTCTTCGTGAATAATTTGTCGTAACTGCTCTTCATCAAAACCAGCCACAATTGCCTGCCCACCGTCAGGGAACGAAGGCTTTGCAGGCTGCTCATTTGTTTGACCAAAATCTCTGGAAAAACCACCATGCTTGTGTGCATCATCATTGTAATCAAACATCGTGACTGCTGAATACTTCACACCCTCTGTCACGGGAAGAGATGCATGGGCATAGATGTACGTAGACGGGAAAAAGATAGAATCCCCAGCCTCAGGCTTGTAAGTGATGTCTAACAGGGGGAAGTGCAACTCGCCGCCCTCGTAGTCATCATTAAGATACACAATATTAGAGACAGTGCAAATATACGAGAAGCCGTGGTCGGTATGAACGGCAAAATGTTCTCCGGGGCCATACTTAACAAAGTTTATTGCTTCCATGTAACGCATGGTGATGTTGTACATGCTCTGGTAGTGCTTCAGACCGTCGTTAATCCTAGAAGACACATCTGTGTAAACTCCAACAACCTCAGAAAACTCTGAAGGGGTGTTTGGGATGTACTCTTCAGCCATTTTAAAGTCTACACAGTCTCGGTACTCGGGCATCTTGACGCCTTCACCAACCAGTGAGTCGTGCCACTTGAAGTAATCATGTTCACTGTCGTCCAACGCTTTATGTAGGCGAGTAGGGACATAATCTATCCCATCTAAACAATTCTTGTACACTACAATACCCAAATGGGGATCGCCAATATACTCGTAGTTAAACTTTGACTCAGTGTTGTGATTACCGTAACTCATGTTGTTATCGTATCAAACGTAGCGGGTGGAGTCAAATCTTTCAAGTACATGCCAAAAGGTAGTTGTGTTAAGCCGTTCACCTGATTCAATCTTGCCTACTTGATGAAGATAATATTCAGATGACGGGAATGCTACAAGGGTTCCTGCCTTTGGGAATATAAAAAGGTCTTGCTTTGCCATAAATAATTCCCCTCCAGTAAAGTCAACACCGTGGTTGTTGAAGTACAGTAAAGTTGAAATATCACGAGAAGGGTATCCTGAGTAAGTCTCTAAGTTGAGAGACTTGTCTTCAAAGTTATCTGAATGCATTTGTAGTTCCCACCCCGGAAGACCGCTAACAAGAGATGCGAGTTCTTCCTGACCCACAACGCATGAGTAGTAATCTTGAATAAAGGTTTTAACACTTAGTTTTAAATCGTCCATTAGGGGACGCAAAACGTCACTCTCTCCCATTTGAATAAACTTATCATGCTCATGGCCAACTACATCGTAACGCTCTAACTTTGAAATTTCTTCAGTAAACACTGCCATTACATCAGGAGATATGAAGTTGGGTACAACTACTACACCGTCTTTCTCTTTCATGGCGTGGCTTCTCGCAAGTTTTCTACTACCGTGTAAAACGAGGGGGTAGTCCATCTTTCACCGCTGGTAATCGGGCGAACACCGTGCAGGTAGTTGCGGTCCCCAACAAACATTAACGCTAATCCGGGCTTGGGAGTAATTTCAATATCGTGCTGTGGGAAATACAGTTCACCACCAGTAAAATCATCGTTGTAGTAAAACAGTGAGTTTAAGTCGTAGGTTGGAAATGGATTCGGGCTACCATCGTTTAATTCTTTATCTGCGTGCGGCTGTTGCTCTATACCTTCAAACCATCGCATTAAAACAGGGGCACGCCCATAGACTTTAACATTGAAGAATTTTTCAACTTCGTTCGCCATTTTATCAATGTATTTCTCAATGATGTTGTAGACTTGTGGATTTTTCCGATCAATAATAGGGCCGCTACACATCCGGTCATTCCAGTATGATGCATCATAAATGCACACACCATTCTCGTCGTACTCAGTCTCTTTCCCATTTTCCCACTCGTCAATCGTGGGCAGGAATGCCTGAACTATTGATAAGTCATCAGGGTCGATAAAGTTCTCAAAAACAACAATGTTGTCAGAACTGTCCCCGTAGTAGCCTGATGGTATAATCGAAACTTCTTCCATACGTATATTCTACAGTACGTTTCCTGTACCGTCAACGCTTACTTGAACGATGGCGGGAAGTAAGGTGGGAAGAATGGCGGGAAGAAAGGCGGAAAGAACGGTGGGAAGAACGGTGGGAAGAACGGTGGGAAATAGGGCGGGAAATAAGGTGGGAAGAATGGCGGGAAGAAAGGCGGAAAGAACGGAGGGAAATAGGGTGGGAAATAGGGCGGGAAGAAAGGCGGAAAGAAAGGCGGAAAGAACGGAGGGAAATAGGGTGGGAAATAGGGCGGGAAGAACGGCGGGAAAAATGGGGGGAAGTACGGGGGAGCAACAGGAGTTTTGTTTCCCAGCGAGCCTACCTTACTATAAGAATCGTTGTACAGTACATATCGTGCTGAATATGTGGTTCCATTTGTTAAACCAGAGATAGTCCTAGTAGTTGCACCTGTGTACTCAAAAACATCATCGTAGGTCGGTGTGCCACCATCAAGAACATACATGCGCATATAGTACTTGCCGCCATATGCCGTGTAGTCGTCATTATCCTCAACGCCAAAATCTTCTGAAGTGAAGTTGCTGCCAATAGTGAAAGTTATGGAGGCGTCATCCCCATCACTAGCACTAATAGTAGCACCAATATTTCCCGGCTCTACAACAGGAACAAAATAGTTGGTACTTTCATTAGCAATAACGCCCTGCCTAAAGTCGGCAGCAATACTAGCAGGCATAGCGCCCGCAATACTAGAAACGTCAAACGTTTGGTAATCTGTCAGAATGCCTGTTGAGTCTTCGGCACGCCACTCAATTTTGTATGCTTTACCGGCCTTAAGAGTATACGCATTGCCAACGTTAGTGTAAGCGCCAACATTGACTACCTTATCGCTAGAAGAATTAATTAAAAACTCGTATACTACGGTTCCGGCAGTATCTTTGAACCTGAATCTAATATTTACACTGCCGGTCTTTCCAAGACCTGCGCTATCCGTTATTGCACGCTTAAACGAAAAGGTTGTTTCATCAAAATCAGCAAAAGCAGGAGCGGCATAACTTACAAACTGTAGTTCTGCACCATAAAGGTCTTTTCCGCCCTGTCCTACATCTTTATTTATAGCCATGCCTACACACCTCAGTCGGAAAGGTCACCCACAGCAACCCAAGTATTTGTGCCCCTCTTTATTAGTGTAGCAGAAGACCACTGATCACGCAACTTAAGACCCGGAGTACCATTAATAGTCACACCCGAACCCGGAGTAATAGTCGTCTGGCCAGCACCAGTCTGCAAAACAGTAATCTGAGTACCAACAGGATAAGCAACAGAAGAATTAGGAGGAACAGTCAAAGTGTTAGCCGAACCGACACCCATCTCAACCAACTTATCTTTATCAGCCAAAACAAGCGTATAACTCGCAGTCCGTGCATTCGTCTTCAAAGTAGACGAAGCAAACTCACGCTGAGTAGAACCGTCACCAACAATAATCTTATCATTCGTGGAATCCCAAGCAATGCGTCCCTCCGAAGAAGAAGCAGTAGCCGAAAGCAGCGAAACTGCAACAGCCGTACCAAGTGCCGAAGCCGACAGCACAGAAGTGTTGTTAATGTAGAATGCTTTACCTGAAGCAAGGTCAATGTGTTCTGATGAAGTCCACGAATCAGTAGCATCAACCCAGTTGAAGGTTTTATCTGTAGTTCCTTTAAGGGTAATGCCGCCACCATCAGCAGTTGTATCTGTCGGGGTACCTACAGAACCTAACTCAATATTTTTATCATCTACACTGAGTGTGGTGGAGTTGACGGTCGTTGTTGTTCCGTTGACTGTTAGGTCACCGCTAACTATCAGGTTGTCGTCTACTGTGACTGTGCCTCCGGCAGAGTCAATAGTTAAGTTACCAGTTGAGGTATCAATTTCGCTTGTAGCGGTAACCCCAATTTGAATATTACCTGCTGTGACATTGCCTGTGACATTGCCCGTAACGTTGCCGGTCAGGTCACCTGTAACGTCTCCAGTTACGTTACCAGTTACGTTACCAGTTACGTTTCCAGTTATGTTTCCAGTTACATCCCCGGTTAGATCACCAGTAACGTTGCCGGTTAAATTACCTGTAACAGAAGTAGTTGTGATTACGCCAGTGCTAGGGTTATACGTCAACCCTACATCTGTTTCAATTCCCTGAGACCCTGTTTGGCCATCTACAAAAGTAAGATAGACAGTCTCGTCTGTAGAGTCGTTGGCGGTAGAGGTTACAGAAGTGGCTACATCAGCCGTGCCAGTCAAATCACCGGTCAAGTTGAACGCCGCATTTGACACAGTAGCGCTGTTAAGATTCACTGTGCCCGAGAACGTGGAAGTTCCAGAAGATGTAACGTTACCTGTCAAGTCGCCAGTGACATCACCAACAACACTACCAGTAAGTTGAGCGTCTGTACCGTCAGAACCGTTCTCTAAAATCTTGCTCGTTCCGTTAGACGCATAAACATCACCAGTTAAATCTCCGGTAACATTACCAGTCACATTACCCGTGACATTTCCATTTAAGTCGCCAGTAACATCACCTGTCAGGTTGCCTGTAACGTTTCCAGTTACATTTCCAGTCACAGCACCCGTAACATCACCAGTCACATTACCAGTGAGGTTACCCGTAACATTACCTGCCACACTGCCGGTTAAATCGCCTGTAACATTACCCGTAAGATTACCAGTCACAGAAGTAGAACTAATGTTTCCCGTACTAGGATTGTACGTCAGTCCTGTATCCGTTTCAACACCCTGAGTGCCTGTGTCACCATCAACAAACGTGATATAAACTGTTTCATCAGTACTGTTATTAGCAGTAACAGTAACGCTCGTCGCAACATCTGCTGTACCTGTAACATCACCAGTCACATTGCCAGTCACATTGCCAGTCAAATCACCCGTAACATCACCCGTCACATTACCGGTGAGATTGCCCGTCACATTTCCTGTAACATTACCTGAAACATTACCTGTCAAATCACCCGTAACATCACCAGTCAAATCACCAGTAAACGCAGTAGACGTAACAGCCGACAAACCAGTCAACGTAGCATCAAGATTAATCGTGTTACCAGTCTTCGACAAATTCGTGCCAGCAACAACAGAACTCACACCAGAAAACTGAGTGTAAGTTAAAGAATCCGTACCAAGCGTATGAACCTCACCCGTGCCAGTGCCCTCAGACGTGAGAATAAAACCCTGATTAGAATTATCAGAACCACCCAAAACCCACGTAGCATCACCAGCATACAAACTCGTGTCATTATCAGTAGCACGAGTCAACACATACGCAGTTGAACCATCACCCTGAGTCGTAACAGTATAAATGCCGTTCTGCGCAGCAGCAGCCTGATTCTTAACAAGAACCCTATCACCAGCCGTACCATTCACACCATCAACAACAATACGGGCATTAGAGCCAGCCGTCAATGTGGCTCCAACGCCAGAAGAACCATTGTCATACGTGGGGGAATTAGGTAGTGCAGCCGCCGTCGCTAAGTCCACAGCCTCGTTCCAGCGCACACCGGTTTCAACAGTTGAGTCCACGTAGTCTGTTGTTGCAATACGATCAGAAGCGTTACTAACCACGATAGACCAGTATGTTCCGTTCCATTGCCATGTACGGTTGCTGACTGTGTGGGTGTCGTTTACGGAGGGGGAATCTGGGAAATCAATAGCCATTAGTTAGCCTCCAATGCTTCTATGCGGTCAGTCAACGAATCAATCTGAGCCTGTTGACGTTGCACTACACTGATGAGATGCGGCACTAGACGGTCGTACTGTACGCCTTCTGGCTCAGACAGACACTCTTTAGTATGTTCCAAATGTTCACCCTCTGGGGCAACGCAGGAACAGTCTGGTGATGAGCCGAAGTGGACTAGACGAGGATCAACTTCGGCAACCTCTTCAGCAATCAAGCCGTAAAAAGAATAACCTTCAGGCTCGTTGCCAGTAGTAGATCGATACCAAACGGGGCGAAGATCAAAAATGATGTTTGCGTGTTCTTCGTCAATGGTTTCAATATCAGTTTTGTATTTTGCTGACGAAGTGGATCGCATTATCTGACCTGAAGATAAGATCACCATGTTTGCGCCAGCAGCATTAGTGTCGTTGTAAACAGCGGTCATGTAGAGTGCGCCGTCTGAGCGCATAAACCCATGACGAGTGTTGTTCGTCCAGAACTCTAAATAGTTGTTATTGACATTGCCTATCATTACGGCATCACCGCTCAAAGAACCTGTGCCACCCTTGCGTAAAGCCCAAGAGGACTGTGTGCCCGAGCGTTCAAACCCATAACCAAGATCCCCCGTGTCTGCAAGAATCATCCCATTTACATGCAATTTTTCTAGAGGCGCCGTTGTACCGATACCGACATTTCCAGACGAGTCAATCGCCCCCCTGTCAGTCCCACCAGTCCTGAAGTACATTTTGTCTGCGCTGTGCTGATAACGGAAGCCGCCCTGAGCCGATGCGTCAGAATCACCAAACCGCAAATAGCCGTTACCAGTCGTGGACGAATACACGGCCATGCCAGAGTCGGACGCTTCGCCTGAGTCAGCAATAATCATGTGCGATGTCGGCACGGACGCAGGAGCCGCAGATGTGCCTATCTGGACATGCAGTTTGTTATCAGGTGCCGTTGTACCGATACCGACATTTCCAGACGAGTCAACAGTTACACGATTATCACCGTTCGTTCGTATCTGAAAGTCATCACCGCTAGAACGCAACACCACGTTGCTCGTAGTGCCAGCATCAGCAAGAATAATGCCAGAGGTGGACTGACCGGACTGCACTGACAGCGGAAAAGCATTATCTGTGTAATTTGCAACGATGCGCCCCCGTACATCTAGGGCTTGTCCGGGTGTTGTTGTGCCGATACCGACATTGCCAGACGAATCAATAATCATCCGCTCCGAACCGGCAGTATCAAAACGAATATTATCCTCATCCGCAGACTCCTCAACCTGAATCTTCGTATCCTCATCCAAATCCGTAATA
>Ga0213866_10000880_pt1 | contig 23347 bp, 21 predicted proteins | sample PICome_11_FD_160079 | JGI IMG/M metagenome (GOLD analysis project Ga0213866, IMG submission 160079) | Coastal seawater microbial communities near Pivers Island, North Carolina, United States - PICO284 | ecosystem: Environmental > Aquatic > Marine > Coastal | place: USA: North Carolina...
CCTACTCACGCCCAGCGAACGGCGACAACTCGCCCAGGCCATGGCCGAAGACGTACTGAGCTGTCTTCAGGCGCACCCTGCTATCGAGCAAATTACACTGGTTTCCGACGATTCCTCGGCACCTCATCTTGCCCGGGGATACGGGGCAGATTGCCTGGACGAGCAAACCCTTGGCTGCCACGGCTTGAATCCCGTGATAGCGGCGGCGCTGTCCCGCCTGGAAAAGCCTTCGGATGGTCGCGTGATGGTATTGCATGGCGACCTGCCTGCGCTGACCCAGGAGGATATCTCCGCGGCTTTGGACGCCATGTCTACACACGGGATGGTGATAGGTTGTGACCGAGCCGGCACCGGAACCAATATGTTGCTGTTTGCCGTGGAGCGACCGCCTGCATTTTGCTTTGGGGTAAATAGTTGCACCCGTCACACGGCCTGGGCCGCTGAATCTGGCATCCTGTGCAAAAATTTGCAAACATCGGGCTTTGGCTTCGATGTCGACCTTCCGGAGGATATGTTGTTGCTCCTCGAACACGCTGCAGCGGGCATGCTGGGCGAGTGCACAAGTCGTGTCCTGGGTGGTGGCCTGGCTGCGCGCTTGGCGCCAGCGTTGGCGAGCCTGTCGTCTGGCGAGGCCGACAGCAATGCGCTGCGAACCGGGGACCGGGCATGAATGGTGAGCAGCTGAACGATATATTGAATGAAGAGCAGGCCCTGGCGTTGGCGGCTTGTTCGGACACACCGCTGCTGGTGGAGCGCGCCGGTGCCCTGCGTGATCACGGGCACGGCCAGCTCATTACCTATTCAAGAAAAGTCTTTATCCCCCTGACGCAGCTATGTCGGGATGTGTGCCACTACTGCACGTTTGCGCAGACGCCCCGTCATCTCTCCAAGCCTTACATGACACCCGATGAGGTGGTGGCGCTGTGTCAGCAGGGTGCAGCCCAGGGCTGCCAGGAAGCGCTGTTCACCTTGGGTGAGAAACCCGAATTGCGTTATCGCGCCGCCCGCGAAGCACTGGCAGAACTTGGGTTTGCATCAACCCTCGACTATGTCCGACACGTCGCCGCCCGGGTATTGGACGAGACCGGCCTGCTTCCCCATATCAACGCCGGCTGTATGACGGCCCAGGAGATCGCCGGTTTACGCTCCGTTAGTGCATCCATGGGCATCATGCTGGAATCTGCAGCGGAGCGGCTCTGTGAAAAGGGGCAGCCCCACTATGGTTCGCCCGATAAGGTCCCCGCAGTTCGCCTGGGCACCATCGAGCTGGCTGGCGAGGCGAAAGTGCCGTTCACATCCGGCATCCTGATCGGGATTGGTGAAACCCGCCGTGAGCGTATTGAGTCGCTGCTGGCCTTGCGCCGGCTGCACCAGCGCTTCGGCCATTTGCAGGAAGTTATTATCCAGAACTTCCGGGCCAAGCCCGGGACGCTAATGGCCCAGTCTCCGGAGCCCGACCTGGAAGACCTGCTGTGGACCATTGCCGTTGCCCGACTTGTGTTCGGTTCCGAAATGAATATCCAGGCACCCCCGAATCTCAGCCCGGGCGTGTTGCCGCAGCTGGTCGCTGCGGGAATCAACGACTGGGGTGGCGTATCCCCGCTGACACCTGATCATGTCAATCCGGAGGCGCCCTGGCCGCACCTCGATCAGCTGGCCAGAGAAACCGCCATTGCCGGCAAGTTTCTCGAGCAGCGGCTGACCATTTACCCCGACTACGCGCTGGCGGCTGACACCTGGGTTGCCGACGAGGTTCGACCAGCACTCCTGCGGCAGAGCGATAGCGCGGGCTTCGCCCGGCGAGATGCCTGGGCGCCGGGTGAAGAGAGTGAGCTGCCACCGGTGGAGAGAGACCTGTTGTCGGGATCCTCGGCCGGGCCTGTTTCGCCCGACCTGCAGTCAGTGATTGCGCTTTGCGAACGGGGCGAGCGTCCGGATCACGCGCAGCTGGCCCTGCTGCTGAATGCTCGTGGACCTGACTTCCATGCAGTTGTTGCCGCCGCCGACCGCTTGCGCCAGCAGCGCTGTGGCGACACCGTTAGTTACGTGGTGAACCGCAACATCAATTACACCAATGTGTGTTACTTCAAGTGCAAGTTCTGCGCGTTCTCCAAAGGCAGCGATAACGCCGATTTGCGTGGGCGTCCCTATGACATCGGTGGTGATGAGATTGCTCGGCGCTGCAGCGAGGCCTGGGTTCGCGGTGCAACCGAGGTCTGTATGCAAGGGGGTATCCATCCCGATTACACCGGCGATACCTACCTAGATATCCTGAGCACCGTGCGCGCGTCAGCGCCTGGCATTCACATCCATGCGTTCTCACCGCTGGAGGTCTGGCAGGGCGCTGAAACGCTGGGCCTGACCCTGGAGGACTTTCTGCTGAAGCTGCGAGCGGCCGGCCTGGATACTCTGCCGGGAACCGCTGCCGAGGTGCTGCACGATGACGTGCGCGCCGAACTGTGCCCAGACAAGCTCACCGCTGAGCAATGGCTGTCGGTGATGGAAGCCGCTCACCGTGTGGGCTTTAGAACCACGGCGACGATCATGTTTGGCCATATCGACCACGTGCCTCACTGGGCTGCCCACCTGCTGGCAATCCGCGATCTGCAACTGCGCACTGGTGGTTTTACCGAGTTTGTTCCATTGCCCTTTGTCCACATGGAAGCGCCCATGTATCGACGGGGCAAGTCTCGCAAGGGCCCCACTTTTCGCGAGGCCGTGTTAATGCATGCTGTGCCGCGATTGGTATTCAACGGCCTTATCGACAACATCCAGGCGTCCTGGGTGAAGCTCGGCCGCGAGGGCGTGGCGGCCTGTTTGAATGCCGGAGCCAATGATCTCGGTGGTAGCCTGATGAACGAGAGCATTACCCGTGCCGCTGGCGCCGAACACGGGCAGGAATGGTCGCCCCGTGGAATGGAGCAGTTTATCTCTCGGCAGCAACGACAGCCCCGAATGAGAAATACGCTGTATGGCGATGTCGACCCTGATCGGCGCACTGTGGCTCACAGTGCACCTGTGCTGGTGCCCGTTATTAATACACCCGCTGGGCGACGTCAGTCCACCAAGCGACTGGCTCAGGCTGATGCTGGCCTGCCGGTTAAGCCACAGGCAAGCAACCAGGTTGTGATGCTCGCCGCCTGTAATTGATGGCTGATTCCATCCCCGAGCGGGCTGTCCACCTTGAGCCCGGCTGGCTCGCGCACCTTGCTGCGGAATTTGAAAAACCTCACATGGTGAAGTTGCGCGAGTTTCTGCTGGCGCAGAAGCGCAGCGGCAAACGTATATTCCCGCGCGGCGATGAGTTTTTCAGTGCGCTGGATCATACGCCGCTGGATCAGGTGAAAGTGGTTATTCTGGGGCAGGATCCCTACCACGGTGAGGGCCAGGCCCACGGGCTGTGTTTCTCTGTTCGGCCCGGCGTCGCCGTTCCGCCTTCCTTGCAAAACATCTACCGCGAGTTGAATGCGGAACTTGGCATTCCCGTGCCCGAGCATGGCTATTTGACCGGCTGGGCAGACCAGGGTGTGTTGCTGCTAAACAGTGTGCTGTCGGTTGAGAGCGCCCGGGCGGCCTCGCACCGGGGTCAGGGCTGGGAAGAATTTACAGACCGTATTGTCGATGTGGTGAATCGTGAACGGGAAGGTGTGGTATTCCTCTTGTGGGGGAGCTATGCCCAGAAGAAAGGCGCGATCATAGATCGAGAGCGTCACTGTGTGCTGACGGCCCCCCACCCATCGCCATTGAGCGCTCACCGTGGGTTCTTCGGGTGTGGCCACTTCAAGGCGGCAAACGAATACTTGCAGGCGCGCGGCAAGCAGCCCATTGACTGGCGTTTGGCGCCGGTAGCTCAGTCCTCCAGCGAGTAAGGTGGTAGCGCCAGCGAGATCGGTGACGAAGTCTCTGCCAGCTGCAGTCCCTGATCCACGTTATCCGGCGATGTCGATACCAGCAGCACTGAGGCGTCTTCGTCAATGCCTGCTGCATTGATCACGACCCCAGCGGTTTTGCCGTCGGCTGTAACCACCGTTTGCCCTGTGTCAACGGACCCGGTACTGGTCCGGCCCACCAGGACTCTGCGCTTGGATTTGCCACGGTAGTGCAGGCGGGCGACCACCTCCTGGCCCGTGTAGCAACCCTTGGTGAAGCTGATGTGCCCGGTGCGATCAAAGTTCAGGTTTTGCGGCACGAATTCTCCGGCAGTTTCGGCTTCTATTCTAGGCAGCCCATGTGTAATTAGCCTCGCTCTCCAGGCGGCTTCAGTACCGGGCGCCGCGGCTTCTGACAGAGTCGCAATGGCGGGGCTGTCACTGGACGCCAGGCATTCAAAGCATTCCCCCTTTTCATCCAGTTGCACGACAAAGGCGCCGTCTGCAGTCACCACTGCCAGGCTGCCACGGGCAGAGGCGCCGACTGACTGAGCCAGGCAGTCTTGCGCGTCATCGCCATGCAGGCCGTAGGCCTGCCACTGACGGCTCTGGTCAGTCAGCTCTGCCTTTGAGAACGCGATGTATTTGGACAGGATCGCTGTCGTGTCCGCGGCGATACCGCGCCGCAGTCGCAACAGCACATGCTCAGGAGCAATTTGAACGGCGAGGAAATCGGCAAGCACACGACCCTGTGGCGAGCAGAGCAGACCCTGCAGGGCCTGCCCTTCGCTGAGATCGCGGGTGTCACAGGTCGTTTGGCCCTGCAGGAATGCCAGTGTGTCTGGTCCGTGGATTGATAGCACAGACTCATCGACGAGTGGCGTGAAGAAGGCGTTCAAGCTTGGCTCCTTGATCGGGGTAAATGACTGCCCAGGCGGGCGGGTAGGTGAGGCCCGGGTCTAAGCCGCTGCTTTTGACGTTATAATGCCCAACCCGGATGTTTCCAAGCGAAAGTTGGCATTGCATGATGTTGGATCAGGAATACAAGCGCATGTGCTGGGCCAGCCGCCGCGGCATGCTAGAGCTCGACCTGGTATTGGAGCCATTTGTCAGTGCCTGCTACCGGGACCTCGACGCCGAGGATCGTGAGCGCTATCAGCGCCTCGTCGAATGTGAGGACCAGGAACTGTTTGGCTGGTTCTTGCGGCGCGAGAAACCCGAGGACCCGGAGCTTGTCATCATCGTCGACCGAATTCTCCAGTTTGCACGGTCCCGTCCTCTGCGTTAGCCCGTCACCGACACGCCGCCTTTGCGTTGGCGCATTGCTGTTAATTTTAGCGAGCGGTCCCGCATATCTGTACTGGGGAGGGCACCACCTGCTTGCCATTGTCATGGTCGGCACATTGCTGATAGTCGCAGGAGGGCAGCTGAGCCAGCCCTGGCTGGGTGCCAGCATGGCCTATCGCGAAGGAAGGTGGTGGTGGCAAGCCGGGCCAAGCGCTCGCCCGGTCGTGGTTGCTATCGAGCGCAGCGTGATGGGCGCTGGGCTCGTTACCAGTCTGTTACTGCGCGATACCCAGAGCCAACGACGTTGGTGGTTGAATGTTTTTCACGACAGCCTGGAGCCCCAACTACTTTGCGCCCTGCGTCGGCACCTCGTGGTGGCGGGGTGAGTGGGGGGGGGTCAGGATGGTGTCCCGGGCCTCTGGCAGCGCTTCGGGGTAATCCAGCGTGTAGTGAAGGCCGCGACTTTCGCGTCGGGCAATGGCGCAGCGAATCATAAGCTCCGCCACCATGGCCAGGTTGCGTAGTTCCAGTAAGTCATTGGACACCTTGTAGTTGCCGTAGTATTCGCCGATTTCCGACTGCAGCAGTTCCACTCTGTGCAGCGCTCGTTCCAGCCGCTTGTTGGTGCGCACGATACCGACGTAATCCCACATGAATCGACGTAACTCGTCCCAGTTGTGCGAGATCACTACGTCTTCATCCGAATCCGTTACCTGGGTTTCGTCCCAGGCCGGGGTGCCCCCGGGTTTGGGCAGTGCGTCGATACTCTCCGCGATGCGGTGTGCGGCGGACTCCGCGTAAACAATGCACTCGAGCAGGGAGTTGCTCGCCATGCGATTCGCGCCATGCAATCCAGTGCAGGAAGATTCGCCGACGGCATAAAGTCCTTCCACATCGGTGCGACTGTTGCGGTCTACCAGGATGCCGCCACAGGTGTAGTGTGCTGCGGGCACCACGGGAATCGGTTCCTGGGCGATATCAATGCCGAATTCCATGCACCGTGACATCACCGTTGGGAAATGATTGGCAAGGAAGTCCCTGGGTTGGTGGGATATATCGAGATAGACGCAGTCCACTCCCAGGCGTTTCATTTCATGGTCTATCGCCCGAGCCACGATGTCCCGCGGTGCCAGTTCTGCGCGGTCATCGTACCGCTGCATGAACGGCTCGCCGTTTGGCAGTAATAGTCGTGCACCCTCTCCACGCAGAGCCTCGGTGATCAGGAATGATTTTGCTTTCGGGTGGTAGAGGCATGTGGGGTGGAATTGATTGAATTCGAGGTTGGCCACCCGGCAGCCGGCCCGCCAGGCCATGGCGATGCCATCGCCACTCGCGCCATCCGGATTGCTGGTATAAAGGTAGGCCTTGCTGGCGCCCCCGGTGGCGAGAATGACCGCCCTGGCCAGGAACAGGTCGACGCGATCGCGCTCCTGGTCGAGTATGTAAGCGCCACAGCAGCGGCCGTTTCTGACCACAAGATCAACCGCTACTCGCTGGGTAAATATCTCAATGTTATCGGCGGCCTGTGCTTTTTCGGTGAGCACTTCGGAGATGGCCCGGCCCGTACGGTCGGCGGCGTGGATGATGCGGCGGTGACTGTGTCCTCCCTCCATGGTGAGGTGAAATTCACGCAACTCCTGGTCTGGCAGATCGTCACGCAAATCAAAATCCACACCCTGTTCCACCAGCCATTCGACGCAGCGGCGGCTGTTGCTGACGGTGAATTCGACCGCGTCGCGGTGGCACAAACCGGCCCCTGCCGCGATGGTATCTTCCACGTGGGAATCAATCGTGTCGCGATCGTGCAGCACGGCGGCCATGCCGCCCTGTGCCCAGTAGGTGGAGCCCTGGTTCTGGTCTGCTTTTGAAAGCAGTGCGACACGTCGATCACGCGGCAGGCGCAGGGCGGCGCTGAGCCCGGCGGCGCCGCTCCCGATAATCAGTACGTCGTGTTCATAGCGCTTGGGCACGACTCGCTCTTGCTCCCCTGGCAGTAGAAATATATTATTCGCGTCAATAACTTAGCTGCGATTTCTCGCATCGGCGTGAGTATAGTCGAGGAATGCGCTACAAAGGAATCCACCTTGCCGGAACTTTTTGATTGCGTGCCGTTCTTACCTCCATCAAGGCCGCGGTGCTCTGGCATTGAACTTGTGCACGAGCGCAAGGTCTATTTGCTGCGAGGGCGTTGCGCCACCCGGACATTCATGTCGTGGGCTAGGGAGAGTGTACGTACATGACGGCCGAGGTGACGGACAAGCAGCTCGTCGCACGGGTACAGAAAGGCGACAGTCGCGCGTTTGACATGCTGGTAATGAAGTACCAGCACAGGATCATGGGATTGATCAGCCGCTATGTGCACGATGCGGACGAAGTACAGGACGTTGCCCAGGAGGCCTTCATCAAGGCCTATAAAGCGTTGCCCCGTTTCCGCGGTGACAGCGCCTTTTATACCTGGATGTACCGTATCGCCATTAATACCGCCAAAAACCACCTGGTGTCGCGTTCGCGCAGGCCGCCCGGCAGCGATGTCGAGCTGGAGGATGCCGAGCACTACGAAGGTGGAGGCGCGCTGCGAGAACTGGAAAACCCGGAAAACGCACTGTTCGGTGACGAACTCAAGGGTGTGGTGGAAGCAGCCATTGGTAATTTGCCCGATGACCTGCGCACAGCGGTAACTTTACGAGAATTTGATGGTCTGAGTTACGAGGACATCGCTGACATCATGGATTGCCCGGTAGGCACCGTGCGGTCCCGCATCTTCCGGGCCCGAGAAGCGATTGATAAACAGGTGCGTGAACAGCTTGATGGGGAAGGCTGAGCGCGGATCGATGTACAGGCGCCGTAAGTCGGTGACCGGTGAAACAGGACGCGAGCAATCGCGGAGGAATAGAGAATGAGTGAACGCCTGCGGGAGTCCCTGTCTGCATTGATGGACGACGAGGCCAATGAACTGGAAGTTGAGCGCGTACTGTCACAGATTGGTGACAACGCTGAACTTCGAGAAACCTGGGTGCGGTATCACCGTGTACGTGGGTCTCTCTACGGCCAGTTGCAGTCCAGCGCCAGCCTGGATATTTCCTCCCGGGTGATGGCAGCCATCACCGAGGATCAACACCAGGACCGGCAAGGCGCACCCGCGTCAGTGGGCGAACGCCTGTGGCGACCGGTGGCCAGTTTCGCTGTTGCCGCTACTGTCGCGACCACGGTCGTGCTGGGAGGTCAGCAACTGGTACAACTCAGCGGTGACCAGTATCAGGATCGCAGCACCTACGCGAGCAATGTGTCACCGGTTGGACTGGTGAACGCCGTTGGCGCGACGCCGGTGCGAGCGAGTTTTGGAACGCGTCCGGTGCCGGTACTGCAACCTGCGACCAACGAGGCTTACGAGCGCCTGGCCCGTCAGCGCCTCAAGCACTACAGCCAGGACCACGCAGAGCAGGCCGCACTGAATACGCCGCAGGGATTGATCCCCTTTGCCCGGGTACCCAGGATTAGCGAATGACCTGTTCGCGCCTGATGACGCGTTTTATCGTGCTGTTTGCCGGCGGCGCGGGGGCGTTGTTGCCTCTGCCCGCTATCGCCGTCAATTGTGGGGACAGCGATCCTGAGGCGCTGGCCTGGATGGATCGAATGTCGCGCAGCACCCAGCAGGTAGCCTATGAGGGGGTTATTACGCTGCAGCGGGGCGATGATCTTCAGGTCATGCAGCTATCGCACAGTGTTAAGGGTCCTGCGGCCACAGAGCAGCTAACACGACTCACCGGCCAGGGCGCGCAGGTGATTCGTGATGAACACCCCCTAGATTGTATTCACCCGGGCCACCAGCTACTGCGCCTGGGTAGCGAACTCGCCGAGGGCGACTGCGGTATTGCCAGCCACTATCGGCTGACGCTTGCTGAAGGTGAACGGGTAGCGGGCCGCCGCACCGTCCACATTACGGTGACGCCGCGGGATATGTATCGCTATGGCTATGAACTGGAACTCGATCGACAGACAGCACTGCTGCTGAAGGCGTCGACCGTGGGTCGCGGCGACAAGATACTTGAGCGGTTCCAATACGCAGACGTGTCGTTTGCCGACGCTGGCGCACGCGAGACGGGCGTTGACGTCGTTCATCACGCCGCTCACCCGGCTAGCGTCACAGACGAGAAGGCAGGTCTTGGAGTCGCTTGGGGTTTGCGCTGGGTGCCGGCCGGTTTTATGGCCACCGACGACGTCACCAGCGATGTCACCCGGCGTACCTACACAGATGGCCTGGCCGTATTCTCGGTCTTCCTGGAGCGACTGGCTGCCACCATGCCCTCCGGTGAGGGCGTTGTCAGGCAGGGCAGTACCACCTCGTACACTCGTGGCATTCAGTTGGACGGCCAGCCCATCCTCGTTACCGTCATTGGTGAAGTGCCGGTCAACACCGCTAGAATGGTGGCAGATTCCGTTAGCCGGGTGCGCTGACATGCTCACAGAAACTGGACGAGTCGTCGCGGTCGAGGACGATGGCGTCTGGGTAGAGACCATCCGCCAGAGTACCTGTGGCGCCTGCGCGGCCCGTAAAGGTTGTGGCCACGGTCTGCTCAACCGCTATGCTGAGGGTCGCACCGGTTACATTCGAGTGCTGCCTGGTGACGCGTTGCAGCCTGAAGATTGCCAGATCGATGACCAGGTCATGATCAGCCTGCCCGAGTCGGTGATTTTGAAAGGCTCTGCCACCGTTTATCTGCTGCCGCTGGTAACCCTGCTTGCAGGTGCCATTGGCGGCATGACGGCCCTCGGCACGGATGCCGGTGGATTGCTGGGTGCCGCAGCGGGCCTGGCCGCTGGCCTTGGGCTGGTGCGCCTGCATGCCTGGCACCACCGCGACGACGAATCCCTGCAGCCAACCATGGTCGAAATCGTGACAGAACGCCCCCAGGCCTTGAGGCTGAGCTGACGAATCCCTATTTAAACCAGAACCCAGACATGCCAATGATTGCTATGAGACACACCGTTCCCGCTGTTTTCGCCCTGTTTGTATCGCTGCTTCTTGCCACGAACGTCAGCGCCGCCAAGTTGCCAGACTTTCGCGATATCGTGAAGGAAGGTTCGCCCGCCGTGGTGAAAATTCTGGTGGAACACAGTGGAGGGCAGGCCGGGCAGTCACCTTTTGATTCCGATGAGATTCCCGAGTACCTGCGACGCTTTTTCGAGTACCGGGGCGCGCCTCCCCAGGGCGGTCAGCGCCAGCGGGTATCCATGGGGTCTGGGTTTTTCATTTCTGACGACGGCTATGTGGTAACGAACAACCATGTTGTGGAAGGAGCAGACAGCGTCACGGTCCGGCTGATCGACCGTCGTGAGTATGAGGCCGAAGTGATCGGTACCGACCCACGCTCTGACCTGGCTTTGTTGCGCATCGACGCCGATGACCTGCCGGTGCTGAGTCTTAATCGCGATGACGATCTTGAAGTCGGCGAGTGGGTGCTGGCTATCGGGTCGCCGTTTGGACTGGATTACTCGGTAACGGCGGGCATTGTCAGCGCGAAGGGGCGCAGCCTGCCCACGGAGCGTAACGAAAACTACGTGCCTTTCATTCAGACAGATGTGGCCATTAATCCGGGTAACTCCGGCGGCCCGCTGTTTAATCTCGATGGCGAGGTCGTCGGTGTTAACTCACAGATCTTCACCCGCAGCGGTGGTTCCATCGGACTGTCGTTTGCCATCCCCGTAAGCGTGGTTCGCAACGTGGTCGAGCAGCTGAAATCTGACGGCAAGGTGACACGGGGCTGGCTGGGGGTGACCATCCAGGACGTAGATAAGAACCTGGCTGACTCCTTTGGCCTCGATCGTCCCAGAGGCGCCCTGATTTCGCAGATTGCCGAGGGAGGGCCAGCAGACAAGGCCGGACTGGTGCCGGGCGATGTTATTCTGCAGTTTGATGGCAATGACATTCCGACGTCCTCAGACCTGCCCCACGTGGTCGGATTGATTGCACCTGGCACCCGGGTGCCGGTTGAGATCATGAGGGAAGGCAAGGCCAAAACCATGCGCGTTGAAGTGGGTGGCCTGGGCGCCGACGACAGCTTCTCGCTGAACCCGCAGGACGACGAGAGTGGCAGCGGCGGTCGATTGGGCCTGATTATTGAAGCTGCCGGCGAAGAGTTGCTGGAGCGTTATGGTATCAATGGCGGGGTGCTCGTTCGGGAGGTGCTGTCCGGATCCGTCGCCGATGAAGGTGGTATTGCGCCGGGAGACGTCATTACCCTGGTTGGTTCCACACCCACCAAGTCGGTGGAGGCCTTTGCCGAGACGGTTGAGCGACTGGGCCCTGAGGCGTCCGTACCTGTGCGTTTGATCCGCCGGGGAGCCCCCATGTTTATCGGTCTCAAGCTCAGGGATTGATGGTTCAGCCATTGCCCCGGGCTCATAGCGATAGAGCCTCCATTGAGGTACAATCGCGCGTCTTTTTTCCGGCGGCCTCTGGCCGCCGGTTGTGTGTTTAGAAACCTGAGCCGATTGCGTGAGCGACCTCCAGCACATCCGAAATTTTTCCATCATCGCGCATATCGATCATGGCAAGTCCACGCTGGCCGATCGCTTTATCCAGCATTGCGGTGGTCTCAGCGCTCGTGAAATGGATGAGCAGGTGCTTGACTCAATGGATATCGAGCGCGAGCGCGGCATCACTATCAAGGCTCAGAGCGTTACCCTCGATTACATCGCGCGTGACGGACAAACCTACCAGCTCAACTTTATTGATACGCCCGGACACGTGGATTTCTCTTACGAGGTTTCCCGGTCGTTGTCCGCCTGTGAAGGGGCATTGTTGGTGGTTGATGCCGGGCAGGGCGTAGAGGCCCAATCGGTAGCCAATTGCTATACCGCTATTGAGCAGGGCCTGGAAGTACTTCCGATCCTTAACAAGATGGATTTGCCGCAGGCTGACCCGGAGCGGGTGAAAGTCGAGATCGAGGAAATTATCGGCCTGGACGCCACCAGTGCCTGCGCCGTCAGCGCCAAGTCGGGCATGGGCATCGAGGATGCGCTCGAGTACCTGGTCGAGCAGATTCCGCCGCCCGAGGGCGACCGCGATGCACCGCTGCAAGCCCTGATTATCGATTCCTGGTTCGACAATTACCTGGGAGTAGTATCCCTGGTGCGAGTCAAACAGGGCGTGCTGCGCAAACGCGACAGGATACTGGCCAAATCTACCGGCAAGGCGCACCAGGTAGATAGCGTGGGGATTTTCACTCCCAAGCGATTGGAAACGGGCGAGCTGGCTGCCGGAGAAGTGGGCTTTGTGGTAGCGGGTATCAAGGACATCCACGGCGCGCCAGTGGGCGACACCCTGGTACACGCCAACCACGCTGACGTGTCTGCCTTGCCGGGTTTCCAGCAGGTCAAGCCTCAGGTCTACGCCGGTATCTTTACGATATCCTCCGACGACTACGAGGATTTTCGTGACGCCTTGGCCAAGTTAACGCTGAACGACGCTTCGCTGTTTTATGAGCCTGAAACTTCGGACGCGCTGGGATTCGGGTTCCGCTGTGGTTTCCTGGGCATGCTGCATATGGAGATCATCCAGGAGCGGCTTGAGCGCGAGTACGACCTTGACCTGATTACGACCGCGCCCACGGTTATCTACGAGGTGGTCACCAAAGGCGGCGACATACTTCGCGTCGACAATCCGTCGGCCCTGCCGGACAGCGCCGAGGTCGAGGAAATGCGGGAGCCGATAGCCCGCTGTAATATCCTCGTGCCCCAGGATTATCTCGGGAACGTCATAACCCTGTGCGTCGAGAAGCGGGGTGTGCAGAAAGATATGCAGTTCCTCGGTGCCCAGGTGTCTGTTACCTATGACATTCCCATGGCAGAAGTGGTCCTGGATTTTTTTGACCGGCTGAAGTCGGTGAGCCGGGGTTATGCATCATTGGATTACAGTTTCGAACGCTTCGAACCTGCCAGCCTGGTGAAGCTCGACGTGTTGATTAACGGCGAAAAAGTTGACGCCCTGGCAGTCATTGTCCACCGGGACCAGGTTCAGTTCCGCGGCCGAGCGCTGACTGAAAAGATGAAAGAACTGATTCCGCGGCAGATGTTCGATGTGGCCATCCAGGCCGCGATAGGCAGTAAGATTGTTGCCCGCCAAACGGTGAAAGCGTTGCGCAAGAATGTGACCGCCAAGTGTTATGGCGGTGACGTTACCCGAAAGAAAAAGCTGCTCGAGAAGCAAAAAGCGGGCAAGCGCCGTATGAAGCAGGTCGGTCGTGTGGAAATTCCCCAGTCGGCGTTCCTGGCGGTCCTGAAGGTAGACTGATATGACCCTCGATTTCCCCCTGATCCTTGTCATCCTGGTTTTTGGCAGCGGCCTGATCTGGCTGGGGGATGCGCTGTTTTTCGCGCCGGCCCGCCGCGAGCGCCTGGCTGAACTGCAGGGGCAGTATCCCGACTGGCAGCAGGAGGGTAGCAGCCAGGCGCGCAGCTACGAGGAGCAGTTCAAGACCTCCTCCGCGCGCGAGCCGGTGCTGGTTGAATACGCGCGCTCGTTTTTCCCGGTCCTGTTTGTGGTCTTTGTGTTGCGTTCATTCCTGGTAGAGCCGTTCCAGATTCCATCTTCTTCCATGGTGCCCACGCTGCAGGTAGGAGATTACATCCTCGTCAATAAGTACACCTACGGCATCCGCCTACCGGTGGTGCGTACCAAGGTGATGGATCTCAACGAACCCGAGCGTGGCGATGTGATGGTGTTCTTCCCACCACACATGAACAAGACCTATTACATCAAGCGGGTCATCGGACTCCCCGGCGATACCGTCACCTATCGTAACAAGCAACTGACGGTAAATGGAGAAGCGGTGCCCATAGAGTGGCTGTCCTCTCTTTCAGAGGGGCGAGCACGCTTTGAGGTGGGCCTGGAGAATCTCAGCGACCACAATCACCTGACACAGGTTGATCGCGCTCGCCCGGCCAGGGATTTTTCCGTCGAGGTAAAGCCCGGTCACTACTTTATGATGGGTGACAATCGCGACAACAGCAGCGACAGCCGGATTTGGGGTCAGGTCCCGGAAAAGGATATAGTAGGTAAGGCCTTCGCGATTTGGATGCACTGGGATTCGTTGTTCAGTATTCCCAGTTTCAGCCGAGTCGGCACGATAGAATAATCAGACCAGTAGCGTTTGGGGGGACAGGGACATGCAATCCAGGCTCAGAAAGCATCAGGCAGGTATGTCGATTCCGGGCATGCTCGCGATAGCAATCATGGTCGGTTTTTTCGTGATGTGCGCGATCAAGATGGCGCCCAGCTACTTTGAATACCTCACGGTGAAAGAAATCGTTACCAAGGTGGCCAGCGAGTTCAATCCCGAAGAGGACACGATAGCTGACATACGTCGCAAACTAGCCAACCTTCTGAACACCAACCAGGTCTATGGCATCAAGCCACGCGAGATCGAAGTGTTTCGCAAAGATGGCAAAACCTATATCGACGCCCGCTACGAAGCCCGCATACCGGTCATGGGGCGGATTGACGCCGTGATGAATTTCGACGATCTCGAAATGCAAGCCGGCGCCAATTTTACCAACTAGTGCAGTGGACAAACTCGAGCGCCTGCAGCAAGCGCTGGGGTACACATTCAATGATCGTTCGCTGCTTGAGCTGGCGCTGACGCATCGCAGCGCCGGCCGCTCCAATAACGAGCGGTTAGAATTCCTCGGCGACTCGATCGTCAATCACGTCATCGCTGAAGCGCTTTTCGCTAAATTCCCTGAGGCCCGTGAAGGCAGCCTCAGCCGCATGCGCGCCTCTCTGGTGCGCGGCGAAACCCTGGCTGGCATTGGGCGTGAACTAAACCTGGGTGACTATCTGGTCCTGGGCTCGGGCGAGCGCAAAAGCGGTGGGCATCGGCGCGGCTCGATCCTGGCGGACACCGTGGAAGCTATCGCGGGGGCCATTCTTCTCGATGCAGATGTACAGGTCTGCCGGGCATGCCTGCTGACCTGGTTTCACGGTCGTCTGGATGACATCACTCTGGAAGACGACGGCAAAGACGCTAAAACCCGTCTGCAGGAGTATCTGCAGGGCCGGGGGCAGGGTCTGCCCGACTATGAATTGCTGAGTGTGAGTGGGGAAGATCACCAGCAGCAATTTCGCGTTGCCTGTGTGATTGAGTCGGCTGGCTTGCGCATCGAGGGTGAGGGCAGTAGCCGCCGCAAGGCCGAGCAGTCTGCCGCGGACGCCGCGCTGGAGCGCCTGGCCCGTGTCTGAATCGCGTTGTGGCTATGTAGCAATTGTGGGTCGCCCCAATGTCGGCAAATCGACGTTGCTCAATCACCTGCTGGGTCAGAAAATCAGCATCACCTCCCGCAAACCACAGACAACCCGGCACCAGGTGCTGGGGATAAAAACTGAAGACGCACACCAGATCATTTATGTCGACACGCCGGGCTTGCACGCGGGCGCCGAGAAAGCGATCAACCGCGTGATGAACCGAGCCGCCAGCAGCGCCATGGATGATGTTGACCTGGTGCTGTTTGTGGTTGACCGCACGGCCTGGACCGAGGAGGACGAGATGGTCCTCAGTCGCGTGCGCCAGTCGGGGCGCCCGGTGATGCTGGTGGTGAACAAGGTCGACCTGCTGGACGACAAAAACCAGTTGTTGCCACACCTGCAGCTAGTGTCTGAGAAGGCGGACTTTGTGGCCATTGTGCCGGTGTCTGCGCTGCGCCAGCGCAATACCGACGCCCTGGAAACCGAGATCGTGGCTCAACTCCCGGTTTCGGATCATTTCTTCCCGGAGGACCAGATTACAGACCGCAGCCAGCGATTTCTGGCGGCGGAGATTGTGCGCGAGAAAATCATGCGGCAGCTGGGGGATGAGATTCCCTACGCGGTGGCGGTCGAAATTGAGGAGTTCGCCGAGGAGGATGGCATCCTGCACATCTCTGCCCTGATACTGGTTGAGCGCAAGGGCCAGAAGAAAATCCTGATCGGGGACAAGGGAAGTCGTCTTCGAAGTATCGGCAGCGAGGCCCGTCAGGACATGGAAAAGCTGTTTGACAGTCAGGTCATGCTTCGGCTTTGGGTCAAGGTCCGATCCGGCTGGTCTGACGACGAGCGAGCGTTGCGCAGTCTCGGCTATGATGACCGCTAACTAGCCGTCTCATTTGAGCTCATGCGAATCAACCTCCAGCCCGCGTACCTGTTACACCGTCGCCCCTATCGTGACAGCAGCCAATTGGTGGAAGTCTTTACTGCCGAGCACGGACGTCTGAGCCTGGTTGCCCGCGGCGTCAGGCGAAAAACGCGTGGTGGGAATACCGCTGCTTTATTGCAGCCCTTCGTGCCGCTGCTGGTGTCATTCAGTGGCCGCGCAGAACTGAAAACGCTCACCCATGCGGAGGCCGCCGGCAGGGCCGGCCGTCTCGAGGGAGCGGCCCTGTTCAGCGGCTTTTATCTCAATGAACTACTGGTGCGACTGCTGCATCGTTATGATCCACACCCGCCGCTGTTCGCCATCTATGGGGATACTCTGGAAGCACTATCCAGGGGCGCGGCCGCCGATACAGCGTTACGCCGGTTTGAGCTCGCACTGCTGGATGAGCTGGGCTATAGCTTTGCGCTGGATGCTGAAGCTGAGACCGGTGAGGTTCTGGATGCGGATTCCTGGTATCGACTGGAGCCTGAACGAGGGCTGTTAGCGTGTTCGCAAGGCGTTGGCGAGGTTCAGCGCTATTATGGCGGCGACCTTTTGGCCATCGCAGGGGACAATTTCTCAGGGTCTGCGGCGCGCACAGCCAAACGTCTTTTGCGACAGGCCCTGGCAGCGCATCTCGGTGACATGCCGCTGCGAAGTCGCAGTTTGTTCCAGCAGTTTGCCACCGGCAATGTGGCGCCCGGTTCCGCAGCGGAGGAGCAATCATGATCGCCATCGGCACCGACATCGTGCGCATCGCGCGCATCGCCGAGGTGATTGAGCGTCAGGGTGGTCGTTTCGTAACGCGCATCCTGCGCCCGGAGGAGGTGGTCGCCTATGAGGAACACCGCGAACCCGCGCGTTTGCTGGCCAAGCGTTTTGCCGCCAAGGAGGCGGTAGCCAAGTGCCTGGGAACTGGCATCGGCCGTGGTGTGAGCTGGCAAGATATGCTGGTGCACCATGATGCCAACGGCGCACCGCTGGTGACCTTGAGTGGTGGCGCGCTGGCGGTGGCGCAAGCCAAAGGCGCGAACTCGGTGCTCCTTAGCCTGTCGGACGAGGATCTCTATGTGGTTGCGTTTGCGGCCCTGCAGTGACAGCCGGGTTGTTAACCCTAGCAAGCGCGATTAAACCCGATATACTCTTGTCGTCCCAGCGGTAGCTGCTATATGCCTGACTATCCCACCATCGAATCCTGTATCGGAAACACCCCACTGGTTCGCCTGCAGCGCCTGCCAGGTCATACCACTAACACCGTGCTCGCCAAACTCGAGGGAAACAATCCCGCAGGTTCGGTGAAAGATCGCCCGGCCCTGAGCATGATCGCTGAGGCGGAAGCGCGCGGCGACATCAAGCCCGGCGATGTTCTGATTGAGGCCACCAGCGGCAACACCGGTATAGCCCTGGCAATGGCTGCGGCTATTCGCGGATACCGGCTTATCCTGATCATGCCCTCACATATGAGCGAGGAGCGTAAGCTGGCGATGGCGGCCTACGGTGCCGAGCTGCTGGAGGTAACCCAGGAGGAGGGCATGGAAGGCGCGCGGGACCTGGCCATGCAGATGCAGGCTGAGGGTAAGGGACGGGTTCTCGACCAGTTCGCCAATCCAGATAACCCGCTGGGACACTTGCGTGGTACCGGGCCGGAAATCTGGCAGCAGACCGGTGGCGAGATTACCCACTTTGTCAGTTCCATGGGCACCACCGGCACCATCATGGGCTGTTCCGCCTATTTTAAACAACAAAATCCCGCTATTCAGATTGTTGGTCTTCAGCCTCTTGAGGGTTCTATTATTCCCGGTATTCGGCGCTGGCCGCAGGCCTACCTACCGAAAATTTTCGACGCCAGCCAGGTAGATCGGGTGATTGATATCTCCCAGGAGGAATCAGAGCACATGATGCGACGCCTCGCGGCGGAAGAGGGTATTTTCGCGGGTGTCTCCAGCGGGGGCTCAATTGCGGCAGCGCTCAGGATTTCCGCCGAGGTAGAAAACGCCACTATTGTTGCCATTGTCTGCGACCGTGGAGACAGGTACCTCTCTACCGGTGTGTTTGCGGCGGAGCGCTGAACCGTGGTCCAGGTTCGTGAGCAGCTGTATCTGGATGCCAGTGGCGAGATTGATCTCGAGCGCTGGCTTTCCCAGCTACCGGTTCACTTGCACCCCGAGGAGAGCGAGCCCGTTGTACAGGCCGTGCGACTTGCCCAGGAGGCCAGGGACAATCCTGGCCAGGATGCCGGCGACTGGTCACTGGAGAGTAATTGTTTTCTGGCGGGGCTTGAAACGGCCCAGATACTGGCCGATCTGCACGTTGGATCCGACTGTCTGGTAGCGGGCATTCTTTATCGATCGGTTCGAGAGGACCGGCTCACCATCGACCAGCTCGAACACGGGTTCAGCAGCGAGGCCATACGTCTGTTGAAGGGTGTGCTGCGCATGGCAGCCATTTCAGATCTCAACACGCCGGGCGAGGCGCCGGTGCTGGGCCAGGCCCATGGGCAGAAAGACAATATTCGCAAGATGCTGATTGCGATGGTCGACGACGTCAGGGTTGCGCTGATCAAGCTGGCAGAGCGTACCTGCGCCATCCGGGCAGTGAAAAATGATTCCCAGCGCCGCCAACGGGTGGCCCAGGAGGTGTTTGATGTGTACGCACCCCTGGCTCACCGGCTCGGTATCGGTCACCTCAAATGGGAGTTGGAAGACCTGTCTTTCCGGTATCTCTATCCGGAGGCTTACCGCAAGATCGCGCGATTACTCGACGGCAAGCGCCTGGAGCGGGATCGCTTCATTAATCGTGTTCGCGAGGAGTTGAGCGGCGTCCTGAAAGTGGCGGGGCTCAGCTTTGAAATCACCGGGCGCGCCAAGCACATCTACAGCATCTGGCGAAAGATGCAGCGAAAAGGGATTGGCTTTTCCCAAGTATACGATATTCGTGCGGTACGCATTCTGGTGCCCGAGGTAAAGGATTGCTATGCCACCCTGGGCCTGGTTCACGGGCTCTGGCGCAATATCCCCCATGAATTCGATGATTACGTTGCCAACCCCAAGGAAAATGGCTATCGCTCATTGCATACCGCGGTGATCGGGCCGGAGGGTAAGATCCTCGAAATTCAGATTCGCACCCACCATATGCACGAAGAGGCTGAGCTGGGAGTGTGCGCGCACTGGCGCTATAAGGGATCTGACTCACAGGGCGCAATGGCCAGTACCTACGAGGAGAAAATCGCCTGGTTGCGACAGGTTCTCGATTGGCACGAGGAAACCGGTGACGCCGGAGCGGTGGCGGAGCAGTTCAGTTTTGATGTTGCCCAGGATCGTGTGTACGTGTTCACACCAAAGGGCGACGTGGTGAACCTGGCCAACGGCGCCACGCCATTGGACTTTGCTTATCACGTGCACACCGAAATAGGACATCGCTGCCGCGGAGCCAAGGTAAACGGCACTATCGTGCCGCTAACCTACACACTGCAGACTGGTGATCGTGTTGAGGTGTTGGCCAGCAAGCAGGGCTTACCCAAGCGAGACTGGTTACAGCCTAGCCTGGGATACCTGCGCACTTCCCGTGCCCGCGCCAAGGTGCAGCACTGGTTTCGAGCGCAGGCGAGAGACGAAAACATCGATGCCGGGCGTCATCTGCTGGATCGCGAATTCAGGCGCCTGGCCCTGACCAGCGTTGATTACAAGCGCGTAGCCGCCAAGGTGCAATTGCCAACGGTTGAAGATATGTATGCCGCGGTGGGTGCAGGTGAGCTGTCCTCCTCGCAGGTTCTCAACGCGGCCCAGGGTCTGGTCGGCGACCGACCCGAACCACAGCTCAGATTGGCCCGCTCGGGCGGCACCGCCTACCGCAGCCAGGTACAGGTCCAGGGTGTAGGCAATCTGATGACGCACATGGCGGGCTGCTGCAAGCCGCTGCCCGGTGACAGCATCACCGGCTTCATCACCCAGGGTCGCGGTGTCAGTATTCATCGCACCGATTGTGCACGCATGATCAAGCTGCAGGAGTCCTCGCCAGAGCGCATCATCGATGTGGAGTGGGGTGCCGAGCCCGAGGCAAGATACGAAGTTGACCTGGCCATCGAGGCCTGGGATCGCCAGGGCCTGCTCCGTGATATTACCGAGCTGTTTGCCAATGCCCGGGTCAATGTTCTGGCTATTAATACCCAGTCCAACCAGAAGTCTCACACGGCAACCATGCGGGTTCGCGTGGAAGTGCCAAATCTCGGCTCACTGTCCAAGCTTCTGGAGCGAATCAATCGATTGAAAAACGTGATCTCTGCGGTGAGGGTGTCTGAATAGTGGCATCAACTGATCAGTATTCCCTGGCAGACCTGTTGCGGGTGATGGAAAGGCTAAGAGACCCAGACCATGGCTGTCCCTGGGACCTCGACCAGGACTTTCGCAGCATCGTGCCGTCCACGCTTGAAGAGTGCTATGAACTGGCCGAGGCCATAGAGCACGATAACTTTCCACACGTCGCCGAGGAATTGGGCGATGTGATGTTCCAGGTAGTTTTCTATGCCCAACTGGGTAAGGAGCGAGGGCTGTTCAGCTTTGACAGCGTCGTGCATACCCTGGTCGACAAACTTGTGCGACGTCATCCCCACGTTTTCGCGAACGGCGAGATCGAGGGAGTCGTTGACGAACGTACCGAGGTGGCCGACGTCAAGATCACCTGGGAAGCGATCAAGCAACAGGAGCGTGAGGCGCGCCAGCAAACCAGTGCGCTGGCGGATGTCCCTGTTGCGCTGCCGGCGTTGGTTCGAGCGCAGAAGTTGCAGAAGAGGGCGGCCAGGGTTGGTTTTGACTGGTCGGACACCGAGGGCGTTCTGGATAAGGTCGAGGAGGAGGTGCGGGAGCTGCGCGCCGCTTTGACCGCAGGTGACGGCGAAGGCACAGCCGAGGAGGTTGGTGATGTGCTGTTTTCGATGGTCAACCTGGTGCGGCACCTGAAGCTGGATGCGGAGAGCGCGCTTCGACACTCATCAGCCAAGTTTGAGTCCCGATTCACCGCCATGGAGTCCATCGCAGGCGATTCGGGCGCGTCCCTGGCAGAGCTTGACCAGCAACAATTGGAGCGCTTGTGGGAGCAGGTTAAGTCCCGGTAACAGACTTGTACTGCCAAGCCGCCCTGTGTAATGTTACTCGCCTCTCTAGCAGCATACTTCCCGGGTTCCACTGTCGCGTGGCCCATTACAACTTTCCGAGGATTTCTCTGAATGCGATTGATTTTGTTGGGCGCTCCCGGCGCCGGTAAAGGTACCCAAGCTCAATTTATCTGCGCGCGATTCGGCATACCCCAGATTTCAACGGGTGATATGTTGAGGGCAGCAGTAAAGGCCGGTACTGAGTTGGGCCTGCAGGCGAAAGAAGTCATGGATGCCGGTGGCCTGGTTTCAGACGAAATCATCATCGGCCTGGTCAAGGAGCGCATTAACGAGCCTGATTGCGCCAACGGCTTCCTGTTTGATGGTTTTCCCAGGACCATCCCGCAAGCAGAAGCGATGGTTGATGCGGGGGTGGATATCGATCACGTGGTAGAAATTGCCGTCGATGATGATGAAATCGTATCTCGACTCAGCGGTCGGCGAGTGCATCCGGGCAGTGGCAGGGTATACCACGTCATCCACAACCCACCGAAGCAGGAAGGGGTTGACGATGAGACCGGCGAGCCGCTGGTGCAGCGAGACGACGATCAGGAGGACACGGTGCGCAATCGACTCTCCGTGTACCAGTCACAAACTGCACCCTTGATTGATTTCTATCAGGGTATGGAGGGGGACGGCGCCCCGTCTTATAGCCGCATCCCCGGCATTGGAACAGTAGATGAGATCAAGGAGCAGGTGCTTGCCGCGTTGTCGTGAGCGTTGAACAGATTGACGAAAGGGAGGCTTAAGCCTCCCTTTTTTTGTTTTAGACCCTATATTTAACAAAAAAAATGTGTAAATTTTTTGGCGTCAAATTCCACATTTTGCAGCCCGTTTCCAGCGTGCGTTGCCAGTTGTGCGATAAATGCGCCTTATCGAAGAAATAAAGACCGCAGAAAAATACTGTATTTGCAGTGTTTTATGGCTTTGTATTGAATTGGGCGCAATCTTGCTGAGTGATTGGGATTAATTTGCTCGCAGTTTGTTGAATTTTTGCTGCAAAGATCTGCGCGAAGCCGCGCGTTTACGGTGTTGTACCGTATTTTTATTGTTGCTATGTTGAAGCAGCGTTATCCAAATAATAACAATGGAGATTTGTGTAATGGCAACCGCGAAGAGGAAGACATCTACACGTGGGCGCTCGGCGACGCGAAAGGCGCCGGTAAAGCGAAAGGCTCCCTCCAAAAAAGCGCGCAAAGCGCCAACTAAAAAAGCCGCTCCTGTCACACCTGCGGTAAAGAAAGCGAACGACGCACTGGCGAAGCTCCAGAAAGCGATCGACGCTGAAAAAAGATCCTTGAAAGCTGCTCGTAAGAAAGTTGAAGCAGCTCGCAAAAGAGCAGCCAGATCTCGCAAGGCTGTTGATAAGCGAGCCGCCAAAGCAGCTGCTAACGCATCTTCGAGACTGTCAGCGCGTATCAAGTCGCTGCGCGGTAGAGCTGTTGACGCGGGTCACCGTGCCACAAATGCTATCGAATCTGCGAAAGTGAAGGCGGCAAAACTTGCAGCGCAGGAAAAAGTGCTGCAACGTAAAGCCGAGATGGCTGCCAAAGCCGAGGTCGATAAGGCCAAGGCGATGGCCGCGCAGGCAGAGAAGTGGGCAAAAGCGCGTGCCAAAGCGGATGCCAAGAAATTGGCTGCACTTGAAAAACGACTTGAGAAACAGATCAAAGCTGTGGAGAAAAAGGCTATGGCCAAACTGAAAGCTGCAGAAAAGAAGGTGAAGAAGGCTGCTGCCAAGAAAAAGGCGGCGCCAAAGAAGAAGGCGGTAGCCAAGAAAAAGGCGGCCCCTAAGAAGAAGGTAGCGGCCAAGAAGAAGGCAGCTCCCAAGCGTAAGGCAGCCGCCAAGAAGAAGGCAGCTCCCAAGCGCAAGG
>Ga0213866_10000883_pt1 | contig 23298 bp, 26 predicted proteins | sample PICome_11_FD_160079 | JGI IMG/M metagenome (GOLD analysis project Ga0213866, IMG submission 160079) | Coastal seawater microbial communities near Pivers Island, North Carolina, United States - PICO284 | ecosystem: Environmental > Aquatic > Marine > Coastal | place: USA: North Carolina...
TGAAATAGATGCTCTTGACGGAATCATGGGAAAAGCTATTGATAAAGCGGGAATCCATTACCGTATACTTAATGCAAGTAAAGGACCTGCAGTTTGGGGGCCAAGAGCACAGGCAGATAGAAAACTATACAAAAAGTCCGTTAGTGAAATTTTAAAAAACTATAACAATCTTACAATTAAATATTCATCTGTAGAAGATATAATAATTGATGATAATTGCGTAAAAGGCATCGTTACACAAGATGGCGAAACTATAAAAAGTTCAAACGTTATCCTAACAACTGGCACTTTCTTACGTGGCGTTATTCATATTGGTGAAAAAACCATAGAGGCTGGTAGAGTAGGGGAGAAGCCTTCGATTGGACTTTCTGACACCTTGTATAATTTAGACCTTAACATGGGACGCCTAAAAACAGGTACACCACCAAGGCTGGATGGCAACACAATCAAATGGGAATTAGCCGACAAGCAACCAGGTGACCATACGCCTAGACCTTTCTCATATCTTACTGACAAGGTAGAAGTACCTCAAATTGACTGCTATATAACAAAAACGACACCTGAAACAAAAAAGATAATTGAGGATAACGTTCATCGTTCACCAATGTACTCTGGAAAAATAGAAAGTACAGGACCACGATACTGTCCATCTATAGAGGATAAGATCGTACGCTTCTCACACAAAGAAACTCATCAAATATTTTTAGAGCCAGAAGGACTTGATGATAATATAGTTTATCCGAATGGCATTTCAACTTCACTTCCAGAAGATGTGCAACTTGCTATTTTAAAATCGATACCGGCACTTGAAGACGCCGTCATGACACAAGCTGGCTATGCGATAGAATACGATTATGTTGACCCAAGAGAATTATACCCAACACTTGAAACAAAAAAAGTTTCAGGTTTATATCTAGCCGGGCAGATAAATGGAACAACTGGATATGAGGAAGCCGGAGGGCAGGGGTTAGTTTCAGGAATTAATGCCGCCCAAAAATCCCTTGGAAAAAATGATGAATTTATCTTAGACCGATCTGATGCTTATATAGGTGTAATGATAGATGATCTTATAAATCTTGGAACACAAGAACCTTATAGAATGTTTACATCGAGAGCTGAATATAGATTATCTATAAGAGCTGACAATGCCGACCAACGTTTAACTCCTTTAGGGATAAAATTTGGTTGCGTTAGCAATGTGCGTGAAGAATCTTTTAACAACAAACTTTCATTAATCAATAAATATAAAGATAAATTATTATCATATATTACCACGCCAAATAAGGCGAAGGAATTTGGCATTAACATTAATCAAGATGGTATAAAAAGAAGTGCGTTTGAACTACTAAGATATCCAGATATTAAATTTAATAACATTATAAAAATTTGGCCTGATCTAGAAAATATTGAATCTGATGTTTTAGAGCAACTGGAAATAGAAGCTATTTACTCATCGTATCTATCAAAACAACAAGCTGACATTTTAGAATTTAAAAAGAATGAGAACATAAAAATACCTAAGGGTTTCAATTACGACTCTGAATTAATCAGCCTACCAAATGAAGCACGTATAAAGTTTAAAAATTCTTTACCAGTAACTATAGGCGCGGCAAGTAGAATACCCGGAATTACACCTGCCGCTATAACCGCTTTACTGGTCGCCATTAAGCAAAATAAAGTTGCATAAGGCTTCAATAATTCTAATATTTGTTTCACGTGAAACATTTTAATATAAATATTAATTCACATAATTCTTGCTACTATAGAAAATCGGTTTTATACGTAATAACGTTTTAATAATAACTCCTATTATTTTCTTATGAGCTCTACCACCAACCTAGAACACTACTATAAACAATTAAATGAAATTGGAAATGTTTCACGTGAAACATTTGACTTATGTAGTTTATACATTAATACACTTTTAAAATGGAATAAAAGAATAAACCTTGTAAGCAAAAAACACCACACCTTTGATGATATATGGGAAAGACACTTTATAGATTCGGCACAAATAATTAAACACATTCCCACAGATGCCAAAATTATTACTGACCTTGGTAGCGGGGGAGGGTTCCCCGGAATAGTAATAGGGATATTAACAAATTGTGAAGTTCACCTAATTGAAAGCGATAGTAGAAAATGCGCATTTTTGAACGAAGTAGCACGACATGTAAAGAAAGGCATACATATACACAATGAGCGTATAGAAAAAATCACCTCATGGAAAACCGACGTTATAACAGCCAGAGCCTTATCATCCTTGGATAAACTACTAGAACTATCTAACATTTTTGAAGACGAAAACAAATTATGTCTTTTCTTAAAGGGAGAAAATGTAGTAGAAGAAATAAATGAAGCTAATGAGAATTGGAACTTCAACTACACAAAACATAAAAGCCTCTCAAGTAGCACAGGTTGCATTCTTGAGATAACAAACCTAAAATCATAGGAGGTGTTTATGGTAAATGAAAATCGTAACGCTAAGGTTATTTCCATCGCCAATCAAAAAGGTGGTGTTGGAAAAACAACTACTACAGTTAATTTAGCAACAGCTCTTGCTGCTTCAGGTAAAAAAATATTATTAATTGACCTTGATCCTCAAGGTAATGCTAGTACAGGATTTGGTGTCAAAAGAAGCGAACGCAATGGCGACATCTATGATGTTTTATGTGACAAGGTTGATATTAATAAAGCTATCGTAGAAACAGAGATACCTGATTTGAGCTTATTATATTCAACAGTTAATCTGTCAGCCGCTGAAATTGAATTAGTTAGCTTAGTAGGTAGAGAGTATATTTTAAAAGACAAGCTTGCTGAGATAAGTGATCAGTTTGATTTTATATTGATTGATTGCCCACCTTCACTTGGCTTGTTAACTATAAATGCACTTGTTTGTTCAAATTCAGTACTTATACCCTTGCAATGTGAGTTCTATGCTCTTGAAGGGTTAAGTCATTTATTAAAGACCATAGACAAAGTTAAAAAACATCTTAATCGTGAACTAGAAATTCATGGCATATTACTTACTATGCACGACAAGAGAAACAATCTATCACAACAAGTAGAATCTGACGTTAGAAATTATTTGGGAGAGCAGGTATTTGACACTGTTATTCCAAGAAATATAAAAGTGTCCGAGGCTCCTTCTCATGGTAAGCCTGCAATCCTTTATGACTATAAATGCTCAGGCTCAATGGCTTATATACATTTAGCCAAAGAGGTTTTGAGTAAAGAAAAAATTGCTGCATAATTGAGTGTTTCACGTGAAACAATTTTAAATTTATTAAGATAGGAACTTAAAAAATGACAAAGACTAAAAGCGCATTAGGTAGAGGTTTATCAGCTTTAATATCCGAGGACAACGTTGAACATGAACCCACTAAAAACACCTCCGAAGAAAAAACAAACATTAACGTTGATGATAACGTTAATACTCAGTCCAATTCGGCAGATAATTTACGTGCAAGACTACTTGATGTAACTAAATTAGTGCCAGGTAAATTTCAGCCCAGGGGTTATTTTGATGAGGACAAATTAAGTGAACTTGTATCCTCCATTAAAGAAAATGGCGTTATCCAACCTATCTTAGTTAGAACAGAGGACACTGAGGGAAGATATCAAATAATAGCTGGTGAACGTAGATGGAGAGCATGTAAGCAAGCTGGGCTTGAAACTATTCCAGCTGTTATAAAAGAACTAACTGACGAAGAAGCTTTGGAAGCTGCGTTAATTGAGAACATCCAACGACAAAGCCTAACAGCAATTGAAGAAGCCGAAGGATATAAAAAACTACAAGAAGAATTTGGATACACACAAGAGCAACTTGCATCCAACCTGGGCAAAAGCCGTAGTCACATTGCAAACATGTTACGACTTCTTCAGCTACCTGATGAAATTAAAGATATCATTAACTCGGGAGCCTTATCAATGGGTCATGCGAGAGCTCTTATTAGCTCTGAAACACCAATTGAATTAGCTTACAAAATTATTGAAGAGGGGCTTAGTGTTCGTGAAGCTGAAAAATATGCCGCTGGTCGTGGTAAATTAGGCGGGGGAGCAAAAGCCCCTAAAGTTAAAGCTAAGAATGAAACCATTCCTACAGCACCTAGCTATACTCCTACACCTGAAGAAGAAAAAGATTCAGATCTTATTATTCTTGAGAATTCACTGTCACAATCAATCGGGTTGAAAGTATCTATTGACGACACCGATGAGGGTGGAAGAGTTACATTATTCTTTAACAACCTATCTGACCTCGATAAGATATTACAAAAATTAAGCTAGATTGTTTCACGTGAAACAATCTCAAAACTATATCAAAAGTTGAAAACTGTTGATTTTTTTAAATCTTTTATATAGTATTACAGACCTAGGGATATTTTGAATATTATATAGGAGTGCATTATGCATGGTATTATACCGGTAATACTAGCTGGTGGCGAAGGAAATCGCCTAAAACCCTTAAGCTCAGAAACAAAACCAAAACAATTTTTGAATCTATCACAAAATAATAATGACTTAAGTTTACTCCAAGAAACAGCTAAAAGAGCTTTAGATATCTCTGAAGCTAAGAATGTTGTTGTAATATCCTCTGATAAATACAAAGATATAACATATCAGCAATTATCTGAAATACATCCGGATCTTTGTAATAATATCATTTTAGAACCATGCAGTAAAAATACGGCTGCCGCAGTTACATTAGCGGCATTACACGTAGCGCATAATTATACTAACCCTGTTTTTGCCGTAATGCCCTCAGATCATTATGTAGAAAACAGTCAAAAACTAGCATCCGCATTAAAACTTTCAATTGCCGCAGCACGTAGAAATAATATAGTTTTATTTGGTATTGAACCTACAAGAGCAGATAGCAATTATGGCTATATTATAGGAAGTGAAGATTCAGTGTTCAGTGACCTATATAAAGTAAATAGCTTTATTGAAAAACCTTGCGGGGCAAATCTCAAATTAATTATGAGCTATAAACAAAAATGGTGGAACAGCGGCATATTCTTAATGTCAACAAGAGCATTATTTTCTGAATTAAAGAAAAAGAACCTGGATATTTTAAAACAAGCTAGTAAAGCATATAATAACAAAAGCCTGTCCACAAAAGGTATCTTAATAGATAATTATGAATATAAAAATATAAAATCTATATCCATTGATAATGCAGTAATTGAAGAAAGCACGAACCTACTATTAAAGCAAATTGATGTAGGCTGGAAGGACCTTGGCTCATGGCAATCTGTCTGGGAGATAAGCCAGCTAGAAGGGAAGGGAAGTCCGCTAGAAAACTTCTTAGACAAGATCGCCAGAGTTTCATAGCACCCCACAACAATCCAATTATTACAACCGGTTAGAGGCTTTACGAGGCATCTTGCTCAAGGTCTTCTTGTGAATATTTCTCTATGAAGAAAGATTAACTATTCATCCTTCTTATTTGGTGAGAACATGCCCATTGTTTGTTCAAATATTTTCATATTCTGTTCAGCCATATTCTCGAACATCTTCATAGGAGTATAGTCAGTCCATTGATCAGTAGAAAAACCTATCATTTTCTCTTGATTTTGTATGAACTGCTCCATTGTTGCAGTTAAATAATTTGGCACAACTCCTTCAAGTTGGGTATTACCATACATACCTATTAACTGACGTAAAAAACTTATTGGAAGAAGATTATATCCTTTTGCTTCCTGCTCAAAAATAATCTGAGTAAGCACAGCCCTTGTCAGGTCATCATCCGTTTTGGCATCCTTTACAATAAATTCTTCGCCACGCTTTATCATCTCGAATAAATCTTCCAAAACAATATAACTACTCGTCTGAGTGTTGTACAAACGACGGTTTGCATATTTTTTAATAGTTACAACTTCATTATTAGCTTGTTTTGTCATGAATAAACCCATATTTTATTGTTGGAACGACTAATAATAACTAAGTAAAAAGCTATATTTTTTAGGCATCTATGTCCGATAATAACGATACGGAAAAAATAATACAGGAATTTTTGGAACTTTGGCAAAAACAATTTGCTTATTTAACCAAAGACCCACAAACTGTTGCCGCAATGCTTGCAACATTTGCAAGTGAACAAGAAAAATATTTTGATTCTTTAAGGAACAATAACAATGCTGAGTCAGGCACCGATTCAAACATACATAACAATGCTGATGATGAGCTATGCAAGCTCCGCAAACGCATTACAGATCTTGAAAAGAGGGTCGTTGAGCTTGAATCCGGACTTGGAAAAAGAAGCCAAAACACTACAGGAAAAGCTTAGGGAAAAAGACCTGTCCTCTCTTTCAACAGAATTACAAAAACAGGTTAACAGTAAATTTAACGAGATAATCTCGGTAATCAAAACACTCAATCAATATGACTACGAAAGAAAGCCAAGCAAGGGTAAAACTATATGGCAAGACGGCTCAACAAAACTACTAGCATATGAGTGCAATTCTGAGCAAACCGTAATCTTCATCCCATCACTGATAAACAAATCATACATACTAGACCTATCTGAAAAACGTAGCTTTATAAAATACCTTCAAAATAATGGTATTAATTCATATCTAGTTGATTGGGGCGAACCCGATGAAAATGAGTATGGCTTTACGTTTGATGATTACATAGAGTCACGCCTTGACCAGATAGTAGATATGGTAGCAAAACGAACTGGAAAACCCGTTATTTTAGCCGGGTATTGCATGGGAGGTCTAATGTCAATCGCATCGGCCATACGCAATCAAAATAATGTACGTGCAATAGCACTTTTTGCAACACCTTGGAATTTCCATAGCGACGACTTCCAGCGCTTAAAACTAAACGATGCAGGTGTCGTTGCATTAAAGGAAATCATACGCTCCAGTAATAAGATATCGGCCAGTATTATACAATCAATGTTCTATTACTTACACCCAGAATCTGTTCAGCATAAATTTGATAACTTCTTTTCTTTTATCAATGATGAATCATCTGATATTGAAGAATTCTTAGCTATAGAGCATTGGGTAAATGACGGCATATCAATGCCATCTAAAGTTGCTGAGACCTGTTTTATAAACTGGGTACATGAAAATAGTGTTTATAACTTAAACTGGAAAGTAGGTGACAGTATCGTAGACCCACAAAGCTTAAAAGTGCCAGCCTTTGTTGTTTATTCCAATAAAGACCATATTGTACCGGTCGGCTGCTCAACACCTTTATTGCCTCTACTTAAAAATAAGACTGTTATAAAAAGCAATCTAGGACATATATCTATAATTGCCGGTTCGCGCGCAAAAGAAACTATCTGGGAACCTTTTACCAATTGGATAGAATCATTATAAAAACAACTCTAACTTACTTCAATTACAATAACGTTACACAAAGTAGAAAAGACTAAAAATTTTACTATTTGAAATTGAATTTCGATTTTTTTAACTATATAAGAAGTTAAAATTTTAAATCTTAATATGGAGTTCTTTCAATGCCTCAAGATAATAGTCTCAAATCATTTGCAAGAGATAGCATTGCAGCAATATCAGGTGCTGCCTTAGGTAGCGTAATTGCAAATAAAGTAACAGAAAATCCTGCAATGACGGCGGCTGCAACCTTTGCTGGTGCAGCACTTGGCCTTTACAATAATAGACAGTCAGAAAAAGCAGGCTACAAAAGAGCCTCAAGCGTTGCAGCAGAAGCAATAAGCGGGGCAGCTTTGATAGCGTATGGCCTTGGCCAAGACATTGAACAACGCAGATCAACTGAAAGATCCGCCGAAAGAGAACAGCGTGCGTTTACTGAAGGCCAGCTTGATGCAACATTACAAATTGCAGAAAGTCTAAGCCAACCACCAGCTAATCGTAACGAGCAAAGACAAGAACGTGACGACAATCAGATTCCCGCTTTTTTGAGAAGAAACCCACCCGCAGCTAATGTTGGCATTGACTCTAACGATGATAATAGTAGAACATTTGCTGATGAAGTATTAAGGCAACGTGGACAAGCATTCCAACAAGCTGATAACCAAAGAAATGCTTCATCAAGTAATTCAAATTCAAGAGAGGATAATGATATGCAAAACAACCAACCTTCACAATCACAAGTAAGGCAAAATAACTCAAGGAGCTCACTTGATAAATTAAGAGGTACTACAGATCCTGACAGCCCTATGTCAGAACAAAACTTCAGGCCTTTAGAAGCTGGCGAACCAGATCAACCAAGACCTACCACCCCTCCTGTTGAAGAGTTATCAACTGAAGGGCCTGATAAAGGCAAATTTGTAAGAAGCTTGTCAAGTGGCAGCATTAGCTCATCACAATCTCGCTAATAATAACTTCGAGATCATAATAATTACTTGTAATATATCCTCTTTTTAGTTGATTTATATTTTAGCAATCATAGAATTATTTCTACTTGCTGAATTTAAGTTGGTAAAAAGGGGATATATACATATGTCACGCAGATTAGTTAAAACACACTCAAAAAAACCTGATCTAAATACCATACCTGAAAACAATCTGTATGATGAATCAGAAAGCATTAGAAAAGCCCAAAGACAAGCCCTAATAAATGTAGGCGTTGGTGTTTTTGTTGCTGCTACAAAATATGGCGCAATGGGCGGATTCTCCGCCTCATACTTTACCAACCGCAATAAAAACGCCATCATAACGGTTGGCCTTATTTCATCAGCACTAGCAGCTTGCTGTAACTTTTATAGCGGTAAAGTTTCTGATGATGAGCAGGTCAAACATGACTACCAGCACGCACATGATGTAGTAAATAACACCATACAGCGCATTGTAAATAGAAGCGCCAACAACAGCTCTTCTCTATATCGGTAACCCTTAAAGCATTACAAAATACTCCTATAGAGCTAAATTAGCTTTTCAGCTATTTATACACTATCCTTTTTGTTTAGCTGAACTTTGCTATTGCAAGTTGGTCAGTAACGTAATAGTACTTCAACCATGAACATAAGGAAACCAGTAGTAGTATTACTTACAGCTTTTATATTGTCCTCTTGCACAGGGAACTTCTTTTCAAATTCGAGAGAAGTTTACTTCTTTGGAAGGCTAGCATATGCCGAATATGATATAAGCTCTGGAAAACCCGCACAGGGTCTTAACGACTCCAGAAAGAAAATTTCTGGCAATATAGAAATATGTTTTCATTTAAAAAAAGCCAACAAAGTAAAATGTAATAGATTTGATAGCAAATTCTTAAAAGGTGGTGATAAAAGAGATGATAAAATAGGTAAAAACTTTTTCTATTTTAGAGAATTCTTGCAAGACATATCTATTAAATCAATTAGTTTAAATAATGGTACAGATAAATTTGCTTTTAAGAAAGACTCTGCAAAAGTATCCGATATCTCTACAAAAGATCAAATGGTGTATTTAGGGGATATACTTCTAACCATCGATACAAACTATCGCGATAGTAAAGATTACGTTGAAAGATACAAAAATAAAATGACTTACGATGACTATATGAGCAGCCCATATACCGGCAAAACTAAAGTTGGGCTTTTATCAAAGTGCAATAAGAAAGTAGCATCAACAATTGAATCGGCAAAAGGAATCCCTGTTCATAACGAATGCTTCAAATTAGGGGGCGGTATACATCATGGGAGAGACTCTATGACTTATTTTTTAGAAATTCCTAGAGTAGAATAAGAAGAAATCGCACATATATCGTTTTCTTTTAGTAACAACTTTTTTGTGTTATAATTTTAGATTATTAATTTTTAACAAAAATTTACCAACTGGTAAATTAATATTTATAATTATGATTTTTATTTTCGGAATTACATTTGTTCTAGTATGCTTTTTAATAAATTGCATTTTCCTTAAAGTATCTGGAAAAATAGTGCGGATAAATAATATATCAATCTTCGAATGCTTCTTCATTACCTTTCTTAGTGTGGTTCTATCTGTCAGTATTGACAGAGTAATAGGTAAAAACCTAGACCCGACTATGGAAACCACCTTAATTTATTTTGCGTTATATGTTATTGCAAATGTTGGAGTTTTCTATTGGATTTTATATGGTATTTCAATACTGCGCGCTGTGGGCTTCTTTTTCGTTTATAATATGCTTATAATTGCTTCAATATTAATTGTACATATTTTGCTAAGTATTTATACCAACCCACAAGCTCTGCAAGCCGATATCGAAAAAGAGATTTTTCAAATGCTAGAACCTTTTACCAAGGATAAATAATCAACTTACAAAGCTACCTTAATATCATTTAACATTTTACAATAATCACTAAAGTGACATATACTGCTTTATATGCTATCATTTAAATAGATTATTCAGCATATTGGGGGAATTGTCTTGAAATTGAAAAATGAAACCGGATTTACTTTAGTAGAGCTTTCAATAGTAATAGTAATTATCGGGCTAATCGTTGCAGGTGTGGTTGGTGGGCAATCTTTGGTAAAACAGGCTAAGTTAAAAAATGTTATTTCAGAATTTAATAACTACAAAACAGCAATAAATATTTTTAAATTAGAATATGATAATCTTCCGGGCGACATGCCTAACGCAAATAGCTATTGGTCTGGATGCAACAGTGGAGCAACTGCAAATCAGTGTAATGGCAACGGAAATAGAAGAGTTGGCTTCCCGGTTCATGATTCTGGATCAACCAATGGCACCAATGATAACGAAGTGTATCGAGTATGGGGGCATTTATCGTTATCCGGCATAATAAAAGAAAGTTATACTGGAATATCAACCAATGGATGGAATACTGGTGTAGAGTATGGCGACATTCCATTTTCGAAATTAGGACGAGGGCGTTATTTTTTATGGGCTACATCACCAGATTTTATGGTTTTGGAATTGCAAGGCACAATACCCGGTTCTGCAAACGGAGCTTCTACTTTATCCGTGAAAGAAGCAAGTGATATAGATATTAAAACAGACGATGGACTTGCAAGAGGTGGTAAGCTTTCTGCACATAATGGGAGTGACGCTCCTGCAAACTCATGTGTAAGTGCTAATCAGTATAATACCGCTAATTTATCAAGTGACTCTTTTTACTGTTATTTTCGCTATAGTGGACATGGTGGTTTTTTTTAGTTTCTACCGCATTACCTTTTTACCCTGCTGAAGAGGTATTTTATCAGTACTAGTTTTTGCTGGATCTTGAGAATCTTTTATCGCTGTTACATCTTGCTTAAATCTAACTTCTTTAGAATCCATTTTTGTATCATCAATTTTTGACATATTATACCTCACACCCTATGGGTAACATAATTACACCAGATCTTGCCTTTTATAGCAACATTATGGGAATTGGCTTCAAAAAATACGAACTTTGAAGCAATTGAACTGCTCGCATCTAAACGTGACACTTGTCCTGATATATGATATTATTTAAATTCAGTATGTTTGGAGAATAATAAATTGAAAAATGAAACCGGATTTACTTTAGTAGAGCTTTCAATAGTAATAGTAATTATCGGGCTAATCGTTGCAGGTGTGGTTGGCGGTCAAGCATTGGTACGTCAGGCCAAAATACGTTCTATCATAACGGAACAAAATGAAGTTAAGTTATCAATGAACGCCTTTAGACTTGAATATAACTCTCTGCCTGGAGATACTACAGACGCAGTCGCATATGGAATCGGTAATAATGATGGTAATGGCGATAAAAGAATACATAATGCTCTAACTGAAAACTTGTATTTTTGGGAACATCTTACGGGTGCAAAATTATATCCTGGTTCATATGACGGAGTTCAAACTAACAACACTATGACCCTTCATAGAAACCTGCCGGCTTCATCATTTGGCAACAGTGTGGCACTACACACCGCACACATCAGAGCAGGAAGTGGGGCTAATAACCGAATACATGCAGGTAATCTAAGTCTGTTTGGCATGATTGATGATGTAAATGTACTAGCATTTGCAAAATTGGATAGCGGTGCGACAGGGCCAGCAGGTCAGCCCTTCTTAAAGGTGTCAGAAGCACATGGAATTGATAATAAGATGGATGACGGCACTCCAGATTCAGGAATAGTATATTCAGTTAACCGAACAAACACCAACGCTGACGGTAATCGCTGTGTTGATAATTCAATGCAAGGTACTGGTGGCGCGAATTACGACTTTAATGAAACAGGAGAAACTTGTAGGGTATTATTTAATATCGGCAAGTAATGTTAAATTTCTTTGTTGAAAACCTTATGATTCATATTGTCTGGATAAACAGCCAACAAATCACAAGATGACATAAAATCAACGTTATGCTATCATTTAAATAGATTATTCAGCATATTGGGGGAATTGGCTTGAAATTAAAGAATGAAACCGGATTTACTTTAGTAGAGCTTTCAATAGTAATAGTAATTATCGGGCTAATCGTTGCAGGTGTGGTCGGCGGCCAAACATTGGTACGCCAAGCAAAAGTGCGAGCATTGGTATCTGACTATAACAAACAAATAGCTGCCATAAACGCCTTTAGGCTTGAATATGACGGCATACCGGGAGATTTTGACAACGCAGCAGCATATGGGATAGGAACTAGCGGTAACGGCGATAAGAATGTCACCCCATATAATTCCGAAATGATATATGCATGGGCACATCTATCCGGGGCTAAACTGATTCCCGGCGCATATACAGGTGCAACAGCCGGAAATCCATTTAATCAAATAGGCGTCAACATTCCTGAATCATCATATGGTAATGGTATAGCAATATATATGTCACATATCGGGATTACCAGCAACTGCCTACAGACAGGAGCTTCACCTTTATTTGGTAGGGTTGATGATGTGAATGTTCTTACCTTTGCAAGACCGGAAACTACAGGTAATTTAGGCTGCCCCAGAGTTGGATTCTTAAAAGTTTCAGAAGCACATGGAATCGATGTTAAAATGGATGATGGTGAGGCCGATAGCGGTATAATGTATAGCGCTAATACACTAGCAACGAATACTCCTGGAGCACGTTGTGTAGATAGTGCAGTTGGAGGAACGGGTGGAGCTAATTACGACTTTACCGACCAAGGAGAGAATTGCAGGATATTATTCAAATTCTAGAGCAATAAAGAGATTGCTTCGCTTTGGCTTGCAATGACTAATTACTTAGTAGCAGTTGCATAAATAATATTCCAACTAGCTATCAATTTATTCTCAGATGAAAAATTCTTTCGGTAGCTATCCTCTAACTTGTTAAAATAATCCCTACCAAGGTATTTTCCATCTCTATCGGCTTTATAGCTTGCTCCAACACCTTTGATTGAGGTTAAGAGCTGCTTTATATTAATATGCTCTGCTTTTATGCTCTGGACGCTAACCTGCACATCCTTGAAACCTGCTTTAATGCACAAACCCCTTAATTTATCTTCATCAATAAAATTATCATTTATATAAAGAGGTCTTTCAAGTTGCTGTGATGACCGCTTCAGTTCAAATAACGTATCATGACCAATTGTTGCTATAGCAAGCTTGCCATTAGGTTTTAATGTTGTAAAAGCCTGACCAAGAACCTTGGCTATGTCAGTCCATTGCACCGTCAAAGATGAGAAGAACATATCAAGCGAGTCTGACCCAAAAGGCAGGCTCTCAATATCCGATAAAAATGTATATGTCCCCCCATATTCAGGCGGAGAAGAGTAATCATCTGACTTCTTGCACATATTATATGAAATATCCGTCTGGAACAAAGGGCAGTATATTTTATGCTTCCTAAGCAATTCGTGAAAATAACCCGTACCACAACCAGCATCTAGTACAACCGAATCGGATTTTATATGACTTCTTGTCAACGAGAACAAATGCTGGGCAGCCTTACGCTGAATTATTGCATGCTCATCATAACTGTCTGCAACCTTGTCAAAGTCGCGGGATATATTGCCTTTTAAATTTAACTTCATACCGCCTCTAATATCAACTGACGCACTTTTTGTTCGTCATGTAAATGAGGGGCGTGACCACAATTGTCAAGAACTTCTGCCTTATAACCCGACCTTATAAGAGGTCTGAACAGGTCAACCTGAGAAGAATCAATAACACTATCACCACTTCCGATAATGGCAAGGGTAGGAGGTATCTTATTATAATCCATAGTCTGACATGTAAAACTCCTGAGCTGCTCAAGCCAATATAACCATTTTGCTGCACCTTCTTTATCAGAGTTCCTTAGCCTTCTGGCAATCTCTTTAGCATCCTTATCACCTCGAGCTATTAATAATGAGAATTGCTTTAATGTCTTTACAGGATCATGAGAAAAATCATTCATAAATACATTAAAACTATCAACATCTATCCCACACTTCAAACCAGGTCCTGCAATAAACTGAAACGGCGTAGAGATAAGAACCAACCTCTTTGGCTTTATAACGTCGCTATCGATAGCACGCAGGGCAAGTTGCCCTCCTAGGCTCCAACCAATGGCAATGTCGCATTGTATGCCTTGTAACGACTCAAAAAGAGCCTCAACACTATCAAAATCCTTGTAATTAATATGGGCTGCCCCCGGAGCAATATTCTCCAGTGCATCATAATTTTGTCCCCAACCACTAAAAGTAACTACATTTTTCATATTGTTTAATAATTAAAGCAGTTTTTGTTTAATAACAGCGACTAAATTGTCAATATTTTGTTTACTATGTAGCGACGAAAATGTAAACCTTAATCTTGCTGTATTTGCCGGAACCGTAGGCGGTCTTATCGCAGATACCAAAAATCCTTCTTGTTCAAGTATTTCAGATGCAGAAACAGCCCTTTGCGCATCACCGAATATCATAGGCACTATCGTACTTTGTGCCATTGGTAAATCAAGCGCTTCTGTAAAATATTGCGCATTTTCCAACGCCTGACATGGCTGGTCTTTATTGCTTTCAATGATTCTCAACGCCTCTAATGAAGAGGCCAGAACTGACGGAGGCAAAGCAGTTGAATATATCAATGAACGGGATTTGTTATGCAGATATTCAATAATATTTTTAGATGCGCATACATAGCCGCCATAACAGCCTACAGATTTCGATAGAGTACCCATCTGTATGTGCGCAATCTTATTTGGTAGCACACCCAACCCATGTGCATCATCGGTCATCAACCACGAATTATATTTTTCTGCAATATTGTATAATTCATCTACAGGAGCAATATCACCATCCATGCTGAAAACATGGTCAGTAAGTATTAGGCAATGATTATACGAATCACGGTGCTTTTTTAATATTTCCTCACATTTTTCAACATCATTATGAGAAAAACGAACCAGCTTAGCACCTGACAGTCTTGCACCATCTAACAAACAGGCGTGAACAAATTTATCGGCAACAATAAGATCATCCCGTCCCACAAGAGCTGGAATAGTGCCTATATTTGCTAAATAACCACTGCCATAAACTACCGCAGCCTCAGTACCCTTAATACTTGCCAGCTTTTCTTCCAATTCTTTATATAAAGGGCTGTTTCCCGTTACAAATCTTGATGCCCCAGAGCCTACACCATATTTTTCAATGGCAACTATTGCCGCGGTCTTAACTAGACTATTCTGTGAAAGACCAAGATAGTCATTACAACAAAAAGACACCATCTTCTTTTCACCACGTTGTATGTGTACACCATCTGCACGTGATGTTTCATGCAATGCGCGGTAGAGATTGTCTTTTTTTAAATCTTTCAGATTTATATTTATTTTCGAATGCATAGTTACATTTATAGTTTAGTATTTTAAATATATAATTGATTAAAATCATTGATTTTGCAATAAAATACGCTTAGCATGCCACAATAAACAAAAATGTGTTACACTATGGTAAATCAATCTATACAAGAACAACGCCCTGAGCAAGATATAAACCAAAATAATAATGAATATCTTTTATTAGCGGCTAAAACGTTCAGAGGTAGCGCGTGGGGAATTTTTCTTGGAGCCTTGGTACAAAGCCTTGCTCAAGGACAATATGATAATCTAAAAGCCGGTCTAATTGGCGGAGCGGTAATAGGGGCAACTGCTGAGATCGCAGCTCATAAATGTGGAAAGGAATATCAAAATTGGCGCACAAGAGTTCGTGAAGGTCAAAACAATCAACAATCTAATGATAACGACCTGCCAAACGATATTGAATCTGGAGTAGAAATGGCAAGATAAGCCTAATTTATCTTAACATTGCCTATAAGGTGCTTAGAACCGTCCTTATTAATGAAATAAAGGCTATAATCACCCTGCTTTATGTTCTTTAGTATAATCTTATCCTTATAAGCTTTAGGGGTCATAAAAGGTGGTTTAACTATATAGGCACGAATGTGAATCTCTTTATCAACTACCTCATATGTTGCATCATATAACCACTGGGCTGAATGAAGCATCGAACTTGGTAATTTCAACGGCAAATTTACATCCGTACCTTCTCTGGAAGGCTCACCTATAACTAAGTCCTTTGCAAAGAACCCTCTGTTTGCCTGCCACATGCATGCTATTCTATCCGTTTTTATACCACAGCCCTTTACAGTCCTTGCAAGCGAACCGGCAAAAAACTTTAAATCCGAAGAGCTATCTGCAATTGCTTGAGTAAATAGCAATGTCATAATAACAAAAAGAGAACTCGTTAAATAACGTTTCATTTACCAGACAACATCATATAATTTACATCAACATCACTAGATAAGCTCCACTTATCTAAAAGCGGGTTATACGAAACACCTTGCAGCTTTTGTAAACCCATACCATTATTTCGTATATGCTCTTCTACCTGAGAAGGCTTTAAGAACTTATTCCAGTCGTGAGTACCTTTTGGTAACCATCTTAAAACATACTCAGCCCCTACAATAGCCAAAGCATATGACTTTATAGTACGATTAATCGTTGCTATGAACATTAAGCCACCGGGCTTCACCAAATGACAGCAAGCCTGCATAAATGACTCTACATCCGCCACATGCTCGATTACTTCCATATTTAGAACTACATCGAACTTCTTAGCCTTTTTTGCAAGCTCTTCCGCACTTGTACACTGGTAATCAATCTTCAATTCTGACTGCTTGGAATGTAGTGATGCTATTTTTATATTCTTTTGGGACGCATCAATTGATGTTACATCCGCTCCTAGCCTTGCCATTGGCTCAGACAAAAGTCCGCCACCACAACCAATATCAAGTATGTTAAGACCTTTAAAATCTTCCTTATTAAAATGAGATAAGACATTATCTCGGATATATGAAATACGCACAGGATTGAATTTATGCAGCGGTTTGAACTTGCCATTTAAGTCCCACCACTCATCCGCCATTGCAGAAAATTTAGCTATCTCATTCTCATCTACGCTTTTTGCTTTTGTCATTTTTTCCAACAATCTTATAAATATGTTAATGACCACAAGGTTAAACCATTTATCCCAATACGTCAAAATCAATAAACAGCCAGACCTCTACTTATAAAAATTAGCAAAATATTAATTTATTTACTATAATGTAATATAATTAAATTTTGTTAAGGTAATTGTATGTTTGAAAATGGTACTAATATGGCAGGGATTTATGCATACACAAACGTACCTGATGCTATAAAAAAAATTAATGAAAACGATGTTGATGATATTATTATCGGCTTTCCAAAAGAAACATCCCCAAACCAACGGAAAGAACAGATGCAACAATTATCAGAGTTTCTTGAAACTAATCCACCTGTATCTAGACTAATCTTTTCAGAAGGACATGTCCCCAAAGGCAACGTAGCGGCATTAAACAAAGAAGAATTGGGCATATTAGCTAAAGGACTGGAGAAAAACACTACAGTTACAGGCATCGACCTAATAAACGAAGAAACGTATGAAAAGTTCGCCGAAACACCGCATGCAGTGGATTATACAGGGTCATTGGTAATTCAACGAGATGCATCAAAAATTAAAGATAAAAAGAAACTGCAAGAATATGAAGAATTAAGGGAAATAATATCACCCAGTATGGAACGAAACGCTCAAATACAAGATGCTTTTTATGACATTGCACAAAGTGTCCTAGGAGCTAAATTAGTAAGCTCTGTTTTATCTGATGATAGCATCACAGATGATGACAAAAAGAATCTTGACTTCATTAGTGGTATATCAGCTCCATTGCTGAGACAAACTCAACAAACTCTTTTAGAAGGGCTAGAACCTGAGAATGCATTGGCACTTTCAAATTACTGGCATCAACCAGCTCAACAAGGAAAAATTGGCAAAGAAAAAGACCATGAAGGAAAAGAATGGCCACCAATATTCGGTCAAAAAGAAATTGAGGTTCCTAAAAGCATTGCAGGGCAATCAGGGTGGCAAATAAAGACCTTAACTACTTCACCTGAGTTAGCGCAAGAGGGGCAGGACCTCGCACATTGTGTTGGAGGTTATACGGAATATTGTCTACTAGGTGACAGCCACATTGTCTCTGTGAGAAACCCTCAAAAAAAAGCCGTATCTACAATTGAGTATAATACTGACTATCAACAGCAAAAACACGACGTAGTTCAACATTATGGGGAAAGTAATAACAAGCCGGAAGCTATACCTAAAAAAATAGAACGTGCAATTGAAGACAATTTACGACCGCAGCCACAGGAACCCGGCAGAGGACTTAGAAAATTTGCAAAAAAATTATTCAAAAAAGAGACCAAATGGCCACAAATCGGTATTGATTATGACTCGCTTGCACAAGCTAAAAAGGAAAGAGACCAAGATGCAAAGCAGAAGCCTGGAGGCAAAGCCATGGTGCAACTTGGATTTAATCCAACCGATACTGAAAAAATGAAACGAATAAACAACCTATATAAAGATGTTGTCGCACCAACAGGTAGGTCTGTCACAGACCATAAAGGAAAAGAGATTGAAAATTTTGGCTCTGAGGTCAGAAATAAATTAAGAAAGAATTTTGCTAAATTAAAAAACCTAGCCCAAATAAATATATCTCCTTATAATATTGGCGGAAAAAGTAGCTTTGACCTTGAACCCAAGAAAGAAGAGGTAAAAAAAGAACCTAAAAATAAACGTGGAGATGAACATCTGATCAGCAAAATTCAAAATAGTTTAAGTAAAATATTTCCCCAATACACTGCTGAAGATATTAAAATTGGTAAAACAGAACAAGGCGACACATCGCTTGCTCTTTCTCAAAATGTTAATGCAGGTGAGATGACCCAACAACTAGAAAGCATATTCGAAGGTAAAAAACCCATAAATATCAGTCACAACTCTGAGGATAACTCTCTTGTTTTACAAGGAGCCTCACTGAAAAACTCATCCGATATTCTAGGTGGTCACTCAAGGGGTTTGCCTGATACTCAAGCACGTGGTATGGCAGTGTAGCTTACTACTGCTCTTCTTTAAATGCCGCAGCAGCATCTATCATATTCTCTATTTCAGAAGCAGGTATATCTGTTACATCTTCAGATTCCGTTGCCAAGATAGTGCAACGCTCTTCTGTAACCTCGGCAAAACCACCGCTTATGAATATTTTTTGCTTTTTTGAGCCGTTCTCTAGTTCAACAACACCAGGGCGAATGCTTGAAATAACAGGTGAGTGCTTAGGCAAAACACCAAAATCACCATCTGTTCCCGGTATCACTACCATGTCAACATCTTGAGAAAATACTAACTTTTCAGGCGTTACTAGTTCAACGTTTATTTTGCTCATTTTATTCTCCGGATAAAAGGACTAAGAAAGTTAGAAAATTACAACCAATTTCCTATATTCTTAGTCCTTATATTCATATTTCTTTTATAGTTATGCAGCCTTAGATGCAATAGTCTTAGCTTTTTCTACAGCTTCATCAATTGAACCTACCATGTAGAATGCAGCTTCAGGTAAGTTATCATGCTTTCCTGCGATTATCTCTTTAAAGCCTTTAATAGTATCGTCAAGTGATACTAATACACCAGGGCTGCCTGTAAATACTTCTGCAACGTGGAATGGCTGAGACAAGAAACGCTGAATCTTACGAGCACGAGCAACAGTAAGCTTATCTTCTTCTGAAAGCTCATCCATACCAAGAATCGCAATGATGTCTTGTAGTGACTTATAAGTCTGTAATACACGCTGAACTTCACGAGCTGTGTTATAATGCTCTTCACCAACAATGTTTGGCGCAAGCATCTGTGAAGTTGAATCAAGTGGGTCAACCGCAGGGTAAATACCAAGCTCAGCTATCTGACGTGATAATACCGTGGTTGCATCCAAGTGAGCAAATGAAGTTGCCGGAGCAGGGTCAGTCAAGTCATCGGCAGGTACATAAATTGCCTGTACCGAAGTAATTGAACCTTTGTTAGTTGAAGTAATACGCTCCTGCATCGAACCCATATCTGTAGCTAGTGTAGGCTGGTAACCTACCGCTGAAGGGATACGACCCAATAATGCTGATACCTCAGAACCTGCTTGCGTAAAACGGAAAACGTTATCCACGAAGAATAATACGTCCTGACCTTCTTTATCACGGAAATACTCAGCTTGAGTAAGACCTGTAAGGGCGATTCTAGCACGTGCTCCAGGAGGCTCGTTCATTTGTCCGTATACAAGTGATACTTTTGATTTTGTTTGGTCTTCAAGATCGATAACTTTTGAATCTATCATCTCATGGTAAAGGTCGTTACCCTCACGAGTACGCTCACCAACACCGGCAAATACTGAGAATCCACCATGTGCTTTTGCGATGTTATTGATAAGTTCCATGATAAGTACTGTTTTACCAACACCAGCACCACCGAATAGTCCAACTTTACCACCTTTTGCATATGGCGCTAAAAGGTCGATAACCTTAATACCTGTAACCAATATTTCTTCAGAAGTTGACTGGTCAGCAAAAGCAGGAGCTTCCGCATGAATTGGAGCTCTCTCTTTAGTCTTTACTGGGCCTAACTCATCAATTGGCTCACCAACAACGTTCATTATACGACCTAGAGTTTCTTGCCCTACAGGAACAGATATCTGTGCACCCGTATCAGTAACTTCCGCTCCACGAACAAGTCCATCAGTTGCATCCATTGCAATTGTACGAACCGTGTTCTCACCTAAGTGCTGAGCCACTTCTAACACTAGTTTTTTGCCGTTATTCTCACACTCTAGTGCATTTAAGATCGGAGGAAGATTTCCACCTTCGAACTGTACGTCTACTACAGCCGAGATAACCTGCGTTATCTTACCTGCACTTGCACTACTTTTCTTTTTTGCTGCCATTTTTATCGCTCCTTAATGTAACAAAGTTATTCTTATAATCCAATTTTCAATATTGGGCTTTCACCCGTCCTTATATTCACAAATGTACCAAAAGGTACGCTAACCATATCTTTGCAGTGACCTATATTCTCTGCCTTAAATAACGGGATAACATTTACCCCTAAATATCTTTTTAAACTCTCTACCGCTTCTGTAAAAGCGGGCTTTTCCTTTTCAAAGTCATCTTCTAAAAAACTACTCAATATAACCGCCGCACAGCCGTTAAAAAAATCGCCCTGACCCAAATGCGTAAACACCCTGTCTATTCTTCCGGGGGTTTCGTATTTATCATCTTCCAGCAAGATTATCTTGCCTTGAGTATTAAGCAAATTAGAAGTCCCTAAGGTTGTCTGAACCAGAGAAAGGCACCCTCCGATTATTTTCCCTGCAACCTGTCCTTCTTTTTTAGCCTTATCATTCAGAGGTTCAAGCTTTATATCTTCATACTTATCTTCAAAGATCGCCTTCTTTATATTATCTATAGCCTTTTGTGAAATATCACCATTTGTAACTTGCTTTAACGGTGGTCCGTAAATACATGGATAATTCCATTTATTCACAAAGAAGTTTATTAAAGCAGTATTATCACTAAAACCTATAAATAACTTTTTGGAAGTAGGTGCGGGTATCTTATAAAGCTTTTCAATAAGTTGGTAAGAACCGTAACCACCAGCTATACACCATACAGCCTTTGATTCATTATTATTTAAGGCATCTTGCAGATGCTCAAAACGATAATCAATCGAGTTCGATACAAGCTCACACTCATTATCAACAAGCTGGAAGTAAGGTCTTGCCCTTGCCTTTAAGCCTAAATCCTCTACAATTTTCAAACAACTATTATATATATCTTCACTAAAACCTGATGATGGGGCTATTAAATCTACAACATCACCTTGCTTTAACATATTTATACAGCCTCAGCACCTGCAATAATCTCTATCAGCTCGGTAGTAATAGCAGCCTGCCTTGTTCTGTTATAAACAAGAGTAAGCTTCTTAATCATCTCACCAGCATTCCTTGTCGCATTATCCATCGCAGACATTCTTGCGCCATGCTCACTCGCCGAATTCTCTAAGAACGCATTATAAACCTGAACACCAAGATTTTTAGGTAACAACTCTTCTAAAATCTGTGATTCTGAAGGCTCAAACTCAAATGTTGAATCAGTTTTTTCAGACTCATCCTCACTAACATGTAGCGGTATAAGCTGCTGCTCGGTCACTTCCTGAGAAATTGCGCTGATGAACTTGTTATAGAATATTGTACAAACATCAAACTCATTATTATTGAACATCTTGATGATCTTGTTAGCCTGCTTGCCCGCATCTTCAAAAGGTATTACCTTCTTCTTACTTATATCAAAGGTCTTTTGTATTACATCTTTTTTATAATCAGTCTTTAAAAGCTCATAGCCCTTCTTACCGACACAGATTATCTTGTACTCTTTGTTCTTAGAAGTAAGTTCAGCTATCTTTGTTTTTACGGCCTTTATAAGATGGGTATTAAAACCACCGCATAAACCACGATCCGATGAAACAACCACTAATAAATGTACATTATCATTGCCATTACCGACCAACAACTTAGGTGCTGACTCAGGAGTGACATTAGATGCAAGCGTGCCAAGAACTTTTTCCATGCGCTCAGCATACGGAGCGGCATTTTCAGCCATCTCACGAGCTTTACGAAGCTTAGCCGCAGATACCACCTTCATTGCGCTGGTAATCTTCTGCGTTGATTTTACGCTGTTGATCCTAACTTTTAAGTCTTTTAAATTAGCCATAATACTTTAGTTACTAGTTACTAGTTATTAGTTTCCAGTTGCCGAATTTGAAACGGCAACTAACCTATGCTACAAATGTTTTTACAAAATCATCCAATACGACTTTCAACTTCTCTTTAACATCGTCAGAGACTTTTTGTTCGTTACGTATTGCATCCAAAATGTCTTTATGTGAGCCTTGAAGCTTGCCTATTAGAGCCTTTTCAAACGCAACAACATCTTTTTCAGGTATATTATCGATATACCCATTAACACCAGCAAATATTACAGCAACCTGCTCTTCAACAACTAGCGGTGAATACTTACCCTGCT
>Ga0213866_10000885_pt1 | contig 23268 bp, 25 predicted proteins | sample PICome_11_FD_160079 | JGI IMG/M metagenome (GOLD analysis project Ga0213866, IMG submission 160079) | Coastal seawater microbial communities near Pivers Island, North Carolina, United States - PICO284 | ecosystem: Environmental > Aquatic > Marine > Coastal | place: USA: North Carolina...
GACGAGCAAGCCGCTTTCAACGATCTCCGAAGACTGCGGGTTCTCCAGTCCGACGCAGTTCGCTCGGTATTTTTCGAATGCGGTTGGCGTGACCCCCAGCACGTACCGCAAAAAGAGCCAGGCGGATTAAAAAACCCCGATTGCTCGGGGCTTGTTTGAATCGAGGTTGTCGCGGGCGGCCTTAGCCTTTCCAGCCGGGCCAGTGCTCGTCGTTGCGGATGTACGAGCCGGTGTCGACGGGGTCGAAGAACACGGCCAGCAGCGGGTGCTCAACGGGCTCGTCCTGATCGCTCACGGCGACGAGGCTTTCCTCGGCCGCATACGTGTTGCCGTTGGAGCGGTGCACGAGCACGTGGTACCAAGGCTGGTCGCGGTCCGGCTGGCTCTGATTGGACTCGTACCAGGAGTCCTCGGCCTGGCAGGACATGTCGAAATCGACGATCACGCCACGGTAGCCGTACTTCTGGTGCTCAACGACCTGCCCGATGTGGAACTTGGGCAGATGGCCAGGGAAATAGTCCGGGATGTCGATGGGTCTGTGTTGGCTCATTGCGGTCTCCCAATGGAGGGTGAGGGCGGCCAAGCGTCTCTATCTAACTATACGCACTAGTAAAGACGTGGATTCCAGAATGTCAATTAATACTTACGTTTTGTAAATTTCGTTGTATCCTCAATCCGCTGCAATACTTGCAGCCCACCCCGCGTTGCAGGGCCCTGAGCGTGTGCAGAGCGATATTGAGATATCGGGTATCCGACCGGATCGGGCCAAGAATCGGCCTTATTTGCAATGGATCACTGTTCAGCGGGCCTGAGGGGCCCTGGGCGGGGTTCAACGCGCCTCGACCGGGAGCATCTCCTCGTACGCGTACTCGCTCACGTAGGGCACTCGGGCGGCCTGGCGGGCCTCAGGGGCCTCGTAGACCCGGTTGGCGATACCCAGGTCGGCCGGCAGGTTCCGTGTGATCGTGCCCTGCTGACCGATGTCGGTCCGGACGGTTCGCTGAGCGACATCGACCCGAGAATCCTCCTTGCTCGTCAGATCGACAAAGCCCAGCCGGACCGCGACGCGCGGATCGAACCGCACCTTCCCGGTCTCCCCGACATAGGCGAAACTCCCGTCACGCTCGACCCGTGCCAGGCCCCTGAAGAACGGCTCGGCCCACTTGAACTGCGGCTCCAGGCCCGCGTTGGCCACGCGGTTGATGTAGCCCCAGCGCCCGTCGCGCTTCACCATCGCGTAGAGGCTGGCCGTGCTCAGGTCTCGGCCGACGCGCTCGTCGCGCTCGCGCTTGCCTTCTTCGAAATCGCCGCTGTGAACCGCGTCATCGAAGTCATCCACTTCGTCATACACCGGGTCGACCGCCCATCGCTTGGCCGCGGTGATGAACCCCCACTTGCCCTGATGCTTCACCGCCGCCATGCCGTTGTGGAAGTCGCGCGCGTCTTCGAAACTCGGGTCGATCCGGAAACGGAACGCCTTGGTGATATAGCCCCATTTCAGCGTGTCGCCGGCCTGCCCCTGCACGCGTGCATAGTCTTCGTGGAAGTCGCCGAGCATCTTGACCCGACCGCTCTTGTCTTCCCAGGCAACCTTGCCGCGCTTGTCGATATAGCCCCAACGGTCATCGCCGAACTGCACCGCGGCGTAGCCGTTGTGGAACGAGCGGATGCTCTTGAACTGCAACGGAATCTTCAACCGGCCCGCGCGATTCACGAACCCGCACCTGCCGTCCTTCTCGACCCCCGCGAAGCCGTCCTGCATCCGCAGCACGCCGTCGAACTCCATCGGGACCAGCAGCTTGCCGGACTTGTCGATCATCCCCCACTTGTCCTTGTTCATCACAACCGCGCAGCCGTCGGCGAAGCGGTCCGCGTAGTCGAACGAGGCCTTGATAAAGAACTCGCGTGCATCGTTGTCGTTGGTCGGGTTGCCGCGGAGGAAGCCCGTCTTGCCGTCCTGAACGTAGCGGGTAAAACCCTCGAAGCTGTAGTCGGTCCACTCGAAGCGCGGGTAGACGATGATGTACCCGTCCTGGTTCATCAGGCCCCAGTGGTTGTTGATGTTGATGGGGAACAGCGCGTCGTCGGCCGAGGCATCGACGATCTCGACCTGATCGGTTTTCTGCCCCTTGCCGTTGAACACCCAGCTGTTCTTCGGCGCGGCGGCGCGCTCCTGGGGATGAACGGGCGGGGCAAACCACAGCACGCTCGCGCACGCGAGGGCGGGGATCACGGCAAGACGTCGAAGGATCATGGTGTTCCCGGCGTTGTGGATGATCGGCTCAAGGTTCGGTCTATTCTAGGCCTACGATGCGCGGCCACCAAGGGTTTTAAACCCAGGCAAACCTGTATCTATTCCGGGGCCCTGCTGGCCGGGCCAAGATCTTCCGATAGAGTTCGTAGATGGACACGCCCCCGCCCAACTCGACGGAGGTCGCGCCGGGGATCTACCTGCCCGATGCGGCGCTGTCCTATACCTTCAGCCGGTCGTCCGGCCCGGGCGGGCAGAACGTCAATAAGGTCAACTCCCGCGCGACGCTGGAGGTCCCCGTCAGCGCGTTACGTGACGCGATGCCCCCCGACGCGCTGCGGCGTCTTAAAACCATCGCGTCGCGTTACGTCACGCAGGAGGGCCTGCAGATCAGTGCCGGCGACAGCCGAAGCCAGATCGCCAACCGCCGGGCATGCCTCGATAGGCTGCGCGAGGTGCTCGTCGAGGCGCTGCGTCGGCCGAAGGTGCGTCGGGCCACCAAGCCTTCCGCGCGTGCACGCCAGCGCAGGCTGGATGCGAAGAAGCATCGGTCTCAGATCAAAGCATCGCGGCGCAAATCCGGTAGGGAGTAGGGAGTCGGAAAAGGCGTGAATCGGAGCCTACTCCCTACTGCCTATTCCCTACTCCCTGGAATCCTGCGGATTCAGCTCTTCGCCACAGAACTTGCAGAAGATCGCGTCGTACTCATGGCTGTCGCGCGAGCAACTCGGGCAGTGCTGGGTCGTCGATCGCTTGGCGTGGCGCTGGGTCTCAACAACGATCTCGGCCGAGAGGATGCCCGCGGGCACGATGATCATGCTATAGCCGATGAGCATCATTGTCGCGGAGAGGAACTTGCCAACGACGGTGATGGGGGTGATATCGCCGTAGCCCACGGTCGTCATCGTCACGACGGCCCAGTACATCGCCTGGGGCAGGGAGGAGAACTGTTCGTTGCCCGCGCGGGTCTCGACGACGTGCATCGCCGCGGCCATGATCGTCACGATGATGAGCACCGCGGTCAGGAACACCGCGAGCTTGTGGCGGGAGGTGTAGAACGCGTGGCGAAGCGCCTCGGCCTCACCCAGGAACCGCACGAGTTTGAAGACCCGGAAGATCCGCAGCAGCCTGAGCATACGGATCACCATCAGGTTCTGAGCGCCGGGGAGGAAGAGCCCGACATAGCTGGGCAGGATCGAGAGCAGATCCACGATGCCATAGAAGCTGAAGACATAGCGAAGCGGTTTGCGGACACAGATGAGCCGCAGCACGTACTCAACCGTAAAGAGGATCGTGAAGAACCATTCGAGCCCGATGAACAACGCGTGGTAGCCGTCGCGGATCGACTGCACTGAGTCGAGGATGATGACCACGACGCTCGCAAGGATCGCGACGATCAGCACGACATCGAACAGCTTGCCTGCGCGGTCGTCGGCCTCAAAGATGATCTCGTGCAGCCGCACGCGCCAGGGGGCGAAAGTTTCGGGGGCGGGTTTGGGGTCGGGCATCGTTAAAGGCTAACAGGAACGCGGTGGTTGTTTTGTCGTTGCATAAGGAGAAGCGAATTATGCTTCGTTAAAGATATACGATCGCGCGGAAGCAAGTCGCGTATTAACGTGTATTGTGATAGGATTGCGTGTCTTATTGCTTGGAAAGACCAAGCATTTATTCTTATTCAAGAGAGAGAACATGCCTAATCTTGCCAGCGTTTTGAAGGATGAGATCAGCCGTCTTGCGCGGAAAGAAATCCGCGCCCAGGTTGGGAAGACCCAGAAACAGGTCGCGGACCAACGCCGAGAGATCGCCGAGCTCAAGCGTTCGAACGCGGACCTGACCCGCAGGCTGAGCTTCCTGGAAAAGCAGGAGAAGCAGCGGTTGCAAGAGCCCGCCGAGCCGAAGGTGATTATCCAGACGTCGGGCGGCAAGGAAGAGCCGGCCAGCACGACGCGGTTCTCGCCTAAGTGGCTGGCCAAGCACCGTGAGAAGCTGGACCTGAGCGCCGCGGACTACGCCAAGCTCGTCGGCTGCTCGCCATTAAGTATCTACAAGTGGGAGAAGGGCGAATCGACCCCCCGCGCCGCCCAGCGCGAAGCACTGGCCGCCATCCGCGGCATCGGCAAGCGCGAAGCGAAGCGTCGGATCGAATTGATTTCCTAGCCCGCCAAAGCCCTACAGCCCATCCACACCGCATACACGCGTTTTTGCGCGATCGCTGTGGGCAATCGCCCGGGCTTCGCTCGCGTGAGGCGTGGTTGAATCGCATGGTTCATTGATCGGTTTTGACCGGAGGCCAAAGGATGTCGCGATGGACGATTGCCCGCACAAGATGCGCCCCGGCTTCACGCTGATGGAAATTCTGATCGTCGTGGTGATCCTTGCGATCCTCGCGGCGATCGTGATCCCCACGTTTGCCAGCGCGACTGAAGACACCCGACGGACCGCGTTTATTCAGGACCTGCGGGCGTTTGAGAACGCGATCTTGCGCTACGAAGTCGACCACGGCGTGTTCCCGCCGGACGGCAGCTCGGGTTTCGTGCCCAGCGGGCTTGAGCCTTATGTGATGGCCGGCAAGTGGGAGGGCGGCACGCCGATCGGCGGCGTCTGGGACAACGAGACAGATGGCATCCTCACCGCGGGCATGGGTGTGCACTTCAACGGCACCGGCGAGACACGCGACGCGGCATACATGACCGAGATCGACGGGATCGTCGATGACGGCGATCTATCGACCGGGTCGTTCCGCGTTTACGGCGACCGTTACTACCGCGTGTTATTGCCTTAGCGCCTATCCAAGTTTGTGATCGTTGGGAGGGCGAGGCTCCTGACGAGCCGCGCGTGGTTTGGCGCTTGCGGCTCGGCAGGAGCCTTGCCCTCCCGAAATGATCCTTGCCTAAAACAAAAACAGCACCCCGACATTGTGCCGGGGTGCTGATGATTGGTGTTCGATCCAAGGCTGGCTTACGCGGTGCCTTGTGGCGGGGCGCCGCCTTCTGCGCCGCCGGCTGCTGCGGCCTGCTGTTTGCGCATTTCGTAGTTCTGCTGGACGATCTGGTCGGACCAGCAGTAGGTCGCGACTTCCATGACCACGGGGTACTTCTCGAACGCCGCGTGGTACGCGTCGATCTCCGGGCCCTCGGCCTTGTCTTGGGTCTCGGCCACGAACTTGGCCTGGATCAGTTGGACGGCTTCTTGAAGCTGCATCGCGCGTTCCTTGTGCTTGGGTGTTTTGGTGGTTTCGGGAATCGGCACGCGGGCCGAGGGGCCAAGCATCATACCGGCTGGGCCGCGTTTTCACAGTCGATCGCGTATCATCGCTTTTTCACCCCGGAATTGGAGCGGACCATGGCCCTGCAGGAAACGATCAAGAAACAAATCATCGAGGCCATGAAGGCCAAGGACACGCTGGCCCGGGATGTCCTCCGCGTCCTGCAGGGCGACATCGAGATGCACCACACCCGCACGGGCGAGCACATGACCGAGGACCAGGCACAGAAGGTCGTCCGCAAGCTCATCAAATCGAACAACGAGACACTCGCCGCCAAGCCCGACGCCGCCGCGGTTGAGAAACTCAACAAGGAGATCGTCATCCTTGAGGCGCTGTTGCCGCGTACCTTAGGGGTCGACGAAATCGTTGCGGCGCTGGCCCCAGTCCAGAGCGACATCCAGGCCGCGGGCAACGACGGCCAGGCGACCGGCGTCGCCATGAAACACCTCAAGCCCCAAGACCTGGCGGTGGAAGGCAAAGACGTGTCGGCCGCGGTCAAACAGATCCGCTCGGCATAACACGGGACGCGCATCGCGTGTCACCCAACTTCACTTGAAAGGAACCGACCCATGGAATCAGTGTCAATGATGATGTTCGTCCTGCTGTTCAGCGGCGGCGGCGACGCGGGCGACCTGCTTGATTTCACCCCGACGGAGATCTATTGGCAGATGCGCGACGAGCGCATCGTCGACTTCGATTCGATGTCTGCCGTGCTGCAAGACGACGACGCAACACCGACCGACACGCTGATGGCCATCCGCTCGCTGGGGGAGTGGGTCCTCATCCAGGAAGCCGACCCGGACATCCAGGCCGACCCGGCCCACAAGGCCAAGGCATTGAAGCTGCTGACGCCATTCGTGGGATCAAAAGAGCCCTTTGTCGATCAGTACGCCAAACGCTCGGTCGCTTGGCTCAAGGGAGAGGACCCCGAGGACCGCCCGGCATTGCCCGCCGAGGTGTACGACCTCGACCTGGCGCTGTTGCCTAGCGACTCGACTTTTGTCGGGCAGTTGAAGGTTCAGAACGGTGTCGGCCCGATCAACCTTGCTGAGTTGTTCCCGGACATCAAGATCGAGGGGGAATCGGTCCGCGACATGATGATGCAGGAACTGTTGCCGGGCCTCACGCAGAGCGTTGCGATGATCGGCAACGCCCGGGCCGACCTGGTGACGGGGGGGATGATCCTCAATGACGAGGAAGACGTCTCCTTTGCGCTGATTATCCGTGGGCAGTACGACCGCGTGGGTGTCCAGATCACTTTGGAAGAGGCGATGGGCGAGGACGACAAGGCGAGCTTTTACAGCGTCGGGGATGTTGAGGTTGTCGCTGTGATGAACCACGACCCCTTCGCGTTGCTGATGCCGTCCGATGAGTTGTTCATCGTGCTGTTCAGCGAACGGCGTGGCTCGAAACTGCCGATCGATGAGGTCGCAAAGAAGCTGCAGCAGGCGGACCGCAAGCCGACGTTTGACGCGTCGCTTGAGAAGCAGGTCGCCGCGGTGCCGCGTGACAAGGCGGACGTCTGGATCGCGATGAAGGTGACGCAGATGATGCGGGAGGAGCGTGAGTTCCGCGATGTCATCGGCGCGTTTGATGCGGGCCGAGCGTTTGCGACCCGCGACAGCAAGGGGATGATGGATATCAAGTGGGTCGCCGAGGGCAGCAACGCGGACGATGTTGCCAGAACGGTTGCCTTCTGCACCGAAGGGATCCAAGAGGGCATCACTGAATTGACCCGAGAGAAGCAGCACATGCCCCCGCAGATGCGGCCCATGATGGATCAGATGGTTGAGATGCTCAAGTCCATGGAGTTCAAGCAAGACGGCAAGACCATGACCGGCGGCATGCAGGTCGACCCGGGCATGGCGACCTCGATGCCGATGATGATGTTCGGGATGCGCGTCGATCACCATCAACACGAAGCGGATTTTGCTGCCGATGCCGTCGAGCTTGAAGCGGTTCAGGAGTAGCCCCGCGGGCCCCTTTGCGGACAGGAATCAGAACGCAAACTCATAGATCGCGAAATTATTTCGCGATTTTTTCCTGCGCCGATGAAATCTTTCTTCGGCACCGCGGTGTTGTGTATGCATGAAACACGGCAAACCCCTTACCGCACTGACCCTCCCGCTTTTCCTCCTGGGCATGTTGCTCCTGCCCGCCGCCCATACGTTGGCCGCGGACGGGGACACGACGGTCCATCAGGGATCCTGGGCTAAGAAATCCCACTCGACCTCCGGAACCTGGAAGATCGTCAAGAACGGCGACGACCACTTCGTCGTGCTCGACAGCCGGTTCAAGACCCGCAGCGCCCCCGACCTCAAGCTGTTCCTCTCTAAGAGCAGTTCGAGCAAACTTACCGGGAGCAACGCGACCGACAACGCGGTCCGCATCGCCAAGCTCACCTCCAACAGCGGTGCCCAGCGGTATAAGCTGCCGGCGGGCGTTGCGCCGGAGGACTTCAAGACGTTGGTCATCCACTGCGAGCGGTATTCCAAGCTCTGGTCGGCCGGCACGCTCTAGTCATCCACACCCCATTGCCTTCACCCACGCTCCCATCCCTCTCTCGAAGGAGGGGGGGATGAAAGAACCCCCGGCCTCGTGGTCGGGGGTTCTTATTTTGATTTGATTTACTAGCGGATCTACTCGATGCGCGGCGGCAGCTCGCGGACCCAGATGTTGCGGAAGTGCACCGTCTGGCCGTGGTTCTGCAGGCTCAGCGGCAGCTTGTCCGCGTGCTTCTTGTAGTTGCTGCGGACCTTGTGCGTCGCCCGGCCCATCAGCTCCTGGTTGTCCTGAACGACGACGCCGTTGAGCAGCACCGTGACGGTCGCGGGCTTCTTCACCGAGCCGTCGTCGTTGAAGTGCGGCCGACGGAAGATGATGTCGTAGGTCTGCCACTGGCCGATGCCCCGGCCGGGGTTGACCAGCGGGGGGAACTGGCCGTAGATCGACCCGGCCATGCCGTCGGGGTAGGTCTTGTTGGCCTTGTTGTCCAGCACCTGCACCTCGTAGGTCTTCATGAAGAAGATGCCGGAGTTGGCCCGGCCCTGACCGGAGTTCTTCGCCTCGCTCTCGGGGGCCATCCACTCCAGGTGCAGCTGGATGTCGCCGAAGGACTGCGCGGACTCGAAGCCGCCCTTGCCCTTGGTGATGACCAGCTCGCCGTTCTCGTTGACCGGCCAGTTGGTCTTGATGGCGTCGGTCTTCGTGCCATCAAAGAGGACGATCGCGTCGGAAGGTGCCTTGCCCGTGGCGTCCTGCGTGCCGGGGTGGCCCGGGTCGACGACGGGCGGCTGTGCCCGGTCCTTGTCGTGGACGTCGAACTGCATGTAATACTCACGCGCATCTCCCACGACCAGCGTCGCGGCCCCGGCGAGCACGACGCCCACCAGCGCGAAGTTGAAATACTTTGATTGCTTCATCGGTTGTCTCCTGTGAGAGGTGGCTTTGTGTGGTCGGTAGTGTAACCGGCCACGTACCAACGACGCCCCGGCCGCTCCCGCGCTACTGATTAACGCCCGTGAGCCCCAGGACCAGCGCCGCGTTGCGGCAGGAGACCCGCGATGAACATCCAGACACTGAACATCCACGACGACGACACCTCCACCGCCGGCGGCCCGCCCGGATGGCTCGCATTCGCCGTCGTCAGCTCGAGCTACTTCGTCGTGCTGCTGGGCGTCCTGGCGTACTGCGTGATGGTGCCGTGAGTGAATCGAAACGTTTAGCGGGCGGGCTTGCCCGCCTTCGTTTTGATTGCGTTGTGCGTAGCCGGGCAAGCCCGCCCGCTAAACGGCGCTGTCTCAACGAAATGTTGTCCCCCCAATGAACAAGCCGCGCCCGGGTGGGCGCGGCTTGCGTTTGTTGATGCTGACATCATTGGCCGCAAAAGGATGCGGCCGAGTCAGATCGTGCTTTTGGGACGAGTATTACTTACTCGCCAGCGGCGTCATCAGCTGCGTCAGCGGCGTCATCAGCTGCGTCAGCTGCGTCATCAGCTGCGTCTTCGACTGCGTCAGCAGCGTCTTCAGCAGGCTTTTCTTCAGCAGGGCAGCCGGTCAGGAAAGTAACGGAACCAAAAGCAAACAGCAGTGCGAGTAACCAACGTGACATAGTGAGCTCCTTATGTCTAGAAAATTCCCCGGCGGTAACACACCGCTCACGGGTCCATTAAATGCTAACCCCAAAACTCGGCTCATACAAGTTGTCAAGGGCTCTGGACGCCCTCAAACGCTCTAAAACCCCATCCGCTACTCGTGATAGCCCATCACAACCAACGCGCAAGCCCCTTTCGCGATTACGTTTACGCCGTTTTCTCGGGCATATGCGATCGCCAGGTCACTCTTTGCGCCCGGCTGCATCCAGATGTGTTTGATGCCCAACCCCACCGCCTGCTCGACGACCTGCTCGGTGATCGCTGACGGCGTGATGATCGAAATGCCATGCGGCACCTCGGGCAGCGACGCCAGATCGGGATAAGCCTTGAGCCCTTCGATTTCCTCCGCGCGCGGGTTGATCGGGTAGACAGGCTTGTCGTTCTGTTGGTAGACGCGCAGCACCTTGTTGCCGTACTTCTCGCGGTTGGTCGAGGCGCCGACCACCGCGAAGGGCTCGCCGCTTAGGAACGCGTCGATATCGTCGTCTTGCTGCTGAGGGTTTGTGGGGTGGTGCTCATTCATGATGCGCCTTTCAGCGTGGCGTGGTATTTCTGCGGGTCTGTTAAGCAGAGGGGCTGTTTCCGCTTGATTCCAAGCGGTTTCTGCCGATCTATCTTAGGCAACGCCTGACGGGTCGCAATGAGTTCATCATTACACGGAGAACGCGCATGCTGAGTTAGCCGTCGCCTGCAAGGCGACGCGATAGCGATTGACAACTTCCCGCGTCGCCTTGCAGGCGACGGCTAAGCGCCTACACTCCCCCCATGCTCGCCACCCCTATCGCACGACTGCGGACCATCGGCCTGATCGAGAGCCTCTCCTCCTTCGCGCTCTTCTTCATCGCGATGCCGATCAAATACATCGAGGCCCTGGGCGCCAACCCCCAGCCCGTCTCCGTCGTCGGCATGACCCACGGCATCCTGTTCTGCATCTACATCCTCGCTCTCGTCCTCGCGGTGCGATCGCCCGGCCTGCCCCGCAAAGTCACCGGCCTCGCCCTCGTCGCCGCCATCCTCCCGTTCCCCTTTGGCTGGCTGGTCCTGGACCCCAGGCTCAAGGCGATCGAGGCGGATGGAAACCGCCGGGCCACGCCCGGGGGCGAAGTCTGATGCGCCCCCGCGTGTGACGCAGCGGTTTACGCCTGCCAAACCGGCATCGATCCGGCCTGAACCCGCGTCAGGCGGCAGATGCGCCTCCAATCGTGACACATTTTGGATAACGCAACTTCTTTAATAGCAGATACTTGCGTAATTACGCCCAGCAGCCACGCAGGCACTGGCCTTGCTCAATCACTGGCACGCCATGCTCAACCTGCGCCCGCCCCAACCCGACTCCTCCCCCAGCGACGCCCGATTCCGCGTCCTGCTGACCGAGGACCGCGCGCGCCCCGATGAGCACTGGACCCGCCAGCTCCCGCCCATGCTCAAGCCCCTGGGCGTCCAGGCCTCGATCGCTTCCGATGCCAAAGAGGCCCTGAGCATCCTCGAGTCGACCCCGATCCACGCGGCCGTCATCGACCTGAACACCCCCGCGCCCCAGAGCGACACCGGCGGCGGGCTCTGGCTCATGCAGGTCATCCAGCGTCTGCCCCACAAGCCCCCGGTCGTCGTCATCAACTCGCAAAGCTACTCCCAGAAACAGTCCGGCCGAATGCTCAATCAGGCGCTGGACCTCGGCGCCTTCTCCGTCGTCAACTGGCCCGTCCAGATCGACACCCTCCTGTCCACCTTCCAGCGCCTCATCGAGCGTGCTTACAACAACCACTGGCCACCGGAAACCACTTAACCAACCCCCGCGAGCCGTGTCGTGTCGACGCGGCGCAAGACTTAAACCCCGCGTCGTTACGACGCGACTCACACTGACCCCAACCAAGAACCCCATACACGGAGACACACTGTTATGAAAATCAAACCCCTCGGCGACAAGATCCTCGTCCAACGCCTCGAAGCGGAAACGCAAACCGCCTCCGGCATCTTCCTGCCCGAGTCCGCCAAGGAAAAGCCCCAGCAGGCCAAGGTCATCGCTGTCGGCACCGGCAAGGTCCTGGACAATGGCGAACGCGCCGACTTCACCGTCAAGAAGGGTGACACCATCCTCCTGAGCAAGTGGGGCGGCACCGAGATCAAGCACGACGGCGCCGACTACATCATGCTGTCCGAAGACGAAGTGCTTGCGGTTGTTTCCTAACAAACGCAAGCACCGGGACGCGCACGCGTCCGTTTGCAACGCAAACGTTTAGCGTGCGGGCTCGCCCGCATTCAAGACGCACAACCCACAACGCAAAACCCACAACAAACCAAAGCCGGGCAAGCCCGCCCGCTAAACATTAAGGAACCCACTATGTCCGCCAAGCAACTCATCTTCGACAACGACGCACGCCAGGCCATCCTGCGCGGCGTCCAGAAACTCTCCAAGGCCGTCAAGACCACCCTCGGGCCCTCCGGCCGCGTTGTCATCCTCGAGAAATCCTTCGGCAGCCCGACCGTCACCAAGGACGGCGTCACCGTCGCCAACGAGATCGAGATCGAAGACGCCATCGAGAACATCGGCGCCCAGATGATCAAGGAAGTCTCCTCCAAGGCTTCCAAGGTCGCGGGCGACGGCACCACCACCGCCACCGTCTACGCCGAGGCCATCTACTCCGAAGGCCTGAAGAACATCACCGCCGGCGCCAACGCCAACCAGATCAAGCGTGGCATCGATAAGGCCGCCGACGCCATCATCGCCCAGCTCGCCAAGGACTCCAAGAAGGTCGCCAACTCCGAGCAGATCGCTCAGGTCGGCACCTGTGCCGCCAACCACGACGCGGAGATCGGCAAGATCATCGCCGAGGCCATGGACAAGGTCGGCAAGGACGGCGTCATCACCGTCGAAGAAGGCCAGTCCCTGGACACCTACGTCGACCTCGTCGAAGGCATGCAGTTCGACAAGGGCTACCTCTCCCCGCACTTCGTCACCGACACCGCACGTATGGAGTCGGTCCTCGAAGACGCCTACGTCCTCATCCAGGAAAAGAAGCTCAGCTCCGCCAAGGACCTGATCCCGATCCTCGGCAAGGTCGCTGAGGCCGGCAAGCCCCTGCTCATCGTCTGCGAAGACGTCGAGTCCGAGGCCTTGGCCATGCTCGTCGTCAACCGCCTGCGCGGCATCCTCAAGGTCGCGGCCGTCAAGGCCCCGGGCTTCGGCGACCGCCGCAAGGCCATGCTCGAAGACATCGCCACCCTCACCGGCGGCCGGGCCATCATGGAAGAACTGGGCATCAACCTCGAGACCCTCGAGCTCTCCGACCTGGGTAAGGCCAAGAAGGTCGTCGTCGACAAGGACAACACGACCATCATCGAAGGTGCCGGCTCGACCAAGGACATCAAGGGCCGCATCGCCTCCATCCGCCAGGCTATCGAAGCCACCAGCAGCGACTACGACAAGGAGAAGCTGCAGGAGCGTCTGGCCAAGCTGGCCGGCGGCGTCGCGCAGATCAACGTTGGTGCAGCCACCGAGTCCGAGATGAAGGAAAAGAAGGCCCGCGTCGAAGACGCCATGCACGCCTGCCGCGCAGCCGTCGAAGAAGGCATCCTGCCCGGCGGCGGGTCGGCCATCCTCCGTGCCCGCAAGGCCCTGGACAAGATCGACACCATCGGTGACGAAGGCCTGGGCGTCGAGATCGTCCGCCGTGCCGTTGCTGCCCCGATCAAGCAGATCGCGCAGAACGCCGGCTACGACGGCTCGGTCGTTGCGAAGGAAGTCGAAGACGGCAAGGGTGCGAGCTTCGGCTTCGATGCGCTGACCGGCGACTACGGCGACCTGATTAAGGCCGGCATCCTCGTCCCCACCAAGGTTGAACGTGTCGCCCTGCAGAACGCCGCAAGCATCTCCGGCCTGCTGCTCACCACCGACGCCGTGATCACCGAGATCAAGGAAAAGGGCAAGGGCGGCGACGACCACGGCATGGGCGGGATGGACTACTAAGTTAGACTAGTCCCCGAAGAATCAAACGCCTCGTCCGGGAGGCAGGCAAGTTTGTAATAATTGTTCCCGGCGGGGCAGCGAAAGCTGTCCCGCCGCTTTTATTAGGAGTCAATTATGCCAGACTATCAACGTGTATCCGGCGGGTGGCAGTGGTCAGGCGTAGCCTGCCCACGGAACGAACTGAGGCAGTCTTATCGCACTTGGTCCGTGGGCAAGCTTTGCTTGACCACGGCCACCCATCGATTTCGGTTGGGGAGATAAAAGTGTCGGATGCCATTCTTTGTAATTCGTCCGCCACTTGGTGGCTCGGCGGGTGGCAGGGGCAGAACGTCGTGATGCCCCGGAACGTGTTGTCTTTGCTGTGTTGCTTGGTATTTGTTCCGGGTCTTCGCAAGCTCAGACGCCGGCCACCCGAGGTTTATTGACAAGGGGGAAACGATGCCTGCTTCACTGTCTCAAAAGCCGGTCTGTCTGGGGTTCTTGTCGAGGTGGTGGGCGAGCCCGAACTCATCGGCTGCGCAAAGAGGGCGGGTTCTCCAGCTTCTGTCGATATAATTGCAGCAATGGGATGCGCCCGTGCATTTACGCTGATTGAGTTGTTGGTGGTAATCAGCATCATCGCGATGTTGAATGGGATCATGGTGCCGGTACTCGCGGCCTCGAAGGACTCGGCCCGGTCGGCGATTTGTATGTCGAACTTGCAGCAGCAAGGCGTCGCTTGGGAAGCGGCGATGGTGGACGATAAAGGGCGTATCCCGCGCACCGCGGGCCTGGCCGGCTGGGTGCGTGGGCGAGACCGTTGGTGGCACAACCTTCTGGCGGATTACATCACGCCGGGGAAGATCAACGGTGGATCGGCGACAGCAGATGAAGAGCATGTTATCTGTCCTGAGTTTAAGAAGGACAGCAGCGGGCAATGGATCGGCCAGATCTGGAACGCCTACGCGGTGAACGTCCGTTGGACACCGGGCAGTGCTGCGGGCGACAACGAACTCCAGTCCTGGCACACTGTTCGTTCTCCATCACTCTATCCGTGGATCGGTGATCCGGTTTACAAGTACCACCCTTCGGGCGTTTGGCAGAACCGGATGCGGTTGGGTTATTTGAATGTGTGGCAGAATCTCTCGGGCCCCGATCTTGATATGCCTGGCTGGGGGCTTGGCTTTAATCATCAGGGTGTTGGATACGCGGTGTTCGCCGACGCGCACGTCGAATCGGTAGATGAAAGTAACTTTAAGGCAGTAAACAGCGACGGCGTGCCGGACTGGTTCTTTAACCGGTAGTCGACGGTGTTAGCCGCGTCACCACGCAGGTGTGATTTGCGCCGGGGGAACGTCGGGAGCTATTTGTGTTGCTAAAGAAAAACCCGCCTGGTTGGGCGGGCTTTTTGATTGCGCTGTTGTTGTGTGGCTCAGGCCCGTCGTCGTCTTGCGATCAGCAGTCCGCCGAGGCCCAGCAGGGCGAGGCTGCCCGGCTCGGGGATGACGGTGGTTTCGACGGTGACGTTGTCGACCCAGTAGTCGACGCTGTGGTCGCCGGTGCCGAAGAAGATGCGGTCGACGGTGGTGACCGGGGTGGTGTCGAGGTAGCTGAGGGTGTGGGCGCCGTTGTCGTAGTCGGCGTCGATCTGCACGCCAGTCGCGGTCTTCGTTAGCGTGAGCTTGACGTGTACGAAACTGTTGGTGGTGATGGCCGGCGCGTCCGAGGCGACGCTGGCGCGGACGACGCTGTTGGCGTTATTGCCTGCCAGGTTGGGTCCGCCGATGTCTTCTTCGAGCGTCAGGGAGCCGGTGTTTTGCACACCGATGTCCATGAAGTAGCCGGTACTGGATGAGAACAGGCCGATGCGGTAGCCGTCTGCGACCGAAGGCAGGACCGGCGCGTTGTTGGACCTGAAGTCGGCTTCGAACTCGATGGCGTCGCCGGTATTCGTGAGCGTGAACGCGGAGGGTAGCAGCCCGATCATGCCGCGGAACTTGGCGCTGGAGCCGGTGTCGCCGAGTTGACCCGATCCGATCACGGGAGCGCTCGCGCTGGGCTGGATCCGAGACCATGCGACATCCAATGGCACGAAGGCATCGTCACCTGAGGTTTCAGCTGGGCTCGTGCCGTTGAAGTTGTCGTTCACGATCTGGACCGTCGTTGCCTGGGCGGTTGTCGTTGCAAACAACGATCCGGCACTCACGCATGCAAGCACAGCAAGGAATTTTGGGTAACGCATCATAAGAAGGGGTCCTCCATGTAATTTCTATATAAAAGTACTCGCAAAATGGATAGATAGATATAAAGCTAAGCAGGTATTTTGGATCAATAGGCACGTGTTTTTCGCGATGCAGTGGCTTCGTCCGCGACGACGGCGGTTGATCAGCAGGCCGCAGAGGCCGTGCAGGGCGAGATTGGAGAGGAGTTGCGATCGGGTCTTGGCCGCTTTTATTTGCATCCGCAGGGTTTGAGCGGCAGACTTGGGCCGGTCGCGTGGCGGCTTGTCAGCGCGTGTAAAATAGCTCTGGGTATTGAAGGACAGGTACAGTCATCATGAAGATCAGATTGAACGGCGCCGTGCTGTGCCTCTTTGTTGTCGCGCTGTCCGTGGTCAGCCTGGCTGGCCCTGCGCATGCGAAGAACAATTCGGGCAACGAAGCGGCGATCAAGCGGATCGAAGAAGAGATCAAGGCCTACGAGAAGACACTCAAGGCGGCTCAAGAGCGGATGAAGGCGGCCAATGAAAAGGGCGCGGAGGTCGAGCCCTTAATCGATCCTGCGGAGAAGCAGTTGCGCGATGCAAAGACTTCGATGGAGGACCAGCAGCGCGAGCGTGCCACGGCGTCCCGCGAGATGCAGGAGACGATCAAGTCGGACCCAAGCATCGAGGAGGCCCGCCTCGCGTTGGAGCAGGCGGAAGATCGGCGCGACCTGCTGACGCAGAAGCTGATGCCCGACATCAAGGCGGAGGAAGAATATCAGGAACTCGCCGCGAAGCGGGACCGATCGGAAGCGTATCTGAAGACGGTGAAGCAAGAAGGTCGTGAACTGGATATCCCCGGCGCGGCGACTGCGTTCGCTAAGGATCAGGGGGCGCTGTCGTCCTATGTGCAGGACCGGCTGTCGTCGATCCCTGCGTATAAAACCGTCGAAGGCGAGGTCGGCAAGGCACAGTCACATCGGCGTGAGACGGAGCGGGCGGTGTCCAAGCGTTGCCGTGAAGAGTCGGGTCTTGAAAGCATCGACGCAATCTACGCTGAAAAGCGGGACGCTTATCAGGAATCGCGTGAGTCGTTGCGCGACCTGGAGCGCAAGTTCAAATCCCTGCGTTCTGCGTATGAGGATGCGAAGGATGAGGCGAAGTGGGCCGCACGGCGTATCGCGCTGCACCAGGACCGGATCGCCACGCTTAAGCGTCGGAAGTGATTGATTGGGTGCGGCGGGGGCATCGAACGGGTTTGGCCTAGGCGTTGCCCGGCAGCGGTCGCGCAGGGTATGATTCGAGGTATGAAAAACTCGCCTCTGATCGTTGCGTTTGCGGGCGTTTTACTGTTGGCGGGGATCGCTCTGCCGGCGGCGGGGCAGGTGCATTACACCGACGATCGGCCTTGGAGCCAGAAGGCCAATGATGGGCCGGACAAAGACGTCCCCGGGTGGTTTTACAACCTCGGCATCACGGGGGTGCGCGCGGAGCTGGTGGCAGATGACCCCAAGACGCTGGTGGTGCGGTACGTGTTTCCCAAGACGCCCGCGAGCGGGAAGATCAAGACGGGCGACCGCATCGTCGGGGTACATGGCAAGGGGTTTAAGGACGCGCATAAGAACGGCTACGGCATGAAGGTGTTCGGCGCGGATGGGCCGATCTCGGAACTGGCCGAGGCGCTTGAGGCGTGTCTGACTAAAGAAGCAGGGGGCAAGCTGCCGCTGCTGGTCAAGCGAGGCGGCGAGATCATTGAGGTCGAACTGAGCCTGGGCACAAAGCTCGGCAGCTATTCGGAGACGTTCCCGAAAGACTGCCCAAAGTCCGAACGGATCTATCAATTCCTTTGCGCATACCTCGTCGATCAACAGCACGATAACGGGTCGTTCGGCAACCCTGTACACAACACGTTTTCTTCGTTGGCGTTGTTGGCCAGCGGCGAACGGAAGTACCTGGCGAACGTGAAGCGTTGCCTGGAGGCGATGCTGCGTTCGGTACCCGACTCGGGGATCCCGCGAAAGGCGGGGCTTGCGAACTGGAATTACATGGGCGCAGCGATCGTGCTCAGCGAGTACTACCTGATCACCAAAGACAAGTGGGCGCTCTCGGGTATGGAGAAGCTCAAGGCAGTAATCGAGGCGGGGCAGTACCTGGATATGTCGCAGATCAATCCGAAGGTGAAGGAGACACACCCCGACGCATACCCGAAGGGGCCGCTGGCGTCGCACGGGGGATGGGGACACAACCCGGGGTTCGAGGGGTATGGTCCGATCTCGATGATCACCGGGCAGGGCGCGCTGGCGTACGCGTTGATGTCGCGCTGCGGGATCGAGATCGAGCGGGACCGGTTGGACGCGGCATACAACTTCTTGAGTCGGGCGACGGCGGCAAACGGCTACGTGTGGTACGGCGATCAGAAAGGCGGCGGGCCTGACGCATGGGCGGACATGGGCCGGACCGGTGCTTCAGGGATCGCCTTTGCGCTGAGCCCGTACAAGGACAAGAAGTACGCCGAGCAGGCGCTGCTGCATTCGCAGGTGATCGGCAAGCACCCCGAGAGCTTCCCGGACACGCACGGCTCACCGGTGATGGGCATGGGCTATGCGGCTTTGGCGGCGAACCTGAACCCCAAGCACTTCCGCCGCCTCATGGACAAGAACCGCTGGTGGTTCACGATGGCCCAGTGTGGGGACGACGGCACGTTCTATTACCAGCCCAACCGGGACAACGCGGGCTACGGCGGCGATGCACGCAAGACCGCGTCGTGCGTCGTGGCGTTTATCTACGCGATCCCCAAGCGCAGCCTGGTGATCACCGGGCGCGAGCACGCAAAAGACAAAACGCGTGAAGAAAAGACAGGCACGGACAAGCCCCGCGTGTCAGACGGGCCTCGCGTCTCCGACCAGCCGCCTGTGCGTGAGTGAGTTTAGAACGAGTCGATCGCGAAACCCGACTCACCACCACGCGAGGACATCGGTGCGGGTCTGGTGGTTGTTGTGGGCGCTCATGTCCTGGATGGATCGCCAGTGGACAGAGCCGTCGAGGTAGCCGAGGTTGCCGCCCTCGCCGCCGACTTCCTGGGGGTTGATCTGGCCCACGGATGCATTGAGGTGCTTGTAGCCAATGGGCGCGTGCGCGACGGAGGTGACGCGTGGTGTGTAGGTTCCTTCTTCGTTGATGTCGGCGACGAGCAGGCCGAGGTCTTCACGCCCGACGGTGCTGTCGGGCCCGCCGGCGCGGATGGTCCCGGGTTGAGGTTTATCGAGCGAGAGCGTGGAGACCCATGCGAGCGCGGGGGTGCTGTACCGTTCATGGCGGAGGTGGTCGGGCCGCTCCCCTCGGCCGAGCAGGATCTCGTACCCGGTGCGAATGCGGACGTACTGACTGCCAACCTGGACGAGCTTCCAGTCCTGGATACGGTTGGGGCAGAAGAACTGGTGGTGGCGGACGGTTTCGTCGTACGTGCCGTTGGAACGGAGGTGGCCGCCAAAGGCCGCGTAGGTCGCGTCATCGATCCAGGTGATGTGCGCGATGCCATTGGGGATGGTTGGGAACTTGTCTTTGTTGTCGACGGCCGCGGAGGTCGCCGAGACGATGAACTGGTGCTGATTGCTCGAGCATTGTGCCCGCCGGGCCGACTCCTTGCTCCGGCCGAGCGCGGGCAGGAGCAACGCAATGAGCAGCGCGATGATCGAGATCACGACTAACAATTCAATCAGCGTGAATCCACGCTGGGCGTAAAGGGGGCGAGGGGTGTTCGGTTGGACACGCATCGGGTGTGAACACAAAGCAGAAGAGAAGAGCAACAAGTAATAAACGCGAACGCGTTGGAGATGACACATGGATTATACCGCGGGCGATCCCTGAATCACAGCCATTCTTCGCAGCTCTGTTACGTCCTCTCGTGGGGAATCGGAGAGGCGACCTGGCCGGGCATCACGCGTTATTGCTGGCCGGTCGGGGAGGCCCGCAGGTCCAGGCACTTGAGCTGGTTCTGGCTTCGGAGGATCAAGTAGCCGTCGGCGAAGGCCATGGGCGCCCAGATCATGTTGCGCTTGGCGGGGGTCTCGAAAGCCTTGTAGCTGTCGAGCTCGCGGTAGCCCTTGGGGTCGGCTTCAATGAGGCGGAGTGTTCCGTCTTCGCCACCGAGGGTTAAGAGGTGCTTGCCGACCGCCAGCACGGCGCCGCGGTCGAGCTTGGGCGTGTCGTTTGTCCAGAGCAGCTTGCCCGACAGATCGAAGCAGCCAAGCCCGGGCGTCGGCGGTCGGCGAAGATTCTCGTTGGTGTTGAGGTTGGCATACAGATGGCCATCAACGAGCAACGCGGAGTGGATCTGCCCACCGTTGGTGTTGTCGCGCTCAATCTCGACCGCAATAAAGTTGTCGCTGTGTTTCTGGATCTCAATGAGTGCCGAGCCCGAATCGTAACCAGCGGTGATGAAGATGCGGTTGTCGCCGATGTCGGCCGGCGTGGGGATTCCACGCTTGACGGGGATGCCCTGGTATGCCCATAGGACTTCGCCGCTCTTTGGGTCGGTGCCGGTGACGGCGGTTGAGGTGAGCAAGACAATATGTTCCTCACCGTGGAAGGTCATCTTGCGTGGCGAGCCGTAGCCTTCACGCCCGACACTGCTGCTCTTCCAAACGACCTCGCCCGTCTTCGGCTTGAGCGCTACGAGACCCGCATCGTCGGCCATCGGCGCGATGACGACGGTGTTGCCGACAATCAGCGGCGACTGGCTCCACGCCCACTTGGGCGGATCGGCGCCGAAGTCGTCCATGTGTTTCTGCCACGCGACCTTGCGGGTCTTCAGATCGAAGCAGGTGACCTGCCCGAAGGACCCGACGGTGAACGCATGGGTGTCGGTCACCATCGGGGTCGAGCGTGAGCCGTGGTAGCTGATGCGCCCCGGTGCTTCATAGTCACAGGACCACTGCTCCTTGCCGGTGGTCAGGTCGTAGACGCGGAGGCGGTCGCCCTGGATGTCGTTGCGGTCGAGGATGTAGACCTTGCCGTCTTTGATGGCCGTGCCGCCGAAGCCCGGGCCCACCTCGTTGGACCAGAGGACCCTCGGCCCGCCGTCGGGCCAATCGGTAAGGAGCTTGCCGTCCTGTACGACGCCGTCGCGGTCTTTGCCTTGGAAGCCCGGCCAGTCCTCGGCGATTGCGGGAAGCACGAGCACGAGCAGCACGGTGAGTGCGGACACAAACGAGCGTATGCGGGCGAAAAACGTTTTCATCGTGGCGCCTCTGCGAAAGGAACGGCTTGACGCCCACATCTTATGCACTGAATCGATAGCGATCAGTTGCGGCCGTTGCCGTTCCCGCCGCCGCTATTGCCGCCACCGTTGTTGCCATTTCCACCGTTGTTACCCCCGCCACCGCTACTTCCGCCTTTTTTGACGTAGGGCTCGCCGTTTTGCGCGATCATCTCGGGGGTCAACTTTGCGAGCTGATCGACGTGGCCGTCGAAGAAAACGGTGTTGGCGAGCTTGTTGTGGCGGGGGGCGATCATCTTCTCGACCAGTTCCATCGAACCCTTGTAGACCCCCTGCAGGTGGTTGGGGTTCTCGCCCGGCCCGCTCATGTAGCCATCAAAGAAGAAGGCGATCTCGGAGGGCTGCGTCAGCGCATGCGAGTTCACATCGCGGATAACCAGGTCGACGTTGACGCCATAGCTGACCATCTGGATTCCCATCGTCCCGTTGTTATGCAGCACCCGGACCGGCCCCGGGTCCGTGTCGCTCGGGCAGACCGTGATGCCGTCGTAATAGTTGTCGAAACCCGAGACCGCGGCCCGTTTGGGAACGATCAGCACGACAATGTTGTTGCTGTTGCCCGCGCCGAAGTGAAAGAAGAAGTCGGGCACTTGGCCGTAGTTCTCCTCGGCATAGATGTTTGTGCTGATCGCCATCTGCCTCAACCGACTCATGCAGCGAACGTTCTCAGCAGCGCGTTGCGCATTGCCCAGCGCGGACATCAGCATCGCAAGCAGAACCGAGATAATCGCGACCACCACGAGTAACTCGATCAACGTAAAACCACGTGACAGTAATTGGCGAGGCGTATTCATTTGTAATCTCCAGAACAGAGACAGAATCGCGGCTAAAAAGCCCGCCGCCCAGAACGCGAATCAGTTGAACAACCAGAAAAGAAGGGAACTGCAAGAGTCAAGGCTAACGCGCCGAGCCTTTCTCTCCAAGGGCAAAGTTCATCTATTCGAAAAATAAACCGTACGAGGGAATGAAGGGTTTGCCTATCTTGTCATATTCAACAATGCAATCGCTCAATCATTCGTGAATGATCGTTTGGCACCCCGTGATGTTCGCAATCTGTTGCTAACCCGTAGGTCACGGAGGATGATCTGGGATATTGAAGTGTCTACCGCTCGACGGGCCGTTGCCAGAGCCGGGCATTGTCGAAGTTCGCGCGGTAGTTGCCCTTGGCGTTGATGCCCAGGTGGATCCGCAGGTCGCCCGGCGCCTGCTCGGCCGACGTGGTCAGGGTGATGAGCAGGACTGCGAAGCCGGTGTCCGGGTCGGTGCTGGTGATGTCGTAGTCGGCCTCGACCGCATCAAGGTGTTTGTCGTCGCCATCGACGAGGCGGACGATGAGATCGTCCGCGAGGGGGGCCTTGTAGTTCTTGTGCTTGAAGAGCTCAACCATGAAGGTGTATCGCGTGTTGGGCTTGAGCTTGCCCTCAAGGGTCTGCTGTAGCGAGTGCTCTTTGCCATGCGCGAGCACGTAGCCGGTCGCGTTGTGCGAGGGGGTGTGCAGGAACTTGGTGGTTTCCAGGCCCGCGCAGCCGTCGGCGTGCCAGCCCTTGATCGGGTCGGAGTTGCCCGGGCTGTTGTCCTGATTGATCCGGCTCGCCTGATCGAGCTTGATCTTGTGGACCGAGGCTTTCTCCCCCGGTGCTTTGCCTTTGCTATGCGTGAACATGAACTCGGGGTTGGCCAGTTCGACCTCGGTCGTACCTTCGGGCAGCAGGTCGATGAACTGGTCACCTGCTTCGGGTTCGAGCTTGATCGCGAACGCGTTGCAGAGCTTGTCCTGAGCGACATGCAGCCGGTACGCCGACGGGTCGGCAAGGTGGGGCGGCTGCTTTTCATCGGGCTTGTCCGCCTCGGGCTCGGCGTCGGTCGCCTCAACCGCGGGAGCCTCCCGACCGTCGGCCATGACCCACGTCGGCACGAACGTCAACGACCCGATCACGCCTACCGCCAATGCGGCGTAGAACCCCGCGGGTCCAAGACATGCGGCTCGAAATCGGGTCATGATTCAGCACCAATCGGTTAGGGGGAGTTCGAGGCCCGCAGGTGTCGTTCACGAGCGATTCTACGCGGGTCAGGCAAACGCACAAAGCCGTGGCAACTGCGGCATGATGAGAATTTGCACGCCAGGTCTTAAACCCAGCAGGGCCCCATCCGTTCGCCTTCGCCGCGTCGCAA
>Ga0213866_10000886_pt1 | contig 23264 bp, 20 predicted proteins | sample PICome_11_FD_160079 | JGI IMG/M metagenome (GOLD analysis project Ga0213866, IMG submission 160079) | Coastal seawater microbial communities near Pivers Island, North Carolina, United States - PICO284 | ecosystem: Environmental > Aquatic > Marine > Coastal | place: USA: North Carolina...
GTTCGCGATCTCACCCTCGGCCAACCGGACCTCGGCCGCAGAGCCCCCTTCGGCGGCAAGGGCATTGTTATAGCGATCAATTACGATATCTTTCGTGGCGACAAGAAGTTCCTGCGTCTCGGTCGCCAAAGCAATCTGCTCGTTCGCCTCGGCCAAGGCCAGCCAGGCTCTCATCACTTGCGCCGCCAGTGAAGCCCGCGCCGCCCGGTAAGTATTCCCCTCGGCCTGGGCATCCGCAATCAGGGCAGCTTGCCCGGCTCTCCGGAACCCCCAGATATCAGGCTCCCACGAAACCGTCAAATTGGCTCCAAAATTGCTAAAATTCGCGGAAGGGATCCCGCCTCCCCCGAGCCCTCCAAGCGGAATCCCGACAAAAATTTGCTTCTGACGGGCTGCGTTGAGGCCCGCTGAAACTTGGGGATTCATTGCCGCCCCGGCACTCTTTGCGGAGTTTATGGCACGATTGACCCGCTCGGCGGCAACCCGCATATCGGGATTTCGAAGAAAGGCTTCATTGACCAGTGCCTCAGCCCGGGCTCCTCCGAGACGACCCACCCAATTTGTATCAATCCCCGCTTTCGCTTCGGGAGTGGCCGACCAACGCGGCGGAGCCTCGTTCTTCACCGCACCAATTCGCGAATCGGGCACGCTGGCCGAGCACCCGGCCAGCACGACCGCTATGACTGGGAGAATCTTTTTCATTGTCTAAAACCTTCTTCGCAGAAATCGATGGCGCGTTTGAGCGTAACAGAAAGCTTTTCGTCGCCAACTTTGCCGTCACTGATCTTCTTAACGAGATCACCATGGGTCAGAGTATTGGCGAGCACCCCGAAGGAGAAATGAATACGCCAAAAGACTTCTTCAGTAGACAACCCCGGGCAGGCCTTCATGAAGGCGGAAACGTAGCGGGAAGCCACCTCGCGAAATTGCCCCATCATCTCCTCTGAAAATTCATACGGACGATCCCCCACCACACGTCCCATCAACTTGATGAAAAGCTTCTCACTGAGCGAGCTGTTCTTAATCTGCGAACAGAGAGGCTCGAAGAAAGCCACAATTAATTCCCGAACCGTTGCCCCCCCCCGTTCCTCAAGTCCTTCGATTCGCCCCAAACGCTCGTCGTTCACCGGCTTCGCCATGCGAGCCACCACCGCATCGATCAATCCCTCCCGCGACCCAAAATGGTATTTCACCGACGCTACATTCGCTTTTGCCAGAGTGGTGATCTCTCGAACCGACACCACCTCGAATCCTTTCTCCGCAAATAAAACCGAGGCCGCCTTCATCAGAGCCGCCTTGGTTGCGTTTGCGCTTTTAGTTTTTAACCTCAAACTGACGGAGGTTGCTAAGTCAGATCCAGAATAATTCAAACGAATGTTTAAATTATTTTAGATTCGTAAGCTGAGGCCCGATCCGAATTTGTCAAATTTGCTCGACGCGAAGCTTTCTTTCCCTCTCCTGCAAAGGGAAACTCTCGTGTGCACAAACTCCACCAAAAAGACTGCCTGGAAGGTATGAAGCAACTTCCGTCCAACTGCATGGACCTTATCGTCACCTCCCCACCTTACAATCTCGACATTAATTACAGCACTTACCGGGACAATCTGGATCGTAACGATTTCATCGCTTGGTGCCAGGAGTGGACGACTGAGATTTACCGCCTCATGACCAACGAGGCCTCGTTTTTTCTCAACGTTGGCGGCGCGCCAACGGATCCACTTCTTCCACACCAGCTCATCCTCTCCATTACCCGGGAGGCACCCAATTTCATCCTCCAAAATACCTTTCACTGGATCAAATCGATCAGCGTTGAGACGCGCCAGGGCGAAACCATTTCGGCCGGCCACTTCAAACCCATCAACTCAAAGCGCTTCGTCAACGATTGCCACGAGTATATTTTCCACCTCACAAAAACCGGTGAAGTACCGCTGGAACGCCGCGCCGCCGGGGTCGAATACGCCGACAAATCAAACATCGCCCGCTGGGGCCACACCGGAGGCGAAGACAAAAGGTGCCGTGGCAACAACTGGTTCATCCCCTACGACACCATTATGTCCCGCAACAAGCAACGGCCCCATCCCGCCACCTTTCCAGTCGCCCTTGTCGAGCAATGCATCCGTATTCACGGCCTCGAACGCACCAAACACCTCCTCGATCCCTTCACCGGAATCGGCACCTCCGCCCTCGCCGCCCAGCGAATGAAGATCGAAAAATTCACCGGATTCGACATCGATGGCGACTACCTCGAAACCGCTCGCGAAAGACTCGCCATTGACGCAGCCGAAAGTTCGCAACATCTTCTTTAACTCCGATGCAAGAGCCCGTCCCCGAACCAGTCCAAGAATTCACCAGAACCGAATCCATCTTTGTCCGCCATCGCAACTGCCTGATGGTCCGCGCCGAATTCACCCCCATCTTCACCGACTACTACCTCCATCTCATGGACATCGGGGAGCGCCACCCGGAAAACCTCGACACCACCCTCAAGCACCTCCTGGCAATCCTCACCCTGCACCTCACCGCAAGACCGTGGGCCGAGACCATCGCCTGGACCGCAAACCTTCGCGCACCCCGCGTCAACTTCTTCGCCACCGGATCCTCGGTCCACGAATACATCACCGGCCGGCTGTTCACCAAGGACGTCCGCGAACCCGATCGCAACTTCCTCTACTCGCAAACCACCACACAGGGAAAGGAGCCCCGCACCTCCACCATCGAAGTCGACTCATCCGACCCGATCGAGTGGCTGCAACATTTTTACAACCAGTCCGAACAACGGCCCGGTCGTGCCTTTAGGCTCCAAAATGACACTTACGTCCTGATTGCCGCCCAACCCGATTTCGACGAAGAATGGTTCGGTGCCCTCGATGCCGAACAAGTCGCTAAAATCAGTGACAACGAGCAAACCAAGGTCCTTGAAACGCGAAGGTTCAAATTCTCCTGCGGGTGCTCGCAGGAAAGAATACTCCCCACCCTCAGCGCCTGGAAAGACAAACCCGGAGAACTCTTTGGCGACGACGCCACCCTGTCCCTGCAGTGCCCCCGCTGTGCCAAAAAATATTTAATCACCCGGAATGATCTCGGAAAAGAATCGGAGGAAAAGGATCAAGATTGAGGTTATCGTTGAAAAAAACTTGACCAAACCCTCTCCGTCACAAAGAAACACCGCCTCGCAGGAGGCTCCTGCTTGACCTATAATAGGTGAGGTGTGCCTAACGCATCGCAATTCCCAAGTTCCCCGTCATGGCAAAAAAGAAAACCACCGCTAAGAAGGCTGCCAAAAAAGCACCTGCTACGAAAGCTCCCGCCAAGAAGGCCGCAAAGAAAGCACCTGCTAAGAAAGCTCCCGCCAAGAAGGCCGCAAAGAAAGCACCTGCTAAGAAAGCTCCCGCCAAGAAGGCCGCAAAGAAAGCCCCTGCCAAAAAAGCTACCAAGAAGCCCCCTGCCAAAAAAGCTCCCGTGAAAAAGGCACCGGCTAAGAAAGCTTCCCCCAAGAAAACGGCAAAAAAACCTGCTGCCAAAAAGGAAGCCATCAAGGCTGCCGACGCCGCTCCCGCGCCCGAGTCCAAGTCTGGCAAGAAGCCAAAAAATCGCATCGACACTCCCGAAATCCGGGAAAAGATCCGCGAACTCATCAAGCTCGCCAAAGAGCAAGAATATCTCACCTACGATGATATTCATGAGATCCTCCCCAACAACCTCATCGAAGAGGAAGATATCAAGGCCATTCTTGACCGACTCCGCCAGATGGAGTTCGAGATTATCGACGCCTCCGAGGTCGACCGCTTCAAGGATAAGAAAAAAGGAGATCTTGATTCCGAGGAAGATACCAAGGATCAAAAGCTCGACATCCTCGACGACCCCGTCCGGATGTATCTCAAGCAAATGGGCCAGGTTCCCCTTCTCACCCGCGAGCAGGAGGTTGAAATCTCCAAGCGTATCGAGGATGCTGAAATCGAGGTTCAGAAATACCTCCACCTCTTCGGCTTTACCGCAAGCGGATACCTCGCCCTCGCCGACAAACTGATGCGCGGCAAGGAACGCTTCGACCGCGTTATTCTCGACAAAAAGATCGAAAGCCGTGAGCGCTACATGAAGGCCCTCCCAAAACTTTGCGATCAGGTTCGCACAACTCACGAGGAGACGACCGCGATCATCAAGAAACTTTCGGCAAAGGCACCTCGCGGTAAGAAGAAGCTCGAGACCACTCTCTCGAAGAATCTTCAAACTATCGCCCGCCTTTACAGCCGCTTCTACTTCAAGCAAAAGGTCATCGAAGACTTCTGCGACGTCGTCGCCGAGTATCAGGAAAAGATCTGGAAGTATTCCCGCAAGAAAGGCATCGAGGCCGAGACTGCAATCAAGGAGCTTTCCCTGGAATCCTGGCACAACGTCGAGCAATTCGAGGACACAAACAAGGATCTGCGTCTTTGGATGCGTAAGGCACTCAAGGCTAAGACTGAAATGGTCGAGGCCAACCTCCGCCTCGTCATTTCCATCGCCAAGAAATACACCAACCGTGGACTTTCATTCCTGGACCTCATTCAGGAAGGAAATATGGGCCTCATGAAAGCGGTCGAGAAATTCGAGTATCGCCGCGGCTACAAATTCTCCACCTACGCGACCTGGTGGATCCGTCAGGCCATCACCCGCTCCATCGCCGATCAGGCCCGGACAATTCGCATCCCGGTTCACATGATCGAAACGATCAACAAGCTCATGCGCGTGCAGAAACAACTCGTGCAGGAATACGGCCGTGAACCGACCCCCGACGAGATTGCCGAGGAGATCCACCTTCCCGTCGAGCGTGTCCGTGCCGTGCTCAAGATGGCCCAGCAGCCGATCTCACTCCAAGCTCCTGTTGGCGATTCCGACGACACCTCCTTCGGTGACTTCATCGAGGACAAATCAGCCGAAAACCCCATGGAGGAAGCTGGCTTTGCCATGCTCAAAGACAAGATCATCGAAGTCCTCGATACTCTCACCGAACGGGAGCGCGAAGTTCTTGAACAGCGCTTTGGGCTCAAGGATGGCTACTCCCGGACTCTCGAAGAAGTAGGCCGCCAATTCCAGGTCACCCGTGAGCGCATTCGTCAGATCGAAGCCAAGGCACTTCGGAAGATGCGGCACCCGACCCGGATCCGGAAGCTGGAAGGCTTCATCGAATTGCCCATGTAAGGAAATTTCCAAAAGCCCGCCGGTTGAAACACCGCGGGCTTTTTTGAAGTAGATATTTTCAGATGCAACACAACCAGTTCGAGCACGCCGTTGCCTCCATCATTGAGAAGGAAATGCGCTTCCAACCGGGAGCCTATTTTCTGGTCAGAGAGACTCTCGACTTCACCGTCGACCGCCTCGCAAAGGACACCAGCAACGAAAAACGTCACGTTAGTGGCCACGAACTTCTCCTTGGATTTCGCGACTACGTTCTTCAGGAATATGGACCGATGGGCGCCACCATCCTTGAGGATTGGGGGATCACCAAATGCCGTCACGTCGGAGAAATCGTCTTCCTCTTCATTGAGCACGGAGTCTTTGGAAAACAGGACTCGGACAAACTCGAGGACTTTGACGAAGTCTACGATTTCGACGAAGCCTTTAAGGCCCCGTTTCTCGCCAACGCTTAGCACACGGATATCCTGCCTGTCCTACTCATCCTTCCAGTCGCGCCAGAGCCATTTCATCATCTCCGGCAGCTTCGCGCCCGCCTCCTTTGATCCGTGAAAACACCTTCCATAGTGAAAGTGAAAGTCGTAGCCTGAATATTTGAGCGCCGCCGCCATCTGCTTGTTCGCGAGCGGCCAGTTTCCGAACTGATTATCGAGATCGTTTTCACCCGCGAGCAGGTAGGCACGGATTGGCTTCTTTTCTGTCTTCCGAACCATCGGCGGATAATTATGACCGCCCCGGATATCGACAAAAGTTCCCACCCAGATTAGAGCCTTCCGAAACGATTCCGGCTTCTCCCAACAAACCGTCCACGCACAAATCCCGCCCGAAGACCCACCCGCAATCCCGCGCATCTCCGGATCATCACTGATCTTATGATCCTTCTCCACCTCGGGCAAAATTTCCTCCAAAAGAAAACGCGCATAGGTCTCTCCCAGCGAATCATATTCCACACTCCGGTTCCTTGGCTTCTCCTTCGGTCCCTGCTTCGCAAAGCGACCGGGATTGATAAACACCCCAATCGTCACCGGTATTTCGCCACTCGCGATGAGATTGTCTATCACCGTTGTTGCTCGTAAATCCCCCTCCGGATCTGCGTGCCGAAGTCCATCCTGAAAGACCATCAACGCCGCCGGCTTCGAAGCATCATACTGGGCCGGAACATAAACCAAATACTCCCGCTCCGTTCCCGGATAGATCTTGCTCTCATTCCAGGTGTGTTTCGTCACCTTTCCCTGCGGCACCTCCTGAACCAGCGAATCCCTAGAATACTCGTAATTCTCCACCTTCGCCGTCCCCTTTTCCAAAACCTTCTCGTCTCCATCTCGGATCGACCAATCAATCGCCTGAAAATTTTCAAAGACCTGCTTAAGTCTCCCATTCTTTAAATCACCAATTCGTTCCCCGGTTTTCTCGTTAAAGACCGATACCGCCTTCTGATTCTCCGTCACCCAATGAACCGTCAGCCCCCTCGTCCAGCTCCTCGCCGACAAACTCCCCACCCCGCACAGTAAAATCAACAAGTAACGCTTCATCCCGCAAGTCTGCCTTCTGCGCACACGTTCTGACGAGCAAAGAAACCACCTCACGATTAAACTTCCAAACTCCACCCCTGCTTGCTCTTCTCCAAACCAACCATGACCCGCCAAAAAGTCATAGACCTGCTCGCCATGAGCCGCTTCGCCAATCTCCCCACCGTCTGGTCAAACGGACTCCTCGGCGTCCTACTCGGCTTGACCATCTTTCGCGACTCGGCGCATCTGTGCCCGACCTGCCTCACCCTCACGGGCCTCGCCCTTTCATTCCTCTACCTCGGTGGCTGTTTTTTTAACGACTGGCACGATTTCGACTTCGATACCAAAACCCGCCCCGACCGGCCCATCCCCTCCGGTCGCTGGTCCCGCCAAACCATCCTCATCCTCTCCATTCTCCTCATGGGAGGCGGCCTTGTTCTGAGCTTCCTCGTGAGCCTGCCCGCCGGACTCTTCGCCCTGGGCATTGTCATCTGCATCCTCGCCTACACCAAGTGGCACAAGGTCCACCCCGCCAGCTTCTTTTTCATGGCCGGGGCACGCGCCCTTATTTATCCGACGGCTGCGCTCTCCCTCATCTCATGGGATCAGATGATCCTGACTTCCATTGACAACACCCTCGTCGTTCTCGTCGTCGGAATCGGCCTTGGTGGATACATCCTTGGAATTTCCCTCACCGCCCGCGCCGAAACCTCCAAGGATCCCGTCAGTGATGCCCGGAAGACCTTTCCCATCCTTTGCCTTTGCGCCCCCCTCTTCTTTTTCTCCGGCCCTCTGCTCCTCACCAACGTCGGTAACGCAATACCACCGCTCGCCCTTTTTATTATCGTTATAGCGATCATCGTGCGACAACTCCGCGCCAACCACGATGTCGGAGCTTTCGTCTCCCGGGCCCTTGCCGCAATTCCGCTTGTAGACTACCTGCTCGTCTTCGTCCTGGCCCCGCACGTCATCTTTTGGGTTCTTTGCCCGCTCCTTGCCCTTGCCGCTCTTGGACTTCAAAAAATCGCTCCCGCCACCTAGCATGATCCTCGCCATCGAATCTTCCTGTGACGAAACCGCAGTTGCCATCATTCGGCGGGGGGATCAAACGCCCAAACTCCTCAGTTCGCTCATCTCATCACAAATCGAGATCCATCGCGAATACGGCGGCGTCGTCCCCGAGGTCGCCTGCCGCAATCACGCCCAACGAATTCGCCCCCTCGTGCAACAAGCCCTCGATGACGCCGGAGTCACCCTCGAGGACATCACCGCTTTCGCCGCCACCCGCGGCCCCGGCCTCGCATCCTCCCTTCTCGTCGGACTCGCTTACGCCAAAGGTCTTGCCGCTTCCTCCGGAAAACCCTTCTTCGGAATTAACCACATGGAAGGGCACCTTCTCTCGCCTTTCCTCGAAGAAGGAGCAATCCCTCCCCACCTCGGTCTTATCGTCTCCGGCGGCCATACCATGCTCATCGACGTCCAGGCGCACGGACAATACCTACTCATAGGCCGCACCATCGACGACGCCGCCGGCGAAGCATTCGACAAAGTCGGGCGCATGCTCAAGCTCCCCTATCCCGGTGGGCCCGAAATCGAAAAGCACGCCCGCAAAGGCGACCCAAAAGCCTTTGCCTTCCCACGCGCTCATCTCAAGGACACGCCCTTTCATTTTTCCTTCTCCGGCCTCAAGACCGCCGTCCTTTATCAACTTCAAAAGTTCGACGATCCCCGGACACACCTCGCCGACATCTGCGCATCCTTCCAAGCTGCTGTCATCGATGCCCTCGTTATAAAAACGATCAAGGCCGCCCGCCAAACCGGCCACACCTTGATAACCCTTTCCGGAGGAGTGGCCTGTAACCATACCCTGCAGGAAGCCCTCACCGTCGCCGCCGAAGACGTGGGCATAGGAGTGCAAACCACCCCGCCTTCGCTTACCACCGACAACGCCGGTATGATCGCCTTCGCAGCTCTCCTCGCTTCCGAAAACCGCCCCGCCGACCCACTCGATATCGGAATTAATCCCAACCTCGCCCTCGCAACAATCCCAACGTAGCCGAAAGCTGGAGCTTTCGGCTACCTCCCCAAGATGATCACCCCCATAACCATTGCCCGCTTCCTCGTCGGGAAACGCGATGGTATCGAGGAAGTCGCCACCTCAAAGGGCACCTTTTTTTGGCAGCCCTCTTCATCGTCTCCGCCAGCCTCGCCAGGAACTACGATCACCACATCCTGAGCTAGGAATCACTTTGAGTTTTCGTACCCTTCGCGACAAACTTCTTTTCATCCCTCTTCATCTTCGCCTTTGTCAAAGCGCTGGGAGGATAACGCCGCGGTGCTTTGAAATGCATCCCAACTCCCTGCTCAAACTACTTTCCCTTTCTCCGCTGCTTCGCCATGACCGCGCCTCTGGCTTGGCTTTATGGCGTTCCGGAAGAGCAAATTCACGACCGCCCTCGTTGCCACCCAATTTAACTTCGCGGTTCTTCTCCTCGTCTCTTTCTGGAGGCTTGCCCTCATGGTTCGGGTTCTCGTTGTTCTCTTCAATTTCACTCCGCTCCGAGCCTTCTGCCTCATCAGTATCTCGGCCTCGATCGAGATATTCTTTGCCACCCTAGTCAAATCCATGGACATTGTCGGCATCATGGGTGGAATGAAACTCACCACCGCCGACAGATTCCTCTGCGAAGCCACTCAAGCCGTCACTGCAGGCTCCTTCTTACTTTTCGTTGAGCCTGCCTTCTCATCTTCTTCGCAAAGCGTAGCGAAATTCGTGCTCTGACACCTTCCGAAAACCCACCCTAAATTTCCCGCCCGACCTCGCTCGCCGCCACCTCAATCATCGCACTCTGCCTACTCGCCTCCGCCGCTCCCCAGCAAAGGCTCCGGAAAAATGTCAGAAAACGCCAACAGAGACGAGTGCGTGAGACAAACTCACGCTCCCAGACGTTCCCATCTCAATGAGAATCTTTACCCTTCTTTTTCTTGCCGCCCTGTCCTCAGCCCGGGCATCCAATCCACACACTAGGGCGGACATTCTGGCAGCCACCATTCACTGTGTTATGCCAGTCCCGACCTCCCGCTCGCCTTGGGGAGTGGCATCGCAGCAACCGCTATCAATGCCAAACTTCACCACTATGATCCTTTGAAGATCACAGTGCGATCTGATGCTGGATCAGAAACTATGGCAACGCTCTTGAGAACCCCGGACTGGGAACCAGTAGAAGCCCGCTACGGCAAAGCTGCTACCACCGTTCTTGAACATACCCCCAAAAGACGCACACTTTCAAGGGGCATTCTTACGGACGGCCTGACCATCAAATCAAGATTCGATGGCTAGATCTATTTTAGAAGCAATCATCCGTGAACTCCAAACCGTCTTCACCGCACAGCACGAATTTAGATCGAATGACCGCGATATCCCAATGTCAATGCCAGGAAGCCCCTCTTGTCTTTCAGAGCGGTCACGGCTATAAGTCCACTTGAAATCATGCGCCTGCGGAGACTTCTCGCCCGAACCAAACGTCTCGTATTCCGGGATTCGCTCGAGAGGCGACATGAGCGAACGGCCGGAGCGCTCTCCCAAGTCTTTGCATCCTTCATTAATCATAATGGCCATGCATCGCGACGGGAACTCGAGATTGTTTATGACTTCGTCCGTAATGTTTTTCCGGATGTTGATCATGGCATCCTCGGAAAATCGCTGGAGTCCGCAGTCGCGCGTGCCCAGCCCATTGATCTGGCGCTGAAATATCTCAAGAAAAACCTAAACGCTGAACACCGGATCCCTTTCGCCCTGCAGCTCTATTCGGTCATCAGGGCTGGCGGAGATGTATTAGAGGAAAAAGAACGGTTCTCCGAAGTGATGCAAGCGATCGGAAGTCGCCAGATCGCGGAGGCCGTTCTCCGGGAACTCGGACAAATCGACGCCCCCAAAGACAGCCTCTTGACCCGGGTGGATTTTGGCACCGATCAACCCTGTAACGTCCGCCTAAACGACAATGACTCCCCTTCCCGTTTCCGCTGTTACCAGGCTGGAGCTCTCATTCTTATTCGCAATCTACGAAAAGACCCGCTTTGGGTCCGGGGATATCAGCTGGACCCGGATCGGCTATTGCAAATCCGACCTTCCGACGAAGTGCTCGCGGGAGGATGGCGCTTAAGCTACAACGACCTCTCCTTCTTTTTACAAGTCGAAGAAAAAGGCATTCCTCCCGCACTGTTCCTCATCAAGGAGGAAAAGGGAGTCACCTTGAGCCGAAGCAAGTCGCGCCTCGCCCTCGCAAAAATCAGCTTTGGACACCGCATCCACTTCACCCCGCTTCAGAGCGATCAATTCACCGATGGCTTGCGAAACGGACTCGGTGCCGGAACGACTTATGAATTCGACTACCACGACATCATTCACGTCGGCGAAAAAGAACCTCTCGCGCTGGAAGCCCTAAGGCGTCTCACCCAACAGACCGGACAGCGGTTTGTGCTTCCGGCGGGTCGCCGCAGGGTTCGTGTTTCAAATGATCCCAATCAACTCTCCGGCGACAGCTTGCTCGTCACGCCGGGACTGGCGGGCCGCTTCATCCTCGATCTGGAATTTGATCCCAAGACAGGGTTTGGGGAGATCGAAGTCATCGAGTCCACGGAAACGATTCTCGTCAACGGTCAACCAGTCAAGGAAGAGCCGTTGCCGGATGGCTCGATGATCCGTCTGAGCAACCGACAAGCCCTTCGCTGTCGTTTCTCGGACAATATCCTCGATGAGGAGCGAAATCTCGTTCGCCACCTCGAGGTCGAGAATCTCAATCACCGTTTTTGGAAAGGCGGCAAAGCCATCGACAGCCTTTCCTTCCGCCTCGATCGAGGTCAAATGATGTGCATCATCGGCCCCAGTGGAAGTGGCAAGAGTACCCTTCTCGAAATCCTGGCGGGCCAGAGGAGACCCAGAAGCGGGCAAGTCAAACTGAACGGGATTTCACTCTACGACCGTCCCAAGCGACTTGCCCCCTTGATTTCATTCATGCCACAGGAGGAGGCCTTGTCCGAGCAACTCACCGTTTTCGAACACCTTGCTCATGCTGCGGCCATCCGTCGCCCCCATCTCTCGGTCGAGTCGATCGACAAGCGCGTGAATTTCCTCATCGGCGAGCTAGGACTGGAGAAGACCGGACATCGCCGGGTGGGCAGCCCGGAGTCAAAACGCCTCAGCGGCGGCGAGCGCTCGCGCCTCAATGCGGGCCTCGACTTGATCGGTGGCGGCGAAATCTTCCTTTTTGACGAACCCATCTCGGGGCTTTCCTCGAAGGATGCCGAAAACGTGGTAGATGCTCTCCACGGCTTCGCTCAAGACAAAATCGTGGTGGCATCCCTCCACCGCCCCAGTGAGAAAGTCCTGGAAGCATTTGACACGGTCCTCCTGCTGGATCGCGGAGGCAAGATGGCCTACCTCGGACCGCCAAAGGATCTCGTGGGCTATTTCGAGCAAGCGGCAGAAGATCTCCAGATTGAGCATCAACCCAACATGCCCCCCCAGGGAGCGGACTTCGTTTTCGATATCCTCGAAAGCGCGATGCTCAAGCTTCACACTCCGGGCAAAACGCGCAGACGTTTCCAGCCCGAGTTTTGGCAGGAAAGATTTGAGAACCGCCGGGTGATGGATCATCTCTCACTTTCGCAAGCCAGCCCAAGCACCGGAGAAATAAACTTGCCCACAGCAGAGGACCAGGTCGCAGCCCCGGAACCTCCGGCTCACGGGCGTCGGCAAAAGTGGATGATTTTCAAGACCCACCTGGCAAGGGCCGCCAAATCGAAGTTCCGGCACCGGGGAACCTATAACTCCATCTTGCTGGAGGCACCTCTGCTCGCCGGCCTCATCGGTCTGACCCTGAGAGCTTCACCCGATGGCAGCTATCAGTTCCACTCAGCTCTTCACCTGCCTTCCTACCTGTTTCTGGCGGTGACTGTGGCGATGTTTTTCGGCCTCACCAACAGCGCGACCGAGGTCCTGAGAGACCGTCCGGTTTTAAGACGTGAGCGCAACTGCAGACCACACCCGATTCTTTATTTGGGTTCGAAATTTCTGGTGCTGCTTCTGACCACCGCGGTTCAGTCAGCAGTATTTATCGCTGTCGCCAACCAGATTCTTGATCTTCATTACATGTTTTGGAACCACCTCGGCTGGATGATTCTCACCGGCTGCTGCGGGACCGCGCTGGCATTGATGATCTCGGTGATCTCTCGATCCGAGCGCACTGCATTGGGCTCCATCCCATTGATTCTCGTTCCACAAATTCTTCTCGCCGGAGCCCTCATTCCCTTTACCGAGATGAACCGCGGACTCTTCATTGGTGGCGATGAAGGACGTGATAACGGAGGCGAACCTGTTCCATCCACCATCATGCCGCTGCGTTACGCCTTCGAAGGCAGTATCGTGAGCCAGGCCACCGCCAATCGTTTTGAAAAAACACGGCGGCCCATTCAGGAAAAAATCGACGCGCTCAAAGACAAGGAAGAACTCAGTGCGTCAGAAAAGGAAGCACTTAAGGAAGCTGGAGATCAAATCAGGGTCCTCTTTGCCGCGGTCGCAAAAGACTCGGTTCGGGCAGATGAAATCATGCGTGATCCACTCGGAGAATTGAAACGACTTCAAGAGGAGGAGATGGCCGGACTGGAGCCCGACCTTGATCGCGATACCCGTTCGGTTTCCCAATTTTTCGTCAACGAGCGGGTTGAGAATATGGTGGAGCTAGCCGAAACCCTGCGACTCGATGGCAGGAGAAAAGATCAACCCAACATCTTCCTCGCGAAGGAAAAACCGCTCATAGGCATAAATCTGAGTACTCAATGGTACTGCCGGATCTTATTAATCTCTCTGGCGATCACTTTTCTCCTCCCGGCCGCGAGCTTTCTTAACTACTCACTCACCCGGCGTTGAGGAACGCACGAGGGCTGTTTCAAAACTCCGGCGGATCGTCATCAAGGCCTCGGAAGCCAACGGACGGGCGACAACAAGACCGGCAATCGAGTATCCATCGTCGGATTTCAACGGGAGAATTTCCATCACCCGATCCTTGGCGATTTCGACCTGCAGAAGTCCGCCGGATCCGGTGGCTCCTTTGCTGATGGAAGCCAACGAAAGCGACCTTGCCACTTTGATCAGTTTCTCGCTACCGATTTCATCGAGAACAATCCTGCCATTGGGATCACAGAGAAAAGCGGACTGGATGAGGCCCTGCTTCTTGAGCCAATTGGCGAACGTGTCAAGAGCGAGCGGCAGCGTTGGAGGCCCCGAGGAGCTTGCGGGCACTGGGTTTTCCTTTGATGCGACCTTAAAGGGTGAAACTTGTTTAACGGGCACGGCCGGAACGACACGTGCATGATCTTTTCGGAAAGGATCAGGCTGGGTTGGGGGCTTGACCTCTTCACCAACGGGTGGAGCGGGCGCGGGTTGAGGAACCGGGGTGACTGGCTCGGCAACAATCCTGGCCGGTTTTTGCCCGACGGGAACTGCTTGTACCTGTGGACTGGGAGGCTCCACTGGCACCGGAACATTTTTGAAAGCAGCCGGGTCACCGTCGAAGCCTTCAAAGCGATCTCCAAAAACCGACTTGTGAGACGGGATTTGCGACACCGGTGTTTTGGCAAGCAAGCCTTCGGCAAGCGCCCTGACTTCGTCAGGGTCGAGCCATTGACTCAAAACTTCGTTTTCGCTCATGATTCTACGTTGGGATAGGTGGACTGATGCGCTGCTCCAGTTCGAGACGGAGCTTCTCAAAAGTCGATAAAGTCTCCGCGCCTTCTTCCATCACACCAACCGGAAGCCCCCTCGCACTGGCTTGCACATAGAGATCGTTTCGGGGGATTTCAGTTTTCATCACCATTTCCTGGGGAAGCAGGCCCCGGAGCGCTTGAGCAGATTCCAGACTTTCCGAAAGCTCCTTTTTTACCATGGTCAGAACGACGCCGAGCACCTGAAGGCTGGGATTGACAGCGCGCATCCGGGTCAGTGCTTCCAGCATCTTGGGGACCGAGCGAACACCAAGCGGCTCGGATTGCTGGGGCACAATGACCCCGTTGGAGACTCCAAGGACATCCGCAGTAACGCCAAAGAGCCCCGCCGCCGTGTCAAAGATACAAAGATCATAATTCATGGCCCGGATCTGGGAAACAAAGCCCTTGATGCGGTGGAGGTTTCCCGAAACAGGACCGCTCCCGAGCTCGTAAGCGCTGCTCTGCCCGGCCGCGACAAGACTGAAAGTTGGAAGGCGGGTTGGGACTATGAGCTCCTCGACATTCATGGCCGGGTTTTCGAGAAAATCGTAAAAGCCCGAGAGGTGGCGCGATTGACGCGTCAACGAAAGCCCCACGGAACCCTGCGGGTCGGAGTCGACGAGCAGGGTTTTTCGCCCACTTCGAGCGAAGGCATAGGCTAGGTTGATGGCGAGAGTCGTCTTTCCGACGCCTCCCTTTTGGCTGGTGATGGCTAGAGTGGTCACTGAAACAAATCTAAAATGAAATTCGGGAAACCTATTTCTGATTGGCCTACGGCAATGCAACCATTTAGAAGCTCCTTTGTCTGGTTATTTTCTCCCTATTTCTTACTTTCGCTCGCCTCAACCCTATCTAAAGACGACTAGACATGCGCTCTTATTTTTCAATCTTATCCCTTCTGTGCTGCATGCTGGCGGTATCCTGTTCGGACAACAAGGACTCCAAGAAAGAACGAAGCAATAAAGACTTTTTCACCGAAACCAAAATCGCGGTCGATTTTGAAAATGAAATGGCCACAGGCGAGACTGATTTTCTCAGGGCACTTACCGGACACAAGATCAGCTGGCAAAAGTGGGATCAAAAGATTCTGCAAAAGGCGAAGGACACCCAGCGCCCGATCTTCGCGCTCTTGTGCTCCCCTCTGGGAGATTCCTCACGCGCCGTCGCAAATGAATTGAACGAGAATCAGGCTCTCAGGAAAATGGTTTCCCGTCTCCCGGTCTGCACCGTGATCGACGCGAATGTGAACCCCGAAATGGCGATGCTCGGGTATCATCTATCCAACGAGATCGGAAGAGCCTGCGCTTTCCCTGTGATGATGTGGCTGAGCCATGAAGGCTCGCCCATTGCCTGGATTTCAGTGGGGCAAACCTCCGGCCGCGAACTGGAAAACCTTGTTTCAAACTCTGTTGCCATGGTCGAAGATATCTGGACAGAATCCTCCCGATACGCGGTTGAAAACAGCCGTATCGACAATGAGACTAGGCAATTTCGCCTCACACCAAAGACCGAAGAACTTGAGGAACCTCTTTCCCGTGAAGAACTCTTTCGCCGGGAAACCCGCCAGCTCAGCTCTCTTTACAGTTTTGGCGACAAGGATCTCGATTTTATCGGAGGCTTGATTCCCACGAACAGCATCGAACTGCTGGCCATCGGATCACACTCGGCAAGCCTCGCTAAAGATATGCGTGAACAAAGCAGGGCAGCTGCCAGGCAACTTACTCGGGAACTTACCTCCGGAGCGCTTAGGGATCCACTTGATAGCTCCTACTTTTACGCACGGCGCAGCGGAGATTGGGCACTCCCATCATTTTCAAAGAATCTTGTTTCCCAAGCCAAAGTCGCCACAATGTTGCTCAGGGTCGGCAACCTTCTCGATGAAGACGAGTTTACCATGCAGGGATTGGACTTACTTGCGATTTTGGAAGCCGAGTGGCTTACGAAGCAAATTTCCAGTATCAGCCCGAAAAGCGACGCCGATCTCCCCGGAGCTTTCTTGTGGGATTTCAGCACTCTTAAAAAGATCCTCAACGAAGATGAACTCAAGGTGGCGACCACGGCATTCTCTCTCGAACCGACCGGCAACATCCCTCTCGAAACCGATCCTCTTGGCAACTACTCCAATCTGAACTCCCTTCGCAGCAAAATCTCAAACCAGGAAGTCGCCGAAAAACACCAACTCCCGGTGGCAGTCGCTTCGAAATCCTTGGAAGCAATTCGTTCCAAACTACTCGCCCACCGGAAGGAGCAACTTGGAACAACAAAAGAGACCACTTTGACCGTGAAAGACTGGGCACTGGTTTTGCGAGCCCAAATCCTGAGGGCGAATCACACCGGATCACCGGCCCACCACCTTGCCGCTGCCGCCACCGCTAACAAAATTTTATCAGATTACTGGAAAGCCGGGGAAGGGCTGTCCCGCATCAACACCGGCAGCACGTTGATTCCCGCGCGCTGCGAGGACCATATGACCGTTTGTCGGTCTTTGACTGAACTTTACCAGGCGACTCTCGACCAGCACTGGCTTAAAACAGCAACCGAAATCGCAGACCATTCCCTCAGGGAATTCGGATCTGAAACCAAGATTCTGGCCGAACTCGCCTCGAACGAACGGATTATTCCCATAAGGCTGCACAGTGTGGGAATGATTTTCGGCGAGTCCGCTTTGGGGATCGCCGATCAGGTGCTGGGTCGGCTCCATGCTCTCACCGGCAAGGAGAGCTATCGAAATCTTCTCAACTCCCACCTCAAAGTCATCGCCCCTATGAAGAGAAGGACCGTAGTCAACCATACCGACTACATTTTATCCTGTGCACTCGGCGAACCCGCTGTGGTGGCAGTTCTTCAAGGAGATCAAACCAGCGAGCTTGGCAGGAGCTTTATCGCTGCTCTCAATGCGCCAAAATACCTTTCGTTCCTCACCGTCCGCCCCGAATCCGGAAGTCCGCTTCTGAGTCCTCTCGCCGGACTTCCGGCACCCAAAGGTTCTTCTTCGGTCGTTCTGACTCGCGCCAGCGATTCACTTGGACAAGCAACCAACCTCGAGGAACTCACTGAACTTCTTGACTTGGTTATCTCCGGCGAGTGACTGTTTCCCCGCCCCGACGATTTTTATTCATCCTATTCTATGAGCACCCGAACCGCATCACAGGCACGCGATACCGCCGAGACTAAAATCAAGCTCAGCCTCGATCTCGATGGCTCCGGCAGGTCCGCCATTGCCACTGGAATTCCATTCTTTGACCACATGCTCACGCTCTTCTCACGTCATTCCCTCATCGATTTGAAAATTGAGGTCGATGGTGATGTCGAAATCGACTTCCACCACACCGTCGAAGACACCGGAATCGTCCTCGGCGATTGCCTTAAGGAAGCGCTCGGAGACAAAGCAGGTATTCGCCGCTACGGACACGCTTACGTGCCCATGGACGAAACTCTCTGCCGCAGCGTCATTGATCTGAGCAATCGCCCGCAACTCGAACTCCGGTCCTCGGAACAAACACCCGATGCCCAGAACTTCCCCTTCACCCTCGTTGAGGAATTCTGCCGGGCACTCTCCTCAAACCTTCGCTGCAACCTCCACATCGAGGTGCTTTATGGCAGGGACGGACATCACATTGCCGAGTCGATTTTCAAATCCATGGCCGTCGCGCTTCGGATCGCCTCGGAGAATGATCCTCGCCGCGAGGGAATTCCATCCACTAAGGAAGTTCTTTGAATGGAAATGAAACTCGGAATGATCGACTACGGTCGTGGGAATTTGCGCAGCGTCATCAATGCCTGCAAGGTCCTGGGCCACGATCCCACCCTGATTACAAAACCGGAGGAACTGGAAACTTTCACCCATCTGATTTTTCCCGGCCAAGGCGCCTTCGGAGACTGCATGGATAGTCTTCACCGCCTAGGACTGGCCAAGGCCCTTCGAGAATGGATCGCGGCAGGAAAGCCCTACTTTGGGATTTGTGTCGGCTACCAACTCCTTTTTGAGGCCAGCGAAGAATCTCCCGGAACCGCAGGTCTTGGAGTTTTTGCCGGAACAGTAAGGCGATTCACTAGCAGCCACCTCAAGATCCCTCACATGGGATGGAATGCCACCGTCCACACAAAAGAACATTCCCCTTATTGGGTGGGGTTTGACGAAACACCCTACTTCTACTTCGTCCACTCGTATTATCCGGCCGAAGTGGACCTCGGGATCGTCTCGGCCACCTGTGACTATGGTGACGAAACCTTCTGCGCGGCCATTGAACAAGGGACGCTGTTTGCCACGCAATTCCACCCGGAGAAAAGCCAACACGCCGGTCTCAAGCTGCTCGATAACTTCTTCAACACCTGAATTTTCAAGGACGGCGCGAAAAAAGCGGGTTGAATCCGACCCGCTTTCCCAAAACTAGATTTTGCGAAGGAACCTAGATCAGGCCCGCCTTCTTCAAAGTGACGTAAGCACCATTCTTATTGATGGTCTTGAACGCCTTTGCGCTAGCCTTCACGCGAACGTGTTTGCCCAGCTCGGGAACCCAGACCCGTTTCGTGTGAAGGTTCGGAGAAACTTTCCGTTTCACCGTCTTGGTGACGTGACGGCCAATGCCGCCTTTTTTCTTGGCCAAACCAGAACGGTGGATTTTACGTCCAACTCGAACTTTGGAACCGCGGATGCTGCATACTCTTGCCATAGGTCTAAAAACTGGTGGAGGGGTGAAATAGGCGAATTTCGGGATGGGTCAAGCGGTTTCCGAGAATTCCCAGAGGTTTTTCATTCCCATTATTTGACCGGATGAACTGGAAATCCCCTTTCAGGTGTGATTTTCTCGCTCCGTGGCCACCACGACTCTCCTCGATTACCTGAAACAGCTCGAAAACCAGGGAGTGACCCATGTGGAAATCGACAACCGCGCGCGCTCGGTTCTTCGCGAACTCTACACCCGGGAGAGCGCCCGCCGCACGGCAAAGGTCACCCAGAAAAGCCCTCAACAGCCCTCTCAGCTGGATGCTATCATTGCCCGGGGCCATACCGCCGTAGAAAAAATTGCCTCACTGGCCGCGATTGCTGAAACCTGGCAACCCGCCCGATCTCTCGGCAGCCTGCGCGATACCATGGTTTTCTCCACCGGTAATCCCGAAGCAGATTTTATGTTGGTTGGTGAAGCCCCTGGATTTCAGGAAGAGCAGAAAGGCGAGCCTTTCGTCGGCCCGGCCGGAGAGAAACTGAATCAAATTCTAAAGGCCATGGGGCTGGCACGGGACAAAGTCTACATTTCCAATGTCTGCAAATTTCGGCCTGCCACCCGGAATCAGACCACCAACAACCGTAAACCCTCCCCCGAGGAAATGGCCAGCTCCCTTCCCTTTGTGAAAGCCGAGATCGATGTCGTCAAACCCCGCGTCATTGTCGCGCTAGGTGGCAGCGCGGCCCAAGGCTTGCTGGGCCTGGAAAAACCAGTCGGCCAACTGCGCGAATGCTGGCACCAATTTCAAGGAATCCCACTTCGCGTCACCTATCATCCCTCTTATCTTCTGCGACAGGAAGATGGCCTCGGCGAAAAACGCAAGGTCTGGGAGGACATGCTCGCAATCATGGAGAAACTCGGCCTGCCCGTATCCGAGAAACAACGCGGCTTCTTTAAAAAATGATCAGGCTTGACTGAAGTAGATCATTCCCGCCATTCCGGCCACGAAGCAATAATAGGAGAAATACTCCAGTTTCCCCTTCTTCACCGCTCCCATCACCACATAAATCGCGAAAAGGCCTACCACCCCGGCTGCGATCGCTCCGGCCACATAAGGGCCGTTGAAACAAGACTTGAGAGCATCGCCAAAAGATCCCGTCTCTTCCATTTGGTCTTTCAAGGTCAGCACAAAACCGCCTGCAATCGCTGGAATCGACATCAGGAAGGAGAACTCAGCAGCCCTCTCCGCCTTGACCCCGCTCATCAGGCCGGCCGCGATGGTCGATCCAGAGCGGGAGATTCCGGGCAAAATAGCGAAAGCCTGGCCAATCCCCATGATCACAGAACTCCTCAGCCCAACTTTGGCTGCTTTCCCTTTTACGAGGCGCGGGACGAACAGAACCAATCCCGTCACAATTAAAAGCCCCGACACAAAAACGGGCTTCCCCGGCGCCGCATCGAAAAAATCCTTAAACAAAAACGCAGCAATCACCGCCGGAACGGTAGCCACCCCAAGCCACAAAATCATCATCCGATCCTCCTTCATCTGGCGATTAAATAGCGACAGGGTCAATCGCCAAAGGCTCTTTCGAAAGAAGATCAACACACTCACCAGAGTTCCAAGGTGCAAGATGATTTCGAAAGAAAGATCAGGCTGATGCTCCGCCCCCAACTCCCGAATCCCCAAAAGATACTGGGTCAGCACGATATGCCCCGAGGAAGACACCGGGAGAAATTCCGCCAATCCCTGCACAATTCCCACGATAATCGCCTTCCAAAGTTCCATAAATTTCATCACCTCTAACCGCCCCCCCTCCTCCCGACAAGCCCCGCGTCACTTCCCCAAAAATTTTATTTCGCATTTCCGGATCTCTCAGGTATGCTACTGCTATGAAAGCAACACTTCTATTGCTCGTTCCGATTTCACTTCTCGTCTCCTGCACCCAGAAGCAAAATCAGGTCGCCCCGCCCATCGCACCCGCGGCGAACATGGGGAATGAATACGGTGTCCCGGCTGCCGGAGCATACGACCCGGTCAACCCACCCTACCAGCCAGTTGGTCCCATTAACCCTCCCGCAGCCCCGGTTCCTGCAGCTAGCCCGTACGGTACGCCTCCCCCGGTTGCGGTCGCCCCATCCACGCCAGCGCCTGTGGCTGCTGATTTGAACGGAAATGTTTACACGATTAAGAAGGGAGACTCCCTCTGGGGAATCGCGCGCAAATATGGAACCAACGTAAGCGCAATCAAAGAAGCCAACGGAATGACCAGCGACACCATCATTGATGGACGGACCCTGATTATTCCCGGACAATAGCAACCTTCCATTACGAAACTTTCGTTTCTCGGTGGGCCGGACTAAAATCCGGCCCACCTTTTTGTGTCACGATGAAACTTATCCTTATTACCCTTCTTTCCCTCCTCCTTCCGGCTTTCTCCCAGAAAATGCCTGACGACAAAGAACAATTACTCGAGGCACTAATGAACGCCCCCGATCTGGCCTCCCTGGACCAAGCAATCGAAAAGGGCAAGAAAGCCGGACTGCCTGAACAAATGTTTCTTGAAGCGCGCTTCGTCTTTCTGGTGAACCAAGACGATCGTGCCGCTCTCGCTGCATTGTCACCAAAACTGGCGGCGCATCTTCCAAAATTTTCCCCCGACAACACAATGCTGTTTGCGGTCGTGGAAGACTTCGCAAGCATCGTGGAATATACTAGCGCACTTGCGGCACTTGAGAAAAACGACACCGTACTTTTCAAAAAGCACATCATGGAAGCATTTTGGCTAAGCCCGTCTCATGCCGCACAGTTTGCTCCCTTGATCAACGAGCTACGAATGGCAGAAGTCATGGAGAAAATCACACTCGATCTGGACCGCAAGTTCCCTGATCAAAAATCGGTAGGAAAAGAAAAGTCCCTAAGATCCATTGCTAGAGAGTCACCAGCCGTCCTCATCCACTTTTGGAGCCCCTGGGTGCAACAATCCATGGCAGCCATGGAGGAAGTCGCGGCCGTTTCAAACACCCTCATCAAAAACAAGATCCCCGTAGCTTCGATTCTTTTAAGCAGCACCAATGAAGCCAGGAAGGATGCAGACAACTTCCTTGAAGCTGATGGAGCAAAGAATCCCTGCCACTGGCTCATTGATCATGAAAAATCTTCTTTGGGATCCTTGATGCGTGTTTCATCATTCCCTACCGTAGTCCTAGTATCACGGGAAGGAAAGATCCTCTTCAACGGCGACCCTGCCGATGATCGTATTTGGAAAATCCTTGCAGGACTTAATCCGAAAATTACACCACCTACGATAGATCCCGTACCCCCGGAAACGGGCTCAAATACCACCCCATCCGGCGAAAAAGGCAAATAAGGGCAAAAAACTTTAATCGCAACTATGCAAGTTTAAACTTGAACTCTTGTTAGGTATCCGTCTTTCTTCTCTCAACCACTTCAAAAAACACAGGTGCCACAGTACGACGAACCATCTCCACAAGAGCTCCACGCCCTCGCCATTCTCTGGAACGAGGGCCCAAGTACAGTCGGCTTCGTACATGAAATGATGAACGAAGATACCGATGATCGGACCTACACGACCACACTGGCCGTGATGCGAAATCTCGAGAAAAAGAATCTCGCCGCCCGCAACACCCAGGGCCGGGCGCACGTCTACGAAGCAAAGGTGGATCGCGAGGCCATTCTAAAGCCACGCTTGGAGGACATCGTTCATAACAGTTTTGGAGGAAGCCTTGGACAGGCGATCCTCTCCCTAATCTCAGTTGGTGTCATGACGCCCAACGAGAAAACCGCGGTAACCCGCGTAATCAAACAGCACAAAGCCATGGCTGCGAAAAAGAAGACCACAAAAAAGAAGGCCGCTAAAAAGGCCGCTAAAAAGCCGGTGGCTGCCAAGAAAAAGGTAGCCAAGAAAAAAGTCGCCAAAAAAGCGGCTAAGAAAAAAGTCGCCAAAAAGGCGGTTAAGAAGGTAGCTAAGAAAAAAGTAGCTAAGAAAGCCGCCAAGAAAAAGGTAGCTAAGAAAGCCGCCAAGAAAACGGTAGCTAAGAAAGCCGCCAAGAAAACGGTAGCTAAGAAAGCCGCCAAGAAAAAGGTAGCTAAGAAAGCCGCCAAGAAAAAGGTAGCTAAGAAAGCCGCCAA
>Ga0213866_10000887_pt1 | contig 23246 bp, 46 predicted proteins | sample PICome_11_FD_160079 | JGI IMG/M metagenome (GOLD analysis project Ga0213866, IMG submission 160079) | Coastal seawater microbial communities near Pivers Island, North Carolina, United States - PICO284 | ecosystem: Environmental > Aquatic > Marine > Coastal | place: USA: North Carolina...
TTCTGTTGTAATTCTTAATAATCTAAATGTCGTTTAGTACTAAAACACTTTTATGAAACTCAAACAACTGATGCTTGCACCTGTTGCTCTGGGTATGGTTGCTCCTGTTGCTGCGAATGCCGCAGACCTTAACATGGCAGCAGTCAACCAATATGCCTCTGTAGAGCAGGTTACAAGCGTTACTCAATTCTCTGATGTCCAACCAACTGATTGGGCATACTCTGCACTCAGCAACCTCGTAGAGCGTTATGGTTGCGTTGCTGGTTATCCTAATGGCACTTTCCGTGGTGGTCGTGCTATGACCCGTTGGGAAGCAGCAGCACTTCTTAATGCTTGCCTTGACCGTGTAACCGAAGTTACTGATGAACTAAAGAAACTTCTTACAGAATTCGGCGCTGAACTTGCTGTACTGAAAGGTCGTGTAGATGGACTTGAATCTCAAGTTGCTGAACTTGAAGCAACTCAATTCTCCACTACCACCAAACTGCGTGGTGAAGCATCCTTCGTTCTTGGTGGTGTCGATGATTACAAAACCAAAACTGGTGATGTAACTCACACTGCATTTAATTACGATTTGCGTCTGAACCTGGATACTTCATTCACTGGTAAAGATCTTCTCAAGACCCGTCTGCGTTCTGCTAACTTCAGCAGCAATCCTTTCGGTTCCAGCTCATCCATCTTCAAACTGGATAAAGCAGATAACACCACTGGTGACAGTGGCAATGAGGTTGTAATCGACCGTCTGTATTACCAGTTCCCTGTGTTCAACGGTAGCACCACTCTTACTGCTGGTGCTCTGGTTCGTAATACTGAGATGGCTTGGATTCCTACTGCTTACAAGTCTGGTATCCTTGACTTCTTTGCTGTTGCTGGTGCTCCTGGTGTTTATAACAAGGCAACTGGTTCTGGTTTCGGTGTCCAGTATGGCAAGAAAGGTCTTGTTGCTGGTGTAAACTATGTGGCACAGAATGGTGCTGATAGTTCCACTGGTGAGTTTGATAAGTCTGGTGCTCTTAACACATTGGCACAAATCGGTTATCGTGGTACTAACTGGGGTGCTGCTTTCGGTTATCGTTATGGTACAGAAGGCACCCGTGTTCGTACCTACAACGGTCTGAATGGTGCTTCTGGCACTCTGGTTCCTGGTCAAACCTCTAACGGTTATGCCATCAATGCTTACTGGCAACCCACTCAATCTGGTTGGGTTCCCTCCATCTCTGGTGGTTATGGTTGGAACACTGTAAGTGGCACTCAAAGTGATGCTACCAACAGTCAGTCCTGGTTTGCTGGTCTGACCTGGGATGATGTGTTTGTTGATGGTAACTCTGCTGGTGTTGCCATCGGTCAGGCACCTACTGGTGAAAATCTTGAGAAGTCCACTCTTCTTGAAATCTTCTATAAGTATCAAGTGTCTGACAACATCAGCATCACTCCTGCTATCATTTATGGTAGTGACAACCAACGTCTTGCTGGTAACTCTTCTAATTGGGGAGGAGTCATCCAAACGACCTTCAAGTTCTGATAAACTACTCATAACTTGAGTGAAAGCACTCCATTTTGGAGTGCTTTTTTGTTAGGTAATGAAAACCTTAACCAAATCTTAGTGGACTTTAAGGTTGTCTTCCAGTAGTATTGATTACGAAGTCAATTCACTTCTAAAAATTTTTTATGAAACTGAAACACATTTTTGCTGCTGGTCTAGTTGCTGCTGCTCCTGCTGCTGCTCTTGCTGGACCCACTATTAACGGTGCAGGGGCTTCATTCCCTGCTCCAATTTATCAACGATGGTTTGCTGACTATGCACGAACTACTGGGAATCGGGTTAATTATCAGTCCGTTGGTTCTGGTGCTGGTGTTCGTCAATTTATTGCGGGCACAGTTAACTTCGGAGCAAGTGATGAAGCAATCAAACCGGCAGATGCCGCCAAAGTAAAGCGTGGAGTCGTTCAGATTCCTATGGTTGGTGGTACGATTGCTATTGCCTACAACAAACCTGGATGTAATCTGAAACTGACTCAGAAGCAAGCAGTTGATATTTTTTCTGGTCGCATTAACAACTGGAAGCAAGTTGGATGTGCTGCTGGTCCTATGCTGGTTGTTCATCGTTCTGATGGTTCTGGAACTACCTATGCATTCACTAACTCTCTGAAAGCATTTGGTGGTTGGGCACCTGGCGTATCTAAGTCTGTTAAGTGGCCCACTGGTGTAGGTGCCAAAGGTAATGAAGGCGTTGCTGGTCGTATCCGTCAAAGTAATGGTGCGATTGGTTATGTAAATACTGGATTTGTAAAATCAAACAAACTCCAAGCAGCAGCACTTCAAAATAAGGCAGGTAAGTTTGTTCTTCCTACTGCCGCTGCTGGTTCTGCTGCACTGAATGGCATCAAACTGGATACAAATCTTGCTGGTGAAAACCCAAATCCTTCTGGTGCAACCGCATATCCAATTTCTACTTTGACTTGGATTCTTGCATATAAGACTGGTAATGGTTCTAATACTACTGCCATTCGTAACGCACTCAACTATGCTCTGAGTTCTAAGGCACAATCACTTGCTGATGACCTTGGATATGTACCTCTGAGTGGTTCTATCCTTAACCGAGCACGACTTGCCGTAAACCGAATCGGTCAGTAAATCTAAACAAAACCTTAAGGGATGCTTGACATCCCTTTCTTTTTGCTATATAATTGTGTAACAATTCGTAATAAAACGAAAATGACTGTAACTAAAAATGAGTTTGGGCAAATGAATATGTTTGCTAAAGAACCTTCGATGTATATGACGAAGGAAGACCTTGAGCGTTATGGTATTGAACCATATGCTGAAAAGGCAGAAAAAATGAATGGTCGTTGGGCTATGCTTGGTATTGTCGCAGGTGCTATCTCTTATGCACTGACTGGCAATCTCTTCTTTGGTGTCGTTTGATACTTGACAATGACTTCACTTCTCTTTACAATAACATCTGTTGCCTTTTTCGTTTTACTGGCAGCGTCTGTTGAAAAAATTTGTGAGACTTACTAATGACCGTCTTTAACATCACCCTTCAATCTCCCGATGGCACCGAAACTACTATTGAGTGCCCTGATGACCAATACATTCTTGAAGCAGCAGAAGAAGCAGGTGTTGACCTTCCTTCTTCATGTAAAGCAGGTGCTTGTTCTGCTTGTGCAGGAAAACTCATCAGCGGCACCGTAGATAATGAGGAGCAATCGTTCCTTGATGATGACCAGATTGCAGAAGGTTGGGTGCTCACCTGTGTGGCATACCCTACTAGTGATTGTGTGATTCTTACTGAACAGGAAGAGAATCTGTGAGTACTGGCGATATGCTTGGGCAATTTTCTATTGCTCTTGAAACTCTTGGATGGGATGCTAATGATGACATCTCAGTGGAGATTGGTGGTGTAGCAGTAACGGGAACTGCTACCAGTCCAAATGCAAATCCCAAATGGGCAAAACCATTTGGAACCATCACTTATCAAAATGATGCTTTTATCATCATTAAAAACAAATCAAGGAACCCTGTAGTTCCTTCACAACCAAATCCCGAACTTAAACAAAAACACATTTATCAAGGAGAAACAAAATGAAATTCGGATGGACCCCTGAGGCAGAAATCCTCAATGCTCGTCTAGCAATGCTCGGTTTTGTCATTGCTGTTGGTACATATGTAACCACTGGCCAAATTATTCCTGGCGTATTCTGATGAAATGTAAAGTGCAGTTGTATGTTGCTGGCAAGGTCTTCAACGAAATCGTAGAGGCAAGGGATTACAATGATGCGAGAGAAACTGCACTTGCACGAAATCCAAATGCTAAAGTTGTTGGAGTTACCGCTGTTTTTGATTAATAATTATGTTTAATTTTTTTAAGAAAGAAGAAACGACTAGGGAGGTTCCTATGCGTAGAGAAGGCTATCAAGTTCCTCAAGTAGAATTTGTATTCCGAGAAAACGGAGAATTTGTTTATCGTAAGACAAGTGAACTTTTCGATGGGAAGCGTGTTGTCATTTTTAGTCTGCCTGGTGCTTTCACTCCTACTTGCAGTGCCTATCAGCTACCTGGATTCGAAGAGAAATACGACGACTTTATTGGTAACGGCATCGACGCTATTTACTGCATCTCTGTTAATGATGGGTTTGTGATGAATGCTTGGGCGCAAGACCAGAACATTAAGAATGTCCAACTCATTCCTGATGGCAATGCATACTTCACCCGTTCGATGGGGCAATTGGTAATGAAGTCCAATCTTGGTTTCGGTGAGCGTTCTTGGCGTTATGCTGCGGTGATTGATAATGGTATGATTGAAAAACTATTTGAAGAACCTGGTAAGGGTGACAATGCGATTAATGACCCTTATGGCGAAACAAGTCCAGAAAAAGTTCTGGAATATGTAAAGTCTACTGTTCGCGAACCAGTAGCAGTATGAGTAAAGGAGGGTTATTAACCCTTCTTTTTTAATAAATATAATACAGGGTTTGGATACTATAATGCTTATAGACCTTCATAACTTCTTTAAATATTACGACGAAAAAAATCCAAAGCATGTTGCTGCGGTAGAGCAATTCGAAAAAGATTTGCTTCTTAAATCTCAAGAGTTGCTGCAAGATGATGCCAACTGGGTAAGAATTTATAGAAGTAAAGAAGACAAACCTCAAGCAACTATTTTACCTGTTCCCTTTTATCAACAAACAGATAATTATAGAGATGCAAATAGAACTTGTAACTCTTCCGCTTGTGCTATGTGTCTTGAATATTTCAAACCTGGTACACTAAAAGGACCTAAGGGCGACGACGCCTATGTACAAAAAGTTTTCGCACTCGGTGACACAACTGATCACTTGGTTCAGACCAAGGTTCTTGCGTCATACGGCATTAAATCCAGTTTTTCCTACAGCCTTACTTTTGCTGATCTTGATAGAGAGCTTGCCGCTGGTAGACCTGTTGTTATTGGTATTCTTCATCGCGGTCCTCTATCTAACCCCACAGGGGGGCACATGGTAGTTGTGATTGGTAAAACCCCATCAGGTGATTATGTTGTTAATGATCCTTATGGTTCACTAAATGATGGATACACTGGTTCAGTCACTAATGGTAAAAGTGCGATATACAAGCGCAGTGACCTTTCTCGTAGATGGTGTCCTGGCGGAAAGGATGGTTGGGGGAGAATCTTTGATGTAAAAAAGTAGAGTCAACACCACAATCAAAAATCCCTCAGTGTGGTGTTGATTTGGTTAAAGAGTTTGAGGGATGTCATTTAAATGCTTATCCCGACCCATTGACTGGTGGACTGCCAATCACAATTGGTTGGGGTTCTACGAAAGATTTTAATGGAACTCCATTTAAACTTGGAAGAAAAATCACTCAAGAATATGCTGACAGACTATTGATGTTTGACCTTGAGCAAAGATTTCTTCCTTCACTACAGAAAATCCCACACTGGAATGAAATGACAAATGGACAAAGAGGTGCTTTGCTCAGCTTTTCTTATAATCTTGGTGCCGGTTTTTACGGTGGTTCTAACTTTAATACTATTACTAAATGCTTGAGAAATAAAGAATGGGCAAAAGTTCCTGATGCTTTATATCTTTACCGCAATCCTGGAACTAATGTAGAGAAAGGACTTGCTCGAAGAAGAGTTGCAGAAGGTAAACTTTGGAGTACTAAATGATTTGTTGTTTATGCTGAGGCAAACTTCTATCTACGGGTTTTCCTTTTTTTGGAAACTCATAGACACCATTGATGCATAATATCCAGTTTTTATCTAATGATTTATCATAGATACGAATACGGTCACACTGTCTTCCGAAGTATGGAACAGTTCCTGGACCCAATGGAGTTGCTGTGTAAATTGAAGCAAGAAGTAAAGATAACATTTTACTTATAGCATTTCTGTAATTTATCTATAAGTAACTTTATTGTCTTCATAATTCTTCACAATCAATAAATAGTGGTATAGTTCACTACCACTATCGATGCCAAACTCTCACAACATGGATCGTGACCATGTTGTTATGTTGGAGAAGTTGGATAAGATTATTCTACACGCAGAAACAGAAGAAGTTGATACTGGGTTGCGAAAGAGAATCTATGCTCTTCGCAACCTTTTGGTCATTCATTCTGGCAAAGCTCAAGGAATGAAAGATGAGTTAAACCAACTTATTGCGAAAAATAGAAAAAGGATCCTTCTAATCGGAGCAGCAGTTGTCACTGGCATTGTTGTTCCTTATTTCGTTATAACCAGAACAACTTGGTTAATGCAAAAGCCAATTGGATGTAAAGAATTTCCAACTACAAGTCCTTTATATCCTGGTAAGATTGAAGTATGTTTGAATGGTGTTACCAGAGCATACTCATTACACAACGGTGATGTTGAATTAGACCTTACATTTATGAAATCAGAAACTGAAAGAGTACAAGCAGACATTGTATTCTGGATTGCCGATAAGATTGCTGATAAGGAAGTTGATTATGCTGGTGAGTATAATATTGACAGAGTTAGGATATATGACAATGGGATTTTAGTTGATGACCATAGAGAAAAGATGAGTGGATGGATGCACCCACTCGTTCCTGTTGACGTTCGTATGCCTATGTGGCAATATGTACATGATATGAGAGGCAAATTCCATAGAGACAAACCACCATTTGAAGAAGTCCTTCATGGATTTGTAGATAATATGGGTGCGATTGTTGCTACCTTAGGGAGTATTGGTGTTACTGCTTTTAGGTTTTTTAGAGCTGGGAGAGGAATGTAATTCCTCTTCTCTCTTTCTTTGAGCATCAATGCCAAAGGTGGATAAGGTGGATGTGAATACTGCTGCTACAAAAGTAGGATCCATCTTATTCATCACTCCCATATAACCAAGTGTAAGCATACCAGCAGACCAAATCAGCACTGCCATTCTAACAAAAGCAACCATACAAATATTATCCTTAATAGTTTTTCTCATTCGCTGTCTTCTACTCTTGTTCTTAGTGCAATTACTGTAGTAAGAATAGTCAGTAAAGTTTCATACCCTCTTCTTTCAGATTCTTTACAATCTAAAGGAGGAGGGTTTTTTAATCCTCCAAGAACATTTGCTCTGCTAATTGTTCCAGGAACCATAAAGTTACAAGCAGCAAAGTTAAGACCAACGAATCCAATTACGGAACAGCAAATAATGAAGATTAGTTTATTCAATAATGAACCGTGCTTTTTTCTTACCTCTTTTGGCAGGTCGTCTAATGAATCTGATGACTTCTGCTGGTTGTCGTTTTGGTTGTGGTCTGCGTCCTTCATTGAAAATGCCCTCGTTGGTTACTAATCTCATAATTAATAATCCAAGGAGAAGTGTTGATTTCATTTTACATGTAAGGTTTTGCTATACCTTCAGTTAACATTTTTTCATTGACTGTTACTGGATCGCCTACAAGATATAGGGTTCCCAATATCCTTCCATATTTATCCTCTTTATGAGTTTCAATTATCCACTCACCTTCACGAGCAAGTTCTTTTTCCAACCATAGTCTTGCTTTTATTCCTTCTGTCTTTTCTTTTAAATCTTTTGTTCTTGTTTCTGCTGCGTTGATACCTTTTAATCTTACTCTATGTGATATTGTTAGATTGAACCCCAGATCTATATCAATATCAATGGTGTCTCCATCAATGATTCTTTTGATTCTTTTGATCTTGTACTGATACATCTTTCATCTCCAGATGCGCTAGTCTTAATATGTAGTAAATTGTCCAGGCAGTGAACGTGAGACCACAAGATAATATTATTACAACACCACAAGGAAACTGATCCATTACTTTACCTCCACTTGCTGATAACTACATCCTTTGAAATCTTTTATTTCGTCAACTGATAATAAAAACATAGCAGTTAGACCCAATATGAAAGCAAAAATAACTTGCGGTAAATTATAGTTGCAGTCATTTGCTGTTGGGTCTTCCTCATCGTCAGGACGATAATCCATCAATACTTACCTTCTTGTTTATGAATCCAAGTTTTAAGTTCGTGTAAATAATTTCTCAACATGTCCGCTTTTTCTAAATGCCATTTATCACCACTCTTGAAGTACTCTTGAGTGTGATTGTCAATTGCTTTTAGTGTATTGTGTATAGGTGCATTCCAAGGTTCTCTTATTGGAGTATTCCATTCCCTAGGCATTTGCGGGAAGCAGTTTTAATTATTTATTCGTCATATGTTTAAATTATAAATATAATTAAGAGAAAATTATCTTAATATGTCAAAACAAATAGTAAATATTGGTTCAGTTGCAAATGACGGGACTGGTGACTCCATAAGAGTCGGAATGAATAAAATTAATTCTAATTTTGATGAAATTTATTCGACTATAGGTGATGGAACTACATTAAGTATTTCTAGTGATGCAGCAACTCTTAATGGAGAACTACCTGCTTATTATTTAAATTATGAAAATTTTACAAATATTCCAACAGATGTTTCTGAATTTACCAATGGATCCGGATATATTACTTCTACTGCTTTAGTTGGTTTAGCATCTGAAGGTTATGTTGATGCTGCTGTTGCTTCTGGAGAAGGTGGATCTGGAATTGGTATTACTTATGGTGATCTAAGTGTAGATTATTCTGCTGCTTCAGGAGTAGGTACACTTACATATAATAATACTAACGGAACTTTTACCTTTACTCCTCCAGATCTTTCTGGATCTGGAATTGGTATTACTTATGGTGATCTAAGTGTAGATTATTCTGCTGCTTCAGGAGTAGGTACACTTACATATAATAATACTAACGGAACTTTTACCTTTGCTCCACCAGATTTAGTAGGATTCACAACTTCTGGTGACCTAGTAGGATTCACAACTTCTGGTGACCTAGTAGGATTCACAACTTCTGGTGACCTAGTAGGATTTGTCACTACTGGAGGTTCTGGTTCTACTTTAACTGGGATAGTAACATCTATCATTGCAGGAACAAATATAACTATAGTTCCAGAGAATGGGACAGGTTCTGTCACCATCAATTCTTCCGGAAGTGGCGGTGGGTCATTATCAATTCAAGATGAGGGTATTTCTGTTGGCACTGCAGCAACAATAATAAATTTTGTAGGATCTGATGTATCTGCATCTTATTCCAGCGGCATTTCAACTATCACTATCTCAAATTCAAGAAAAATAGGAATTGATACAACTTCCCCCATTGGTTTGGGAAGCACTGGAAATATAGAAATTTCTGCATCTAAAACATACGTATTGTATTCGATCGAGACAAATTATCCCGCATGGGTAACTTTATACACAGATGCAAATAGTAGAACTCTTGATGCTAGCAGGGTAGAAACTCAAGATCCTCTTCCAGGTTCTGGGGTCATTGCTGAGGTTATTACAACTTCAGGAAATTTAAATCAATTGATTACACCAGGAATTATTGGATTTAACAATGATTCTCCAACAACATCAAACATTTATGTCAAGGTAGTCAATAAACATAGTTCGGAAGTTGCAATAGGTGTTACTATTAATTACTTAAAACTAGAGGACTGATAAATGTCAGAACTTAAAGAATATATCGTAACTCTTCATCGCCATGAAGACCTTACCGGTTTTTATGAGGATATGGAAAGTAATGGATATGCCTTAAAGAAAAAAAGAAACATTAGTAGAAATACTCATTATTTGTTAACCGATCAGCAAGCAGAAGATCTGAAAAATGATGAACGTGTATTGGCAGTAAATTGGGCACATCATCCTTTAAGGTTAAAATCAAGAGTTCTTGGAGGATCTTATACAATTAGTGGTACATTTTTTAAAGATGATACATCTGCTTCTGCTTGGACGGGTACCGAAACTGCTCCATTAGGCACTCCAGCAGCAACAGATAGGCAATGGGGTCAATTGCATTGTGCAGGAACAGACTCTGATAGAGGAAAAGGATCATTTGGATCAATAAATACTACTAATTTTATTTCAAGAACAACTGATATTACCGTTGGTGAGGCAGTTGGTGGAGGAACGACGGAATCTAAAAATGGGACAGTAACTGTATGGAATGATGGTAAAGATGTTGACGTTATTATTAGCGATACTCCATTGGCATATGATTGCGAAGAATGGAAAAGTCTTTCAACTGGAAATAATAGATTTGTACAATATGCTTGGAATGATTTAAATTCTATTGTTGAACTTGATGCTGGAGAATCTACGTTAAGTTCTTATTCTTATTACTCTTTAGCTGATATGGGATCAGCTACTCAAGGAACTACTCCAACAGATCATTGGCAACAATCTCATGGTATACATGTTGGGGGTACTGCCGCCGGAAAGCACTATGGGTGGGCCGTTGAATCTAATATTTATAGTATAAATTACCTTGATCCTGTTATGGTATATAGTTTATTTGATTATGTAAGAGCATTCCATCGAAAAAAATGGTCAGATGGGAACAGAACACCAACTATTATTAATAATAGTTGGTTGGCTTTAACAGTACTTTATGATGAATTGAAGGGAAATGAGTCTACTTATATTTCTTCCGTAAAATATAGAAATGTAACTTATACTCCAGGAGATACTCTTCCAAATGATGCTGGAAATACATGGGATCACACTTCACTTAAAAAAGCATTTGGTATTGATACAAATTGGTTGGTTATTCCATATATTAATGAAGACACAATTGCCGATGTTGAAGATGCTGCTGATGAGGGTATTGTTGTAGTAACTATACCTCACAATTTTAATAATTATTTTATTAAAGATCCTACTCATCCAGATTATAATAATCAAATTACTATATCTAATTTTGATCCTCAGGTTGATGGAACTTGGGATATTAATAAACCGCCCGAACCTGCTGCGGCTATTAAATCCATAGTTGTTGGGGCATTGGCTGGAACACCAGACTTTAGAAAATCATGTTTTAGTGGATATGGTCCTGCGGTAGATATTTTTGCACCGGGTTCAAATATAATTTCATGTGTCCTTGAAAATAATAAAGTTGGTCAGATTTATAGCCCTTGGCCCGGAAATGTCGATACTAAATCAGGTTATTCTGGGAATTATTATTTAAATTATAGTGGAACTAGTATGGCAGCGCCACAAGTTGCTGGTGTTTTAGCATGTGCTGCTACTAAAAAATCTAGATTTACTTATGATGATGCCCTGTATTATCTCCAGAAGACTTCAAAAAAAGATGATATGGTTTTTAATGTTAGTGGTGGTGGTTTTGATGACCCCACACTGCAGAAAGAAAGTCCAAATGCTTATTTGTTGGCAAAAAGTCCAAGGGAAGAAACTGGATATCTTATGGATCAAAAAGGGACAAGAAAAGAATCTGGTAATGTTTGGCCAAGACGAAATACTTTTATATACAAAGGTTAAATAATTTTTTAGTATATTATCCTCTGGATTTAATAATGACGGAACTCCATCATCCAATGTTTACGCCAGAGTTGTTAATAAGCATTCTACAACTGTTTAAGTACCTTAAGTTAGAGGACTGATAAATGTCAGAACTTAAAGAATATATCGTAACTCTTCATCGTCATGAAGACCTTGAAGGTTTTTATGAGGATATGGAGACTCCTGGTGGGGATTTGTATATTCCTGATAGAAAAGTTGATATTTCTCTCAGAAGACCAATGAGTAGAAATACTTATTATCTATTAACCGAAGAAGAAGCAGAACTTATCAAAAAAGACGAAAGAGTTTGGGATGTAGTTCTGAAAGAGGAAATTAAATTTAGACCAAGAGCTATAGTAAATAACTCTCCTTATACAGTTTCTGGTGATTTTTGGAAAGATGCAGATTCAATCAGTTTAACCGAAGAAGGAATTTTTAGACCTTCTTTTACCGCAGATGCGAATAAACATCAATGGGGATTGCTTCATTGTGCTGGAACTGCTACTCAAAGAAGAAAAAATTCTTCTTGGGGAGGTAGTGGAACCACTGAGGTAGTTAATGATTCTGTCACGGTATTTAATGGTGGTAAGCATGTTGATGTAGTTATAGTAGATGATCCAGTTTCTTATGACTGTGAAGAGTGGTACAGTCCTTCATCAAACACTACAAGATTTGTGCAATATCAATGGTTTGATGAACTTAATTCATATGTTTTATCTATTGATGACGATGGATTTTCCAATTTACCAACTGGAACAATAGAATATCCAACAAATGCCAGTAATTCTACTTATCATGGGACGATGGTTGCGAGTATCGCTGCCGGACAATTTTATGGATGGGCAAAAGAATCTAACATATATTCATTAGCATTTGAATGGCCTTCTGGTCAAGGTGTATATGAAGATTTATTAATTTTTGATTATTTGAGAGCATTTCATTTATATAAACCAATAAATCCCGAAACGGGATTTAGAAATCCAACTATAACAAATCATAGTTATGGTGGGTTTAAAAATATGCCGACAAAAACTGATGAATCTGGGACATATAATAGTTTAGATTTTGAAGATTTAATATCAGTTACTTATCAAGATTCCACTTACGATGCTTCAACTCCAGGACCAGCAGGATCGTGGACTCAAGAAAATGTAGAAAATGCTTTTGGTGTTAGATTTGGTGTTGAAAATTATCCTTTATGGTCAGCGGCAACAATTGCCGATGTACAAGATTGTATTAAAGACGGTGTTGTACTTGTAGGGGCTGCTGGAAATGATAATTTACTTCTTGCAAGACCTAATGATATTAATTGGGATAACAAATTAACAGTGTCTGGTGGAGTTGGTACTTTTTACTATAATAGAGGAGGTTCTCCAAATACTCCAGATGCTGGTATATTTCAAATTGGCAATTTATCCGATACTGCCGATTTTCGAAGATGGAATCTTAGCGAATTTGGTCCAGGTGTCGATTATTTTGCTCCAGGAGATCAAATAGTATGTTCTTCATTTGATGCAGTCAGTTATTTTCGCAATTTAGGTGACGTTACAACTGGATTTGAATTTCTAGTAGACAGTAAGTACACGGAGGGTAGTGGGAATTGGTGGTTAGCTGCATCTGGGACTAGTTTTTCATCACCACAGGTATGTGGAATACTTGCCTGTGCTGCGACAAATAAACCAAGATTTACGCAACAAGATGCTAAAATGTATCTTGAAAAAACATGTGTAACTGGAGATATGACTTTTGATTTAAGTGGAGGTGAATATAGCGATCCAACCTGTAGTAAAGGAAGTCCAAATAAAGTTGTGGCGTGTAAAAATCCTAGAGATGAATCTGGATTTATTAATTCACAGAAGGGAGAAAGGAAAACTACTGGTATGGTATTTCCTCGAATAAATACATTGAATATGGTATAGAAATTTTTAATTCCAACACACCCCTTGACAGGGGGTTTTTTTAGTGCTATTATAAATAGGTAAACAAATGTTACGAAATCAACATATTTCTTAATATTTGTCCTCTTCCTAACCGAGACCTATGGGGAGGTAAAACACAGTCTCTCATACCCACACTGGAGGGTGGTGTGGGATATAATGTACTCGTTCAGTTCCCCCTGAGCATTACTTACCCTTTAACGAAAATGACTGCTTCTATTGCACAACGCAATTCTACTAACCCCTGGGAATCTTTTTGCCAGTGGGTTACTTCAACCGATAATCGTCTTTATGTCGGTTGGTTTGGAGTCCTTATGATTCCTTGCCTACTTGCTGCTACAACTTGTTTCATCATTGCATTCATCGGTGCTCCCCCTGTGGACATTGATGGTATTCGTGAACCAGTTGCTGGCTCTCTAATGTATGGAAATAACATCATCTCTGGTGCTGTTGTTCCTTCGTCCAACGCAATTGGACTGCACTTCTACCCCATCTGGGAAGCCGCCTCTCTGGATGAGTGGCTTTACAACGGCGGACCTTTCCAACTCGTTGTCTTCCACTTCCTCATTGGTATCTATGCTTATATGGGTCGTGAGTGGGAACTCTCTTACCGTCTAGGTATGCGCCCTTGGATCTGTGTTGCTTACAGCGCACCTGTTGCTGCTGCTTCTGCCGTATTCCTGGTCTATCCTTTCGGTCAAGGTTCTTTCTCTGATGCGATGCCTCTGGGTATCTCTGGTACTTTTAACTACATAAACTAAACCAATGTGTAGTATAAATCGGGTGAACTGCTGGAAACCTAAATCGTATTGACTAACCTTTAACTTTATGTTATTATAAATAATAATAGATACATAAAGTTAAATGTCTAAGAAACTTACTATTGATGATATAAAAAGTATTGCTGAAAATAGAAACCACACAATAGTTTCTATGGAAGGTTATGCAGACATCAAAAGTAAAGTCCAGTTCTTCTGTAATACTTGTAATAATCATTTTGATACAAGTGTTGCTTCTTATAAAAATGCAAAGAAAACTGGGTGTCCTCATTGTAGGAAAATCATTATCTCCAAAACTCAAAAAGGAAAGGATGTTAGTGATGAAACCAGAAAACTTCTATCTCTAAAAGCACAAGGTCGCAAAGGTTCTCTCAAAGGTAGGTTTGGTAAAAACCATCCTGCATATAAAGGAACTCCAAATAGAGATTTTAATAACCCCTCAACAGATTATTATATTTGGAGAGAGGCAGTAAAAACTAGGTTCAATAGAACCTGTGTTGTTACTGGTAAAAAATCTAACCTTGTTACTCATCATTTAGATGGTTGGAATGCATATCCTCAAAGAAGATATGATATTACAAACGGCGTTCTTATTCACAAAGAAGTTCATAAACTATTCCACGACCTTTATGGTTATGGTAATAATACAGAAGAACAGTTTAATCTCTTTCTCAAAGAGCAATACGACACGGCAATCAGCATCCAAGTCTCAGATACATCTGAGAAAGGTTCAGAGACTACCTGAGGAGTTCAGTCTCCTTAATAACAGGTTTAAGCGCCCGACAATCTAATAAAATAGATTGATGATATAGTCCAATCCCTATGGAAACATAGGTTCCCGTTCTGCTTAATAGGTTGGTTTTCCAAGCAGAACATAACATCCTGATGCACCCCTTCCACATGCTTGGAGTTGCTGGTGTCTTCGGTGGTTCACTGTTCAGTGCTATGCACGGTTCTCTGGTTACTTCCTCGCTGGTTCGTGAAACCACTGAGAATGAGTCACAGAACTACGGTTACAAGTTCGGTCAAGAGGAGGAAACATATAACATAGTCGCTGCTCACGGGTATTTTGGTCGCCTTATTTTTCAATATGCTTCCTTTAATAACTCCCGTTCGCTGCACTTCTTCCTTGCTGCTTGGCCTGTAGTTGGAATCTGGTTTGCTGCTCTTGGTGTTTCTACGATGGCTTTTAATCTCAACGGACTGAATTTTAACCAGAGTATTCTGGATAATCAAGGTCATGTGATTAAAACATGGGCAGACATCTTAAATTCCGCTAATTTGGGATTTGAGGTAATGCACGAAAGAAACGCACATAACTTTCCTTTAGACCTTGCTGCTGCTGATAGTACTCCTGTTGCTCTCACTGCACCTGCGATTGGATGAGGTAATCTAATTCATTAAGTTAAGGAACCTTCGGGTTCCTTTTTTATTTGCTAAATAGTTGAAGTTATGATATAATAACTTCAACTAACTAAAAACTATGAGAACCTGTAAAATCTGCAACCAAACAAAACCACTTACAGATTTTTACCAAACTGTAAGGAATGGAAAACCATACGGACATCATGGAAAATGTAAATCTTGTTATGTAAAAAAACAACAAGAAACATATGACCCCATAAAAAAGAGGGATGAAAATTTGCGAAGAGTTTATGGTATTGGTATTGAAGAATATAATACTCTATTAGAACAACAAAATCATCGTTGTGCAATTTGTGAAAGTACTGACCCAAAAGGTAGGAAATCTGGTAGAGGTGGTGGTGTTGATGTTTTTTATGTAGACCACGACCATAATACAGGAAAGGTTCGTGGTCTACTTTGTAATATATGTAATAGAACGATGGGATATGTTGGTGAAAATTCTGGTATACTAGAAGAAATGATTAAATACCTACAAAAGCACCAATAAAATGCTCCAAATCCTAATATTCTTCATAGCATTCGGTTTCTTTATGTTTTTTCTATCACTCACAGACCATTATCATTATTAACTATTTGTAGAAACCATAACAAAACTTTTTTGAATATCTGATACAATTTCTAAATACAATTTTACAATACTTAACGATGCTTCTAGACTTAGCACACACAATTGCTGACTATACTATCTGCGGTGAAGGTAATGTATCAGAGAGAAAAACAGAAGATACTTTTCTAATCAAAGCAAGTGGCACAAGTCTTCATACACTATCAGAAGATGATTTAGTTCTTGTAGATACTGATGCTCAACAACTAAAACCGGAACAGAAGAAACCAAGTATCGAAGTGCTGTTTCATGCGTGGATTATGAAGCACTTCCCAGAAATCAATTATATCGCACATACCCATCCACCAAAGACCACACAGATACTCTGCTCTCCTGCGGCTAATGATTTTGCTGTACAACGTTGGTTTCCAGATCAGATTGTAAGAAACGGTGCAATATCTTGTTTGGTTCCTTATGCTCCTCCTGGTGCTCGTCTACTTCAAAATGTGGACAAGTATGTTGGAGAGTTTGTAGACCACTATAGATACTTCCCCAAGTTGATTCTTCTAGAAAATCATGGTATTATCACAGCATCACCTTACCAAAAGGATTGTGCTGCTGCTACTCTAATGTGTGAAAAATCTGCTGAAATCTTTATTGGTGCTAAACTTCTTGGTGGTGTAAACTTCCTTCCAGATGAAGAGATTGAGCATTTAGAAAACTGTCCTGGTGAGCAGTATCGTCGCCGTATGTATTTTGTGAAATGAATGCCACCTTAAAAATTGGCACAGACTTCTTTCATAAACTTGAAATATCGCCTATAATACCTACAGAGTTTCCTTAACTATGAAAAAAGCACTGATCGCACTAGCCCTGATTTTGTCCCCGCTTGCCGCGAACGCACAGCAGAAAACCTATACTTACACTGAAATGTGTTGGTATCTTGGGCAAAAAAATCATCCTTGGATTGAAAGAGCAACTTGTAAAATCACTGATGTTCGCAACAAACAAGGGTTTTTAGATAAGCGAATTATTCAAGCAGTAGTAAATAAATCTGGCGTTTCTTATACAGTTAAATCTTGGTTTGGTCCTCAAGGATTTATGACTTGGGATAGCGACCGTCAGGCGGCATATAAGAACCAATATACTGTTGCCAGACCAACTGCTGGAGTTATCAAAGACGCAAAACTTCCTTCTGGATATGGTATTACTGAAGTTACTAAAGACCTCTGGGTTCGTCAGATTTCTTGGGATTAATTATTCTTCTACATAAAGAGGTTGCTTTTTACCGATGAAAACCATAACACTCACAGAAGACCAAGTAAAACTTCTTGCCGATGCTGTATGGATGCGTCAGAGATGTTTTATTGCCGGAGACAAAAGATTTAAAGAATATGGAGTAATGTTGGAAGATATTCTTGGAGACCTTGAATATACACCATCAAGATATTGAAATGATTACTTCTGAAACACCTTATAAACTTTCAGAAATTATTAGAGATACATGGCCTGGCATTTACAGAAAACCTCAAATACCTTATAATACAAAAAATAACCTAGATTATGAACGAATATTGGATAGTAAAAAATCATAAAACTGGAAGAGTTATTGCACATTGCGGCGATATCAATGATGCCATTATGATGGTAAGTTTTGATCCTCATAATAGATCTTATAGTCGTCACCGTTTTCTTAGCGACCAAGTGATTGATGTTTTTTCTACAACAGATAAACAACTTCCCGGTCAAATTGGATTGCCTTCTGGAAAAATAGAACAACTTAATTCTTATATGGAAAAACTTCCTGAAGGTGTTGGTGATCCAATAATAGTATGAATCATAGAAAGCATAAGCAAGCAAGAAATCAAAAGAAGAAAAAGATGTATACTCCTGAGTGATATCTTCTAGATCCTCTAGATGCTGTTTGTCCACATTGTGGAAAGAAGAATAAACCTTGTTCTTATGTAAATAGTTTAAGTCGTTCTTGGGCAAGAAATGCTTGTGCTAAAAAGAATTCAAAACTTTCTTGAAAGAGATCAAGATATTACAGTGTATGATGAATGGCATTATATTTACATCACTATAAAAGAACTCATTAAAATCTTGATCACTAAATAAAAACAATACCAATTTATTTTTATATGAAATTTACAATTTATTCAAAGGATGGGTGTCCGTATTGCACTAAAGTTCAACAAGTGCTAGAATTGACTGAACTTCAGCATGTAGTTTATAAACTTGGTGTTGACTTTACCCGTGAAGAATTTTATTCTGAATTTGGACAAGGATCAACATTTCCTCAAGTTATTGTGGACGAAAAGCATATTGGAGGGTGTACGGATACGGTTCAATATCTCAAGGAGCAGAATCTAGTTTGATGGAAAATAGTAATCAGGAAGTTTGCAATGATGTTGAAAAAGCAATCGATTATGCTTTTAATGGCCAATTTGTTATGAAATTTTATGATTATCTAAAAATTCGTAAAACAAAAAAAGTAGAAGTTGATGAATTTATTGAAAGTTCAACTGCAAATGAAATCAATAATTTAGTGATTGACCTTGATGACTATATTGAAGGTGGTTCTGATGAAATACATAAACAACTTCGTGAGGGATATGGGCATATTCCAAAACCACAAGCAAGAAAAATAAGAAATTATCTACAAGGCATATTGGAAGATGCTTGGAAGTATAGTTATGATAAAAGACCAGGACGACGCAAAAAGCAAACTAAATAATAGTGATTCCCAGATTAATCGGGGAATAGAGTTGTTATTACGCAATAGAAAGAGGAGGTCAGAAAATCCAAAAACTTTTCAAGTAAAGTTTGGTAAAATGATCTCTCTTTTTCGTAGAGAGTTTCATCTTTACATTGACTTTAACTTTGATATTAAGAAAAAATAAACTCTCTGGGGAAGAAAAATGGAACTATCAATTATTCTGACTTTTACTACTTTGTTCTGTGTAATGTTCCTTTTTATAGGTTTAATTTGTGGATGGATTTTTAAGCAATATCAAGTAGAAAGAATTTATGGTATTCACAATATTCATCCAGAATTTCTTGATAATAATGGAAATGTAATTCCCGATGAAGTTTTAGCTGTTCGTTTTGAAGAAGGATTTTTTGATGGAGAAGAAGATTACGAACAAGACTATGATGATGATTGATAAATACTCAAAATAATTTAATTTTATCTGATTTGTATTAAAAATTATGACTGTAACTAAAGAAAAAAGTGGTAAAACCTCAATTAAAGTTTTACCACAGAATCCATTTATTTTTGAAATTCTTGAACTTGCCTCAAAACAAAGAACTAATTCTAAAAAGGTAGAAGTTCTAAAAATTTACGAGCATCCATCTTTAAAGACAATTCTTATTTGGAACTTTGATGAATCTGTAATTTCTCTTTTACCTGAAGGAGAAGTTCCATATGCAAGTACTGGAGAGCAAAATATTAATAGTGGAAATTTAAGTTCCAAAATTAATGATGCTGTCTCAAAAATGGAAGAAATTGGATCAAAATCCCTTGGAGCATCAGATCAAGGAAAATCTTCTATTCGTAAAGAATATGAAATGTTTTATAACTTTGTAAAAGGTGGAAATAATAATTTGAGTCCCATTCGAAGGGAAACAATGTTTATTAATATTCTTGAGGGACTTCATCCTCTTGAAGCAGAAATTGTTTGCTTAGTTAAAGATAAAAGACTTACTGACAAGTATAAAATATCTTTTGAAAATGTTAAGGAAGCTTATCCAGATATTCGCTGGGGTGGTCGTTCGTGAGTAAACTTTTTAATATTGTAAAAAATGTGTAAGAAAAAATATGGAAGAGTCTTTAAAAAGTGTGGAGAGTAAAATTATACTTCCTCATGAATATGGTTGCGAGATTCTTCTTGAAAGAACAACACTAGAAATGGCAAAAGATTCTTCATTTCCAAATGATGCATATTTAATTTGGTATAAAAATAATTCTGAAGAATATCTTGATTTGACTCGATGCTCAAAGAGAGTTAATTTATTTGATATGTATTATGATAAGTATGGTCCCGGTTCCGTACAAAAAATTGATTTTGGATATGGTAGAGTAAATCCAAGAATTTGGGGATATAAACAACCAGAAAAAAAGAAAAAAAAATGAGTGAAAATTTTAAAGGATTTGCAAAACTTACAGATAATAAAGAATATAGACTTTATATTAAAAACAAAGAAGTAAATAAACTTATTAAAGAATATAAAAAACTTAAAAAGTATCAAAAATCATCTATTTTTGAAATCGAAAAACTTTCGGGCCACGAAACAAAAATAGATAAATTAATTAACGAATATGGAATAGATTCTGAAGCAATTGAATAATGGGGAAGCATTACTTACTTAACTTGTACGGTTGCTCGTTTATCCTCTTGGATGACGAGCATTGTCTTATTGACTTGTTGGAAAATGCAGCTGCTGCTAGCGGTGCTACTGTGGTCCAAACTATCTCAAAAAAGTTTGAACCACAAGGAGTCACTGTAATTTGCTTATTATCTGAAAGTCATATTAGTATTCATACTTGGCCTGAAGAGGGCAAAGCAGCAGTTGATGTATACACTTGCGGCGATTGTAATCCTAAAATTGGTTGCGATATTATTATTCAGCAACTTTATGCTACAGAACATACTCTCAGTTATATTGAGAGATAACTAAATACACTATATTTGGAGAAGACTATGCTCTCTACTCAGTATCGTTTGCGCCTTGAAGCAATCTGCGAACGCATTGTGAAAGGTGAATCTGTAGAGTTAAGTGAAATGATTTGGGCAGAAAAACTTGCAAAAGCAAATCGTTCTGCAGCAACGTTGCTTCGTCAGGCAAGAAGGAAGGCAGAAAATCCTGATATGCAAGATGGTGATATGGATGACTTTTTGAATCAACTTGATATTGGTGGATTTGGTAATGAACGCTTTGGTAAGCGTGGATTTGATAGTGTAGATGATATGATTGACTGGTGGACTGAAGATAAACCAGAGGATTGGAGACAAAGAGACTGATGACTTACGAAGAGTTTCTTAAAAAACCAAAGTCTTTCATCAAAGATATGCTCTATGTAATGGAAATCAAAATGAAATATCATCTTGAGTTCACTGAGCAAGAAAAGGAACTTAATCAATATCTTTTACAATATGATGAAGAACAAAAGTTGGGAAGTCTTCGTAATCATTTCGAAAAGTGTTGGGGAATAGAAGAATGAAACACACACTTATCCTATCTCTTTGTTTTCTTCCTCTTGCGATCATTTATGTGATTATGAAAGTTTCGATATGGTTGTCTAGCAGTGTATCAGAAATCAAGTATGTAAAAGACGATGCAGAAAGACCACACGGACCATACTTGGATAACGTATATGCAGATGTTGACAAAGAGAATGAAAAGGATTGAGGTTTCTGAACAGATTGATGATGCAATTTGTAAATGGTATTTTGAACAAGGTAAAGAAGTACCTAACTGGAAAATGCAAAAAGACCCGCAGTGGTGGGTCGATTATCTTGCATCACTTGACGACGAGAAATAAATACTCTATAATTGCACGTATATCATTATCTTATCATGAATTACAAACCATATTCTGCAGAGTGGAGTAGAAAAAGATACTTAGCTGAAGCAATTCAAAAGTATTTTGAAGATAATGCACAAGCAGATGTTATTGTTCAAGATATTGTTGATATTTTAGAAGATTGGACTGCATCATCTATGAATCAAACAAATAAACTTAATGATGTTTTAAGTAGGTTTAAGTAATATAAATTTGTTACAAATATTACAAAATTACTTGTATAGATATGATAATGGGTCTATAATGACCTTACGTTCATCTGGAAATCAGACGGAAGTAAGCCGACGCGGAACGGATCGTTCATTCGCTATTCGCAAATAGCGAACGCAAACGCCGACTGAAGGAACGCTCTTTAATTTAAAAACTAAGGAGAAAACCTAATGTCTAAAGTAGTTTATCGCGGTGTAGAGTATGATACTCAAAAGCGTTTAGAGTATCAACAACAAATGATGCAACAACCTCAACAGTATAACGAAACCTATCGTGGTGTTAAGTTTGTGAAAGAGGGACATAAGTGATGAAAAAACTCAACGTACTTCAACTCATCAAAGAGCAGAAGCAAAAAGAGCAACGTCGTCACCAAGCACTTCTAGTAAATGTAGGTGCAGGAAAATGATTGCTATGATTGCAGCTATTGCAGGTGCATCGACAGCATTCATTTTTCTCATATATATTGAAGTTCTATTGCTAAGTAAGTAGTGGAAAATTACCATTATCATTACGATGATATGGATAAAGACAATAGAGGTCCTGCTTGTTATCTCTTAACATATCGTGGTTGCCGATATTGGTCTTGTTATCGAATTCATCTAGTGGAGTGGTTTGAAAAAATGTTTGAGTCTGAGGGTTCTTGACGAACCCTCTTTTTTTGCGTATAATTACTTTTGTGATGGTTAATAGTAATGGATAAAGAAAAGATTAAATTAATCATTAGAAATCTTGAGTCTCTTGTTGATTGTTTGAAGTCGGAAGTTTATTCTGATGTTGATTCATATAAACCACATTATGAAGAGATTTCTCCTTATATTCAAGATTATGATGAAGTGTTTTATGATGAGGATGGTGAAATGTTGTATGACTATGAAGGGGTAAATAAAAAATATAAACTAACAAACGATGATGATGGAGATGGACTGTGAAAGAAATGTTTGAAGAATTCGAATTCATGAAACCAGAAGTTAAACTTGTATCTGTAACACCAGATGCAGAGAAACATATGGCATATTGTGCTCGTGTTTCTAATCCAGCGAACCAGGGAAATGAAAAGTTTTCTGGACTGCTCAAGTATTGTATTCAACATCAGCATTGGTCAATCTTTGAACAAGCAAGTATGACCGTAGAGATTAATACGACAAGAGGTATTGCTGCTCAGATTTTACGTCATAGGTCTTTTACATATCAAGAATTCTCCCAACGATACGCTGATAGTACACTTCTTGGTAAGACTATTCCTCTTCCAGAACTTCGTCGTCAGGATGATAAGAATCGTCAGAACTCAATTGACGATATTCCAGATTATCTCCGTTTGACTTTGACAGAAGACATTCGTGTTCATTTTGAGCACTCTATGCGCCTCTACAATCGCCTTCTGGAGAAAGGAG
>Ga0213866_10000890_pt1 | contig 23219 bp, 19 predicted proteins | sample PICome_11_FD_160079 | JGI IMG/M metagenome (GOLD analysis project Ga0213866, IMG submission 160079) | Coastal seawater microbial communities near Pivers Island, North Carolina, United States - PICO284 | ecosystem: Environmental > Aquatic > Marine > Coastal | place: USA: North Carolina...
TTCAAGAAGGTGGAATATCTTTGATGCTTTAAATTTTGTCGAAATTATTGAAGGAGATGGAGTTATTGGAACTAAACCTATCATAAAACCATTTGAATCCTACTCATACAGCTCTGGATGCCTGTTGCAATCACCTATTGGATCAATGAATGGAAAGTATAAAATGATTAGTGTACCAAACGAACAAGAATTTGATGTAGAAATTCCAAATTTCAAACTTCATTCAAAATTTACTCAAAATTAATAATAACACAATTATGACTAATTCAAGCATTAGTTGTAATTTTAATACCAAAACTTATTTTATTTATGGGAAAAGGATTTTTTAAGGTGCCAGCTGCGAAAAACGAAGCAGTTCTTTCATATGCCCCTGGTTCAGAAGAAAGAAAAAATGTGCTTAACGCTTACAAAAAAATGTACAATAACAGTGTAGAAGTTCCAATGTATATCAATGGTGAGTATGTGAAAACAGACAAAACACTATTAATGAGTCCTCCTCACGATCATCAACATATCGTTGGGAAATATCACATTGCTGAAAAAAGTCATATTGAATTGGCAATTGATACTGCTCTTGAAGCCAAAGAAAAATGGTCACAAATGGAATGGGAACAAAGAGCAGCAATTTTCCTAAGAGCAGCTGAGTTAATTGCAGGACCTTATCGTGCAAAAATTAATGCAGCTACTATGATGGCACAATCAAAGACTGTACACCAAGCAGAAATTGATGCTGCTTGTGAATTTATTGACTTCCTGAGATTCAATGTTGAATTCATGACTAAGATATATTCAGATCAGCCCAAAAGTACAAGTGAAACCTGGAACAGAATTGAATACCGTCCTTTAGAAGGCTTTACATACGCTATCACTCCTTTTAATTTTACTGCAATAGCAGGAAATCTTCCTGCTTGTATGGCTTTGATGGGTAATGTAGTCGTTTGGAAACCAAGTGATAGTCAAATTTATTCTGCAAAAATAATTTTAGATGTTTTTGAAGAAGCAGGAGTTCCTCCAGGTGTCATAAATACAGTTTTTGGAGATCCAGTTTTAATAACAAATACCGTGCTTTCAAACCCTAATTTTTCTGGACTTCATTTCACTGGATCAACATTTGTTTTTAAAGAATTATGGAAACAAATAGGGGCTAACATACATAGATATAATACTTACCCCAGGATTGTTGGTGAAACTGGGGGTAAGGATTTTATTGTTGCACACAAATCTGCTAACCCAAGACAAGTAGCTACTGGAATTATTAGAGGTGCATTTGAATTCCAAGGACAAAAATGTAGTGCCGCATCAAGAGCTTATTTACCAAAATCAATGTGGAAAGAAATTGAAAAATTATTGAATGAAGATCTAAATTCAATTAAAATGGGGTCCCCTGAAGATTTGTCAAACTTTGTAACTGCTGTCATTCATGAAGCATCCTTTGATAAAATTGTTGGGTATATTGAAAATGCAAAGAATAATAAAGATGTTGAAATTATTTTTGGAGGCAATTATGATAAAACCGTAGGATATTTTATTGAACCTACAGTAATATTAACTACAAATCCAAATTATGAAACAATGCATACTGAGCTTTTTGGCCCAGTAATTACTATATACTTATACGAAGATAATCAGTATGAAGAAACACTATCTTTAATAGATAAAACAAGTGATTATGCACTTACCGGCGCTGTTTTTTCTACTGACAGGTATGCTATTGATACCGCTACAAAAGTCTTAAAAGATTGTGCAGGTAATTTTTATATCAATGACAAACCTACTGGTGCTGTTGTTGGTCAACAACCGTTTGGTGGTGCTAGAGCGTCTGGAACTAATGATAAAGCAGGATCATCTTTGAACTTACTTAGATGGGTATCTCCTAGATTAATCAAAGAGACATTTGTATCTCCGGAAAATTACAAATACCCATTCTTAGATTAATAAAATTTGTAAACTATTTTATTTATTCAAAACTAACGGATTCACCAACATGCACTTCTTGCAAGTTGTAAATATCGTAGTGTGGTGAATCAACCCAAACGTTGCCAAAATAGTCTGTGAAAGTTTTAGTATAAGTATTTCTAACGTATGCTATAATTTTTAAATCACCAAGATCATCAGTATTCCCAGGAAGGTCTAAACCAGTTATAGTTCTGGTGTAGATACCACCACTCTGTGTGTAGCTTGAAGGTATTACATCACCAAGTTGATCGGTATAAACTTCTCTTAAAATATCATTATGAACATAATTTACACCTTGAGAAGATCCAGCCTGCGCAGAGCTTGATGTCGCTGATCCTTCAACTAAATAAATCATTAATCTAACTTCTTCAGAAGGAGTTGAATTAAAACCTACCTTAACCTCAAGGTCTAACTTACCACCAATAATATCAGCTTCAATTGCCAATCCCAATGTTGCTTGTTCAGAGATTTCATTGTTTATTTGAGTCATGTTAGGGTAATTCCATCTAGTATCAGGTCCATTAACATAAACTGTGGGAAAACCAGTAACATGATAATAACTAGACCAAAAACTAGTCTCTGATATTTGCATAGGATCCCCATCGTGATATGCAACTCCATAAATATTTTCACTAGAATTAACTGCATTTTCAACCGCAGATGCAGCACCTGGACATTGTGGGCACCACGTACCTGTAAAATCTTCAAGCAAAGCTTTTTTAGTGAAAGTAGATGGAGAACCTGTTGAGTCAAAAGTTGAGGTATCGCTATAGTCAGATGGCAACTGAACTTCTACAGAAACTATATTAGAAGTTAACCCATCATAGGTAGCAATAAAATCATAAGTTCCTGGAGATTGAAATAAATAAGGATTAACACTTGATTGCGTACCATTGACAGTAACAATCACTTGGTCAGTAATAACACTATTAAAATTATCTCTTACAACGTAAAAACATGCCTCTCCAACATTATAACTTTCCTTATTTAAGGATAGTGTAATTGAGGTAACATCTGACGATCCATCAGATGGGTTTTGTGTACTGGAACCAGCTGAGTCGTCACTTCCCGAACAAGAGGCAATTAAATAGACGACGAAAATCAAAAGTAGGTTTTTTATTAATTTCATAATTATAAATAATTAATTGCCTTTTAAAAGTATTATATTTAAAGATTTTGTATAATCAATAAATAATTGTCAAAAATAGTAATAATTTTTTAAAAAATTGTAATTTCGAGTTCTTCAAAAAAATCATAATTATGAATATGAAAATTATAATAATTTTCTTGTGTTTTTTAAATCTTAACTTTGGCCAAAATAATTTACCAAATATTGATTTAAAAACTTTATCAAATTCTACAATTTCAACACAAAAAATTGCTGAGGAAAATGAATTGATAATCATTTCTCTTTGGGCCACATGGTGTGTTCCATGTAAAAACGAACTGGATGCTATTTCGGAACTTTATCAAGATTGGGTTGAAGAGACTAAGGTGAAATTATTTGCTGTATCAATTGATGACTCTAGAACATCAAAAAGAATTATTCCAATGATAAATGGTAAAGATTGGGAATTTGAAATACTCATTGATGAAAATAGTGATTTAAAAAGAGCATTTGGAACAAGTACAGTCCCCTACACAGTAATTGTAAAAAATGGTAAAATTGTGTATAAACACATGGGATACACACCAGGATATGAATTTGAACTCTACGAGGAGCTTGTTAGTCATAGTGAATTAAATTAAATTTTAAAAAAATGTCAATAAGGATAAAAATTTTAGTTTTAATTTCAATTTTTATGTGCATAAGATCTAATGCACAAGATATAAACCTATTCCAGGAAATTAATAACAACTTAATCACAAGTTTTGAATCTAATTCTCAATGGTATCTCAATGACAGAAAATTTGGAAGCTTTGAAGAAGAAGAGCATCTAAGAACAACAAAGTTTTTAAGACTAGATTATAGTATAGATGATAAATTAAAAGCTGGTTTACAACTTGAAAGCTACACACCCGAAAATTTATTAAACAATAGTAAACTGTATGATAAAGATATTGGAATCGGAACATATTATCTAAGATATACTCACAAAAAAACTGATATTACACTTGGATATTTTTATGAGCAATTTGGAAGTGGATTGATCCTTAGATCTTGGGAAGACAGATTTCTTGGCGTAAACACTGCATTGCGAGGAGCAAGGATAAAATATATATTAAGCAAAGATATTAGCGTTAAATTGTTATTTGGCCAACAAAGAAAGGGGTTCAAAATTTCTGAGGGAAAAATTTTTGGTTTTGACACTGAAATAGAATTATCAAATTTCCTATTGAAATCTAGATCTAATTCATCATTGATCGCAGGACTAAGTTATGTAGGTAACAAAGACAATTATAATTCATCCAATCCAAATGCAATTGAAATTCCTGAAATAGTAGATGCATTTTCATTTCGCCTTGATTACTCCAACAATAATTTTTATTCAAATGCAGAGTATGTAAAAAAATCTGGAGACTTGAGATCAAACGCAGCAAGCCCTGCTAATGGTACTACTTTTTCTGAAGAAAAATTATTTGATGGTAGTGCGTTAAGTTTTACTGCTGGCTATACTAAAAAAGGATTTGGCTTGAGCTACAATTTCAGAAGACTTGAAAACATGAGATGGTTTTCAGAACGAGAATACGGGAACTTAGCCACTAATCCAACAAACCAATTAAGTATAAATTATTTACCTGCATTAAATAAGCAACATGATTACACCTTAGCTAACATCTATTTGTATCAATCACAACCTGGATTGATAATTGACTACATCGAAAATCCATTAATAAGAGCTGGTGAAATTGGACAATTTATTGACTTATTTTACAATTTCAAAAAAAACAGTTTAATTGGAGGAAAATATGGAACTAAATTAAATATCAACATGTCATATTGGGCAAATTTGAATACAAAAAAAAATGACCCCAATGGCATCGAATATTTTGCTGGAGATGATCTGACATACGAAAGCGATTTTTTAAATTTTGAAAATAAATTATTTACTGATTTAAATGTTGAAATTCGTAAAAAATGGAATAAAAAATTAAGCTCCATTTTTACATACATTGATTTATTTTACGATAAGAGTTTCCTTGATTCAAAGTATAATGGCAGTAAAGTAAGAGCCTGGATTGGAGTCGCTGAAAGCACCTACAAGTTTAACAAAGGAAAATCACTGAGGTTAGAACTACAACACCTATCAACAAATGATGATGCAAGAAACTGGATGGGTGGGACAGCAGAGTTTTTCTTTAATTCAAAATTTGGAATTTATATTAATGACTCTTACAATTACGAAGAATCTAATATAGATCAGGACACTAAGATCCATTTTTTTAATATCGGGGCTAGTTATGCTAAAAACGCATCAAGAATAGCCCTTAATTATGGAAGGCAAAGAGGTGGATTAATTTGTGTTGGTGGAGTATGTCGACCGGTTAGTCCAAATACAGGACTTACATTAAACATTACAACATCATTCTAAGTTTATTCACAAAGAATTTAATGGTATATGTACTAATTTTTTTGTCTCAAAAAAGGGATCTTTAAAATATTTACTTAAATCATAAATAGTCTTAATAGGGTAGGATTTTAATTCATTTTGTAGGTCACCACCCTTTAGATATAGAATTCCATTTTCAATATCGTGAGTACTTTTTGTCTTAATATTTTTTTTTACCCACTCAACAAAGACGGGCATTTTTGTCACTGCTCTACTAACTACGAAGTCATACTTCTTATTGATAATATTCTCAGCACGAATTTGTTCGCATGTCACATTTTCTAATTTTAACTCATTTACTATTGAGTCAACAACTTTAATCTTTTTTCCAATACTATCAATAAGATGAAAATTTGTTTTTGGGAAGAAAATTGCTAGTGGGATACCTGGAAAACCTCCTCCAGTACCAACATCTAGAACATGTGCTTGAGGTTCAAATTTTACAACTTTAGCAATAGATAATGAATGTAAAATGTGTTTTAAATAAAGAAAATCAAGGTCGCGTCTTGAAATAACATTAATTTTATCATTCCAATCATTGTATAGCGAACCTAATAGCTCAAATTGCTTTTTTTGGGTAATACTTAAATTTGAAAAATTTTCAAGAATTAAATGCACTGAATATTATTTCGACAAAAATAGTTATAAATTTCATAAAAAGAGGCTTGCATTTACAGTCAGATTAATTAATTAATTATATTTGATAATTAATTAATTTTCATGATAAAACCTACAATAAAATTTCCTAGAAAAGATTCTGCAAATTTTTTTAAAACTCTAAATTCTAGAGTAAATAATTATTTCAAGGAAAATAATATTAAACGAACAGGAAATTGGAAAATTTGGCTAAAAACTATTATAATGTTTATATTATTTTTAGCCCCTTATTTCATTATTTTATTGTTTTCAATTCCTGGATGGGTTCAGTTATTATTAGTTTTAGTTATGGGTATTGGTATGGCTGGTGTTGGGATGAATGTAATGCATGACGGTAATCATGGATCATATTCAAAAAAATCTTGGGTTAACAAACTTATGGGAAGTAGTATCTACATATTGGCTGGAAACGTATACAATTGGAAAGTTCAACATAATGTCTTGCATCATACATATACAAACATTCATGGCCACGATGAAGATTTAGATGCTGGTCGCATATTAAGATTTACAAAACATGCTAAATGGAGATGGTATCATAAGTTTCAACACTATTATTCAGTATTATTATATGGACTTTTAACCATTAATTGGGCTATTACAACTGATTTTCTACAAATGAAGCGTTACATGAAAAGAAAATTAGCACATGGTAAATTTCCAAATCCATTTGTTAACTGGAGTACTCTAGTTTTTACAAAAATTTTATATATGAGCATTTGGATTGTTATTCCAATATTAGCTTTGAATTTAGTTTGGTGGAAGATATTAATTGGATTCTTTTTAATGCATTACACAGCTGGATTAATATTAAGTATAATATTTCAACTAGCACATGTTATGGATGAGGCTGATATGCCTTTACCTAAAGAGGATGGAACACTAAAAAACACATGGGCTATTCATCAGCTGATGACAACAGTTAATTTTTCACCAAAAAATAAACTTATTAGTTGGTTTACAGGAGGATTAAATTACCAAGTTGAACACCACATTTTCCCAAATATTTCACATATTCACTATTCAAAAATTGCTGAAATAGTAAAAAAAACTGCAAAAGAATTTAATCTTCCATACAACGAATTTAAAAGTACAAGAAAAGCAATAATTGCACATTTTAGCTATCTAAAGCTAATGGGTACAAAACCTATTTTAAAAGTCTAAATAACAAATATGAACCTACAACTTTCTGAAAGAATTTTAAACATGTCAACTTCTGCAACTTTAGCTATGGCTGCTAAGGCAAGGGAGCTTAAAAGTGAAGGAAAAGATATTATTGGCTTGAGTCTTGGAGAACCCGATTTTAACACTCCTGATTTTATTAAAAATGCGGCAAAACAAGCTGTAGATGATAACTATAATTCATACACTCCTGTGGATGGTTATGTTGAATTAAAACAGGCAATAATCAAAAAGTTCAAACGTGATAACAATATTGATTACAACTTATCACAAATTGTAGTTTCTACTGGTGCAAAGCAATGTTTAGCTAATATTGCTCTTGTACTACTAAATAAAGGAGATGAAGTGATTTTGCCTTGCCCGTACTGGGTTAGTTACGCAGATATTGTAAAATTATCAGAAGGCACTCCAATTGAAGTTAAAACTTCAATTGAAACGAATTTTAAAATGACACCATCTCAACTTGAAGCAGCAATAACATCAAAAACAAAAATGATTTGGTTTAGTTCTCCTTGTAATCCAAGTGGCTCAGTATACAGTTATGATGAACTTAGAGGATTAGCAGATGTACTTAAAAAACACCCTAATATTTATGTTGTTGCCGATGAAATTTATGAACACATTAATTATGGGGACGGTCACGCCAGTATGGCTGAATTTGATGATATGTATGAACGTACAATTACAGTAAATGGAGTATCAAAAGCATTTGCAATGACAGGTTGGCGAATAGGATACCTAGGTGCTCCCAAATGGATCGCAAGGGCATGTAATAAAATGCAAGGTCAAATTACAAGTGGAGCTAATTGTATAGCGCAAAGAGCTGTAATAACTGCCCTTGAGGCACCTCCAACTAAAGTTCAGTATATGATTGACGAATTTAAATCTAGAAGAGATTTAATTCTTAAGCTACTTTCTGAAATTAACGGATTTAAATGTAATATTCCTAATGGTGCTTTTTATGTTTTCCCAGATATATCTTACTTTTTTGGTAAAACTATCAAAGGTAAAAAAGTTACAAATGCAACTGACCTGTCGTTACTATTGCTAGAAGAAGCTTTAGTAGCAACTGTCACAGGGGATGCATTTGGAAACCCAAATTGTATTAGAATTTCATATGCTGCTTCAAAAGATCAAATAATTGAAGCTGTTGATAGAATTAAATCAGTTCTAAAATAATTCAACCTCTAGCGATTCCTCCAAAAAAATGGAGTAAATAAAATTAGAACTGTAAACAATTCTAATCTCCCAATAAGCATTAAAAATGACGACCACCACTTGCCTGCTGAGGACATTTCAGAGAAGTTATTAGCAGGCCCAAATTCACCAAGTGCAGGACCTACATTTCCTAAACTTGATGCAGCTACTCCTATTGATGATTCAAAATCAACTCCTATTATAGCAAATCCAAGCGCTCCAATTATAAATGATAGCATGTAAAGAATAAAAAATCCCAATATGTTAAAAACAATATCGCCTGAAACTGTTTTGCTATTGTATCTTACTGGAACAACAGCATTGGGGTGTAATGAACGCTTAAATTCCATAAATCCATTTCTTATTAATAATAAATGTCTGACAACTTTTACACCACCAGAAGTGCTACCTGCTGAGCCTCCTAAAAACATCAGTCCAAAGAAAAACACTAATAAAAAAGGAGTCCATGCTGTAAAGTCAGCAGTTACAAAACCTGTAGTAGTAACTATGGAAATAACCTGAAATAAACCATGTCTTAATGAAGATTCAATTTCACCAAAAATCATTGGATGTGAAAAAACCATTGAATTTGAAATTGACGAATCAAAACAAATAAATATTACGGCAATAGCAGTAAAAATTAAAATGAATTTGACATAAAGTTTAAATTCTTCATCCTTAAAAATTTTATTAAAATTTCTTTTAAAGCCAAAGTAGCTTAAGACAAAATTTGTCCCTGCCAAAAACATAAATAAAATTATAATATATTGAATCAGCGGGGTATCATTCCAATATGAAATACTATTATTTTTAGTTGAAAATCCTCCTGTAGAAAGCGTACTCATTGAATGGTTCAAGGCATCAAAAAAAGACATTCCAGCTAAATTTAAAAAAAGTGTTTCAGCTGCAGTATATCCAAAATATATGAGCCAAAGGCGTTTTGCGGTATCAGTTATTCTTGGATGAAGTTTATCAGTACTAGGTCCAGGTGCTTCAGCAGCAAAAAGTTGCATCCCACCTATTCCTAATAAAGGTAAAATTGCAATAGCTAAAACAATTATACCCATACCGCCAATCCAATGCGTCAAACTCCTCCAAAATAATATACCATTAGGAAGCGATTCTATATCCTTTAAAATACTTGACCCTGTGGTAGTATATCCTGAAATTGTTTCAAAAAATGCATTGGTGAAATTGGGTATGGAACCCGAAAAAATATAGGGTAATGTTCCTGAAAGAGCCATAACAATCCATCCAAAAGCAACAACAATATATCCCTCTCTTTTATTCATTTCTTTTGAATGCTTTTTTGTAAGTAACATTGATAATAAGCCTAAAAATGAAACAATAACACCTGATAAAATCAAACTCAATGTAATTCCATCATTGTATAAGAAACTTAAAATAGAAGACAGAAACATAAAACTGCCGTTAAAAAGCAGAAGAATACCAAAAAAATAAAAGATAATTTTAAAATTGAGTTTCATGTATTATGACTAATAAAATAAACTTTCAACTTTCTTTATTGACTGAGGCATACAGCAAACTACTACCCTGTCACCAGCTTGTATCTTAAAATCTCCTAATGCTATATATCCTTCGTTTTCTCTAATAACTCCACCAATAATAGCTGATCTTGGAAAATCAATATTTTTGATATGTAAACCACATACCTTAGATGCATCGTTAACTACAAATTCAAGAAGCTCTGCATCCATGTTTACTAATTTAGTCATAGCTACTACCTCCCCTTTTCTAATGTATCTAAAAATACTATTTGCTGCTAAAAGTTTCTTGTTTATCAATGTATCTACTCCAATGGAATGAGATAATGCAAAATAGTCCATATTTTCAACAAGTGCTATAGTCTTCTTAACTCCTTTAGATTTAGCTACTAAACATGACATTATATTAGTCTCAGAATTACCAGTAACTGAAATCAAAGCATCCATGTTACTAAAATTTTCCTCTTCTAAAAGTTCAATATTTCTTCCATCTCCGTTTATTACTAATGCATCTGAGAGCTGGTCAGCTAAATCAATAGCTCTTTCTTTGGACTTTTCAACAATTTTTATGTTAAAACCACTGTTAGTCAATTCTTCAGCACTAGTTGACCCTATTTGTCCCCCTCCTAGAATCATGATATTTTTAATTTGTGTTTTTTGTCTACCAGTAAGATTACACAATTCCTCATCACCTCCCTTGGAGGTTATAAAAACTACACGATCTCCTTTTAAAAAGACAGTATCGCCTCTTGGTATAACTGTAGCTCGAGAACCTTTTCTTTGAATTGCAATCGGTATAAAATGTATATCTGGTAAAAACTCTGCTGCCAATTTTACAGTTTTGTTTATTATTTCAGCTTCTTCAGAAAGGGTTAATCCCAGCATTGTTAAAGCACCATTTTCAAACTCATATGTATCATTAAAAACAGATTGACTCATAAGTAACTCAATCTCTGAGGCAGCTAATGACTCAGGAGAAATTAGTTCATCAATACCTAATTTCTCAAATTCTAGTTCTGATTTATTTTGAATAAATTCTGTATTAGAAATTCTTGCAATTGTCTTTTTAGCACCAAGTTGTTTTGCTAAAACACAAGAAGTAATATTAGAAGTTTCAGAAGAAGTTACACTTATAAATAAATCAGCATTAGAAATATTAGAAGATTTTAAAACAGAAACTGATGTTATATCACCTGATACAACTTTGATATCTAAGTGAGTTTCTGCATAATTTAATCTTTCTTTGTCTAAGTCAATCAGTATTATTTCTTGAGACTCGAATGATAAAAGCTTGGCTAAGTGAAATCCAACCTCTCCAGCTCCAGCTATTATAATTTTCATTAATTAAGTAATTAATTCATGCGCAAATATAGTTTATTTTTAGGGATTTGTTTTTGAATTGCATTTCTTTGCATAGCCAAAAAATCACCCTAATAATTATAAATGAATAAAAATATAACTCCATACAAGGACAGTAATCTTAGTAAAAAACAACAAATTGCCAACATGTTTGATACTATTTCTGGAGAATATGATAACTTAAATCGTGTAATATCATTTGGGATTGACATCAAATGGAGAAATAAAGTAGTTCAAAAAGTTCGAGATCAAAAACCTAGTAATATTTTAGATATAGCAACAGGAACTGGTGATTTAGCAATAAATTTAGTAAAGACTGGAGCTGATAAAATAGTAGGATTAGATATTAGTAAAGGAATGTTGGATATTGGAAGAAAAAAAATAAAATCAAAGAAACTTTCTGAATTTATCCAAATGGTAATAGGAGACTCTGAAAACTTACCTTTTGGGGATAATAGTTTTGATGCAATAACTGTAGCTTTTGGCGTACGAAATTTTGAAAATTTAGAAAAAGGACTTTCAGAAATACTTAGAGTTTTGAAACCAAATGGAATTTTAGTAATTCTTGAAACTTCTGTTCCAAAAAAAATACCATTTAAACAGGTTTACTTTGCTTACACGAAGCTTTTATTACCGCTAATAGGAATATTATTTTCAAAAGATAAAAAGGCATATGGATATTTAAGTAATTCTGCTGCTAAGTTCCCCTGTGGTGATGCTTTCAACAATATTCTAAGAAAAATTGGGTTTATAAATGTAAATGATGTACCTCAAACTTTTGGTGTAGCCACTATTTATGAAGCAACAAAAAAATAAATGATGAAACGGATTATAATTCTTTGTCTTATTTATTTATTTAGCGCAAGTGCTGAAGCGCAATTATTTACAAAAGAAAGAGTATTAAACAATGAAAATTTTGATAAGCCAAGATTATCATATGGCTATTACCTCGGACTAAATTCATATGACTTCAATATCGACTATAAATCAAATTTAAAAGATATCCAAGTAATTAAATCTACAGGCTTTAATGTAGGTTTAGTTGGAAATATCAGAATAAATGATTTTTTTGATTTAAGATTAGAACCCGGTCTGGTTATGTCAAATCGAACCTTAAGCTATAGCGGAACTTATTTTGAAGGCCTTATTTTTGATGAAAATGACACAGAAAGAGAAATTAGATCTACTTATATACACATTCCATTATTGTTAAAAATATCTACTAAAAGAATAAATAATATCAAACCGTTTATTGTCGCTGGAGCTTCAACTGCTCTGAACCTTTCAAGTAATCAAGATAATCCTGATGATAATAGCCAAGGAAATTTTAGGCTAAAAAAAAACAATATTTTTTATGAAATGGGTATTGGAATAGATATTTATCTCACGTGGTTCAAATTCACCCCCTCAATAAGAGGAGTATTCTCTCTAATTGATGAACATGTTAAAGATTTTGACTCAAATAGTCCTTGGACAAGGAATATATCTAAAATGCAAACTAGAGGAGTTTTTGTGAATTTTACATTTCAATAGTCCTTCTCTTGAACTCACTTAGCATTATCGCTACTGCGTTAGCTACATTTAAACTTTCTGTTTTTTTTATTTTGCCAAATCTTGGAATTGTTAATTTTATATTTAGAAGTTTGTATAATTCGGGAGATATACCATTTGATTCATTACCAAAAATTAAAATACCCTTTTGAGGAAGTTCCTTATTGTAAATGCTATCTCCGCTTAAGTCAGCACCCATACTAAAGTCTGCCTTGTTTAAACATTTTTCTAAATTTAAATAACTAATGTTTACTCTTGAATGAGAACCCATGGCGGATTGAATCACCTTAGGATTGTAACAATCAACAGAATCTTTGCTACAAATTAAATCTTTAATTCCATACCAGTCACAAAGCCTAATTATTGTTCCAAGATTTCCCGGATTATTTAGTTCATCCAAAGCTACTATTAGTTTAGAAAAATCAATTTTTTCTACTTTAGGTATTTTAAAAATCGCTAATACTGCATTAGGAGAAACTAATGAGCTAATCTTATTTAATTCAGAATTGTTTATTAAAACAAATTTATCTTCAAAGTTTGAATAACTTTTTGATGTTGAAAAAATATATTCTAATTCATATTTAGAGTTTAAAAACTCCTGAACAACTTTTAAACCTTCAGCAACAAAAAGTTTTTGATTCTGTCGCTGTTTTTTTTGTCTTAAAGATTGGATAAGCTTATAATGGTTTTTAGTTAACATCTAAAAAATGTACATTTGGTTATTATTTTTCTGACTATAAATCTAAATTTTATTTGTGTCTTGTTGAAGCAAACTATTAAAAAATTTATTCTACTATTCTTTAGCACATACATGTTCTTTGGATGTAATGCTGTTAAAAGAGTTAATAAAAACGAATTTCTTCTAAAAAAAAATACTTTCATAGTCGATGGGAAAATAATTAAGTCAGAAGAAATCTCAAGGTTGTCATTCCACAATAAAAACAGTCATATTTTTGGAATTCCAGTTAGACTTCATATTTACAACTTGGCAAGACCTAACAAAGATTCTATTTTTGATAATTGGATAAACAAAAACAGCAAAAGAAAACAGCGCTATATTGACGCTTTTTCTAAAAAACAATTTCAAAAAATTAAAAAAACATCAATAGGTTTCAATAATTGGCTTTTAAAAACTGGTGAAGCCCCAGAAATATTAGATTCATTAAAAATCAATAAAACAAAACTAAATTTAGAAAGATATTATTTCTCTAAAGGATGGTTTGATAGAACTATTGACTATAAAGTTAATATTCATGGAAAACAAAGAGCATCATTAGAGTATGAAATTTTTAAGGGTGATCCTTTCAAGATCTTAGAAATCAAAACTGATATAAAAACAAAAATCTTAGATTCAATATATCATGCATCAAATAATCATTCATTTATCAAAAAAAATACTCAATTTGATATTACAAACTTTGAGAATGAAAGAAATAGACTTAACGATATTTTCAGAAACTCTGGTGTATATAATTTTTCACAGGATTATATAACTTTTGAAAATGACACAATAGGAAAGGACCACAAGGTTGATGTAAAAATAAACATACCAAATAAATTAATTAGGTCAGGTGATACTATTCTTCAAGAGCCTTTCAAGGTTTATAAAATCAAAGAAGTTAATATCTATACAGACGCAAGTTTTAAAAACAGAAGCAAGTTGAAAGCTGAAAAAATTCTCACTTTTAACGGTTTCAATTTTTATAATTACGTAAAATTAAAATATAGACCAAATTCAATTACAAATGCTTTACAAATAGCTAAAGGTAAGCTCTACAGTGATTTAGATAAAACAAGGACATATCGCTATTTAAATGCTTTGAACACTTTCAAGTATCCAAATATTGAATATGTTGAAAATGCAATTGACAGTACATTAATTACAAATATTTATTTAACTCCCAAAAAAAAATATGGCTTAGGTTTTGACTTTAATGTATCTCAAAGCAATATTCAAAAGATAGGATTGTCCTTTAGCTCAGGAATACTAATTAGAAATATATTTAAAGGTGCTGAAACCTTACAAATTTCAGCTCTTGGTGCTGTTGGAGCTTCAAAAGATGGGTCAAAAACTGAAGATCGATTTTTTGATATTAATGAATTAGGAACAGATATCAAACTTAATATCCCAAGACTATTCTTTCCATTAAATACCGAAAAAATTATTCCAAAGTATATGTTACCTACAACTCAGCTAGGTATGGGTTTTACTGGACAAAAAAATATAGGTTTAGATAAACAAACTTTTAATGGAAGATTAAGTTACAGTTGGTCACCAAAAAAAAATAGAACCACCAACTTTGATCTGTTAAATTTACAATACGTTAGAAATCTTAATCCTGGAAATTATTTTAATGTATATCAAAATTCTTTTAATAGACTTGAAACAATTGCACTTGACACATATCCGACACCTAGTGATTATCTAACTCAAAATAGTTTAGGAGAAGAAATTTTAGACATTAACAATGCCGATGATTTTATAAGTTTAGTTAGCAATGATTCAAATTTTCAGTTCTCTAACCCTGACGATTTTCAATCTGTTAGAAATATACGAGAAAGAAAAAATAGACTTACTCAAGACAACTTTATTTTGGCTAGTAATTTAAACTTAATTAAAGATAATCGTGAAAGTGCATTTGATAACGATTTTTCAATTTTCAGGTTTAAACTTGAACTAGCAGGGAATTTACTAAATTCTGTATCAGATTTAGTTGGTTTTGACAAAAATGAAAATGGAGAATTTGAAATAAATAATGTAGCTTTCTCTCAATATGCAAAATCCGAAATCGACTATATCAAACTATGGAATCTTGGAAGAAATAATGTAATTGCACTTAGGACTTTTATTGGAGTTGCTATACCAATTGGTAACTCTAATACTATTCCATTTTCAAAAAGTTTCTTTGCTGGAGGGTCAAATGACAATAGAGCATGGACAGCATATAATCTTGGCCCTGGAAGATCTGACAATAACAATGAATTTAACGAGGCAAACTTTAAATTAGCATTTAGTTTGGAACATAGATATAAATTATTTAGTAAACTTGATGGTGCTTTTTTTATTGATGCAGGAAATATTTGGAATGTTCTGGATGATGTAGAAGATCCAAAAGCAATCTTTAACAGCCTAAAGTCATTAAATGATATTGCAGTTGGATCTGGAATTGGACTTAGATATGATTTTGATTTTTTTATTTTAAGATTTGATATAGGATTCAAAACTTATAATCCAACCTACCCAAAAAATCAAAGATGGCTAAAAGATTTTAATTTTAGCAATGCTGTTTATAATATTGGTATTAACTATCCTTTTTAGAAATAATTTGTTTGCTATAACGTTTTCGCACAAAAGTGAGAATTTCATTTGTTAAAATTTTAACAATTAGGAATTAATTTTAGTACTTTTGCGACAAACTAAAATCTACTAAATGAGTCACTCAATTAAACCTGGAGTTGCATCCGGAAATGAAGTTCAAAAAATTTTTAAATTAGCTAAAGAAAAAGGATTTGCATTACCTGCTGTAAATGTTATTGGCTCAAATACAATTAACGCAGTACTGGAAACAGCTAAAAAACTAAATTCCCCTGTAATAATCCAATTTTCAAATGGAGGTGCACAATTTAACGCTGGAAAAGGTCTTTCTAATGAGGGTCAAAAAGCAGCAATAGCAGGTGCAATAGCAGGCGCAAAACATGTGCACCAAATGGCAGAAGCTTACCAAGTTCCTGTAATATTACATACCGATCATTGTGCAAAAAAACTACTTCCTTGGATTGATGGTTTACTTGAAGCAAGCGAAGAATTTTATGCTTCTAATGGAAAGTCTTTATTTAGTTCTCATATGATTGATTTGTCCGAAGAACCTATTGAAGAAAATATAGAAATTTGTAAAAAATACTTACAAAGAATGTCTAAAATGGGTATGACACTTGAAATTGAACTTGGTATTACTGGAGGTGAAGAAGATGGTGTTGACAACAGTGATGTAGATGTATCAAAACTTTACACTCAACCAGAAGAAGTTGCCTTTGCCTTTGAGGAATTAAGTAAAATTAGTAATCAATTTACAATTGCTGCTGCGTTCGGAAATGTTCACGGTGTGTATAAACCTGGAAATGTAAAGTTAACTCCTAAAATTCTAAAGAATTCTCAAGAATTTATTTCAAAAAAATATAAAGTTGGTGAAAATCATATTGATTTTGTTTTTCATGGTGGATCAGGTTCATCAGTAGAAGAAATACGAGAAGCAATTAGTTATGGGGTTATAAAGATGAATATTGATACTGATCTTCAATATGCTTTTATGACTGGTATTAGAGATGATTTTAAATCAAATGGTAAATATTTAGAATCTCAAATTGGAAACCCTGAAGGTGAAGATATTCCAAATAAAAAATTCTATGACCCAAGGCGTTGGCTTAGAAAAGGTGAGGATGCTTTTAGTAAAAGACTCCAAAAAGCTTTTGAAGACTTAAACAATGTAAACACATTGTAAAAAAAAGCTTAAATTTGATTTTCAAAATTTAAATACTCATGGCTTGGTTCAAAAGAACAGATAAAGGCATACAAACTCCTACTGAGGCTAAACGAGATACTCCTAAAGGATTATGGTATAAATCACCTACAGGGAAAATCATTGAAACAGAGGAGCTAGAAAAAAATTTCTTTGTCAGCCCAGAAGATGGCTACCACGTACGAATTGGAAGTGGTGAATATTTCAGTATACTTTTTGATGACAAATTCAAAGAGCTAGACAAGAATATTAGTTCGAAAGATCCACTAAAATTTTCTGACAAAAAAAAATATACTGACAGATTAGAAAGCGCTCAAAAGAAAACAAATCTCAATGACGCAGTCCGTACAGCTGTTGGCAAATCCAAAGGGAAAGATATAGTTATAGCTTGTATGGATTTTCGATTCATAGGAGGATCCATGGGTAGTGTAGTTGGAGAAAAAATTGCCAGAGCTGCTGATTATGCACTGAATAAAAAAATTCCTTTAATGATTATCTCCAAATCAGGAGGTGCTAGAATGATGGAGGCTGCTCTCTCTCTGATGCAACTGGCTAAAACATCTGCTAAGTTAGCACAACTGGCTGATGCAGGGATTCCTTATATATCGCTTTGTACTGACCCAACAACTGGAGGAACAACAGCTTCATTTGCCATGCTCGGGGACATAAATATTAGTGAACCTGGAGCTTTGATTGGATTTGCAGGCCCTCGTGTTGTACGTGATACAACCGGAAAAGAACTCCCAGATGGTTTTCAAACTGCAGAATTTGTCCTTGAACATGGATTTTTAGACTTTATAACCCATCGTAAAGATCTAAAAGACAAAATTAATCTGTATATTGATTTAATTCAAAACCTTCCTTTAAGACCATAAAACCTATTTAATAGTATTTTTTTATTTAAAATACCTATATTTGCCGCTCATTCCTGAAAATCAGGTATGCTACATAAAAATTATTTAAAAAAATATTGGAATGTATTTAACAAAAAAAATTAAAGAGGATATCTTTAAAAAACACGGTAAGGAAGCAAAAAATACAGGCTCTGCTGAAGGTCAAATAGCTTTATTTACATACAGAATTAATCACTTAACAGATCATTTAAAGAATAATAAAAAAGATTTTAATACTGAGCGATCATTAGTAAAGCTAGTAGGAAAGCGAAGATCGTTATTAGACTACTTGATGAAAAAGGATATATTAAGATACCGTGCAATTGTAAAAGAATTAGGTTTAAGAAAGTAATATTAAAGAAGAGGCTATACCTCTTCTTTTTTTATATATTTAACAACACTATAGAAGAAGCTAATTAAAAGTTTTTCATTGGTCACAACACATGTCAACACAAAAACCAATGTTTAATTAGAAAAAAATAAAATGATTCCAAAAGTATTTAAGGAGGTTATTGACCTCGGAGATGGAAGAGAAATATCCATTGAAACTGGGAAACTCGCCAAACAAGCTCATGGTTCAGTTGTAGTTCAATCTGGAAAGTGCATGCTGCTTTGTACTGTAGTTTCAAATTACAAACAATCAGATGTTGATTTTTTACCATTAACTGTTGATTACAGAGAGAAATTTGCTGCTGCAGGAAGATATCCTGGAGGGTTTTTTAAACGTGAAGCTAGGCCTAGTGATGGCGAAGTTTTAACAATGCGTTTAGTTGACCGAGTGCTACGTCCACTATTCCCGAAAGATTATCATTCTGAAACACAAGTAATGATTCAATTGATGTCTCATGACGAAGAAGTAATGCCTGATGCTATGGCTGGATTAGCCGCATCTGCTGCAATTCAACTTTCTGATTTTCCTTTTGAATGTGCTATTTCTGAAGTTAGAGTAGGGCGTATCAATGGAGAATTCATTATCAATCCTACTAGAGCACAACTAGAAGAATCTGATATCGATATGATAATTGGTGCTTCTGCTGACTCTGTAATGATGGTGGAGGGTGAAATGGATGAAATATCTGAAGAAGAAATGACTGAAGCCATTAAGTTCGCACACGAAGCCATTAAAACACAATGTGTTGCACAAGAGCGATTAGCTAAAGCATTTGGTAAAAAAGAAGTTCGTGAATATGAGCCAGAACGTACAGATGAAGATTTAGCACAGAAAGTTTATAACATGGCTTACGATAAAGTGTATGCGGTAGCTAAAGCTGGTTCTGCCAAACACGAAAGAAGCGCTGCTTTTTCTGAAATTAAAGATGGTATTATTTCTTCTTTTTCTGAAGAGGAACAAGAAGAATATGGATCATTAATTTCAAAGTATTATTACAAAGCTGAAAAAACGGCAATAAGAAATTTAACATTAGACGAAGGTATCCGATTAGATGGCCGAAAAACTGATGAAATCAGACCTATTTGGTGTGAAGTAGACTATTTACCATCTACGCATGGTTCGTCAATTTTCACTAGAGGTGAAACACAAGCGTTAGCAACCGTAACCCTAGGAACTTCAAGAGATGCAAATCAGATCGATATGCCATCTTATGAAGGTGAAGAGCGTTTTTATTTACATTACAACTTCCCTCCTTTCTCTACTGGTGAAGCTCGCCCAATTCGCGGAACATCACGTCGTGAAGTAGGACATGGTAACTTAGCACAACGAGCACTTAAAGGAATGGTACCTGATGACTGTCCATATACGGTTCGTGTTGTTAGTGAAGTTTTAGAAAGTAATGGATCCTCGTCAATGGCTACCGTTTGTTCTGGAACTATGGCAATGATGGATGCCGGTGTTCAACTTAAAAAACCAGTTTCTGGAATTGCAATGGGACTTATTTCTGATGCTGATTCAGGAAAATACGCTGTATTATCCGATATTTTAGGAGATGAAGATCACCTTGGAGATATGGATTTTAAAGTCACTGGAACAGCAGATGGGATTACAGCTTGTCAGATGGATATTAAAGTTAAAGGACTATCATACGAGATTTTAGTCAAGGCGCTAAAACAAGCACGTGATGGAAGATTACATATATTAGATAAACTTACTGATACCATTGCTGTTCCTGCTCAGGATGTTAAACCTCATGCACCAAAAATGGTGACCCGAATAATTCCAAATGAATTTATTGGTGCACTGATAGGCCCTGGCGGAAAAGTAATACAAGAACTTCAAAAAGAGACAGGAACAACAATTGTAATCAATGAAGATCCAGTAACTGAAGAAGGAATTGTTGAAATATTAGGTACAGATCAAGATGGTATTGATGCTGTTTTAGCAAAAATAGATTCAATTTTGTTTAAGCCAGAAGTCGGAAGTGTTTATGAAGTAAAGGTTATAAAAATGCTAGACTTCGGTGCTGTAGTAGAATATCTAGAAGCTCCTGGAAACGAAGTTTTACTACACGTTAGTGAACTAGCTTGGGAACGTACGGAAAATGTTTCAGATGTTGTAAATATGGGAGATGTTTTTGATGTTAAGTATTTTGGTATCGATTCTCGAACACGAAAAGAGAAAGTTTCGCGGAAGGCACTTCTACCTAAACCAGAAGGTTATGTAGAACGTCCGCCAAGAGATAAAAAGCCTAACAACAGAGGTCGTGACAACCGTCGTAATGACAGAAAACCAAGACGTGACTAAATTATTTTTAGTTGTTAATAATTTAAAAAAAGCCATTTTGAAATATAAATGGTTTTTTTTGTAACATTCTGTAAAACTTGAACGTATAATAATTGTGAATTGATTCTAAAACTCATTCAAGAACTATGAGACAGCTAAAAATAACAAAACAAGTTACAAATAGAGAAACTGCATCTCTTGACAAATATCTACAGGAAATTGGTAAAGTTGACTTAATAACTGCTGATGAAGAAGTTGAATTGGCCCAAAGGATAAAAGCTGGGGACCAAATAGCGTTGGAAAAATTAACTAAAGCTAATCTTCGTTTTGTTGTTTCAGTTGCTAAACAGTACCAAAACCAAGGACTAACTCTTCCTGATTTGATTAATGAAGGGAATTTAGGTCTAATAAAAGCTGCACAGCGTTTTGATGAAACAAGAGGATTCAAATTTATTTCTTATGCAGTGTGGTGGATAAGACAATCAATTTTACAAGCATTAGCTGAGCAATCAAGAATTGTTAGATTACCTCTTAACAAAATTGGATCCATTAATAAAATTAATAAAACATATGCTTTTTTAGAGCAATCGCATGAAAGACCACCAAGTGCTGAAGAAATAGCCAAGGAACTAGATATGACAATTAATGATGTCAAAGAGTCTATGAAAAACTCTGGAAGACACGTTTCTATGGATGCTCCATTAGTTGAAGGGGAAGATTCAAATCTCTATGATGTTCTTAGGTCTGGTGAATCTCCAAACCCTGATAAAGATTTATTACATGAATCTCTTCGTACTGAAATTGAAAGAGCTCTAGAAACATTAACTCCACGTGAAGCAGATGTTATAAGACTATACTTTGGATTAGGAAATCAACATCCTATGACACTTGAAGAAATAGGAGAAACTTTTGACTTAACTAGAGAAAGAGTTCGACAAATTAAAGAGAAAGCTATTAGAAGATTAAAGCATACCTCAAGAAGTAGGATATTAAAAACATATTTAGGATAACAAATAAACCCTCGTAAATTATCGAGGGTTTATTTTTTGATTATTTTTGTAATAAAAGTATATATGAGCTCACTTATAGCACCATCAATTTTAGCTGCAGATTTTGCAAATTTAAAAAGAGATATTGAAATGGTTAACTCCAGTGAAGCAGACTGGTTTCATATTGATATAATGGATGGGGTTTTTGTTCCAAATATTTCTTTTGGAATGCCAGTTTTAGAGGCTATAAAAAAGCATGCTAATAAAACAATTGATGTTCACCTAATGATTATTGAGCCAGACCGATATATCAAAAAATTCTCTGATTTAGGTAGTGATGTTTTGACCGTACATTATGAAGCGTGCACGCATTTGCATAGAACGATTCAGGCAATTAAATCAGAAAATATGAAAGCAGGAGTTGCACTCAACCCTCACACTAATATTTCTGTTCTTGATGACATAATAAATGATGTTGATTTGGTTTGTTTAATGAGTGTTAACCCAGGATTTGGCGGCCAAAGCTTTATTGAAAATACATACAACAAAATTAAAGCTCTTAAGGATTTAATTAAAAGAAAAGGTGCATCAGCAAAAATTGAAATAGATGGAGGTGTAACATCTTCTAATGCAAAAAAACTAATCGAATTTGGTGCTGATGTTTTAGTAGCAGGCAGTTATATTTTCAAAAATGAGAATCCCACTAAAACAATTGATGAATTGAAAAAACTAACAATTTAGTTTTTTGAAATGTTCCAAATCAACAGACAAAAAAAAGGAGAAGATCTTATTATAGTCACCAATAAAACTGGTTCAACAAAAGCTGAAATTTCTTTAGATAAGGGTGGCAGTATTTCTAATTTATTTATAAATAACAAGCAAATAATAACAGATCTAGCTCCACTAGATTATGAAAAAACTTATGCCTCATCGATAATGTTTCCTTTTGCAAATCGCATCAATAATGGAAAATATAATTTCATGGGAGGGGAATTTCAATTGCACTGTAATGAAAAAGAAAGCAATAATGCATTACATGGCTTGATTTACAATAAAAAATTTGACTTAATCAAAACTTTAATAAATCAAAAATTTGCAGAAATTATATTATCCTATAAAGTTATTAATGCTCACAAAGGCTTTCCTTACTCATTTGATTTAAAATTATCATATACAATTTATGAT